>MDSV01100079.1_pt1 | contig 23481 bp, 21 predicted proteins | sample 810851 | NCBI WGS metagenome assembly MDSV01 (sample SAMN05326640, study PRJNA326480) | marine metagenome | isolation source: seawater | place: Atlantic Ocean: North East | collected 2012 | reverse complement strand
TTAGATTTGCAGGAGGCATGAAACCAAAAGCTAATTATAATAATGCAGAAATTATGAGAATAAATTCTGTAAAAAATATTTTTGAGCTTCAATCAGTTGATCTAAATCTTGCAAAAGAAAATGTCACAATCATGAATGGTGACGTTATTTCGATATATCCGATAAACAATCAAATACAGAATGCTGTATTGCTTACTGGACATACTCCCCAACCAGGTTTTTACCCCATAAATGATAATATGAAGATAGCCGATCTGTTGGGAAGTCAGAATAATCTTCTAGAATTGACAGATATGAACTATGTTTTGATCAAGAGGAAAGATTCAGCAACACAGAAATATAGTTTTTTGCAAGTAGACCTAGAGCAGGTATTCAGTAATTCAGAAACAGATCAGAATATAAAATTAAATAATCAAGATGAAATACTTCTTCTCCCCTCACTTTTATCTCCTGATTTGATTACAACTAGATTGATCCAAGACAAATTCGAGGTTGACGAAGAAACAAATAAACTCGTATTGGAAAATGAATGGAGATCCCCTACATATCTCAGAAAATCTTTAATGGAAGAAACAATTGCTATAAATCAGCAAAACGAAATACTTCAAAATCAATTTATGAATTCAGATTCTGCAAATATAGCAAATATAGAAGACGGCAGTATTAGGCGATATTACGAGTATACCATTTATGATTACTGCGCTATACCTCAAGATATAGCAGTCCTAGTTGCTGAGCAAACTGGTTTTAAGGTTGAAAAGACAGTACCTCTTGAAGAATTAGAAAATTTAAAAACCACTGAAGATTTTCTATCATTGAAGCAAGCAATCGAGTCTGAAAGAATTGAATCACAAAATCAAAGCGAAAATAAGAAAGAAGACATCACAACAACAATTACAAATCTCTGTAGACAACAACTACTGAAGCCTTATCTTGATCTTGTAAAAAGAGACAATTTCGCTGAAAAAATGAGTGTTATTAATGTCTATGGAAGTGTTCATTTTCCAGGTGCATATCCATACACAAATAATATGTTTTTAGCCGATGCTATTAAGGCTGCTGGAGGGCCTCAAAGTGGGACCTATAAATCAGAAATCGAAGTTACTAGCTTAAATAACACTGGTAAGAAATTTTCCACGTCAAATACAGTATTCAGTATGGATCAGGCAAATACAGTTAGTCTTAGTGCGATGGATACAGTCCATCTAAAGCAGATCTCATCTGATATAAAAACTGTTGAACTAACTGGAGAAGTATATTTCCCAGGGATATATCCAATTTCTGAAAATCAAACACTATCTCAATTAATCAGAAGGGCAGGTGGTTATACTGAATATGCCTCACCAGAGGCTGCTTTTTTTCAAAGAGAAGCATTAAAAAAAGCAGAGGAAGAAAGATTTAATAAAGCTCAGGATGAGCTTAGAAGAAAGATTCTACTCTCAAGTCAAGCTGGGGGCCTGGGCCAAAATTCACTTGATGGAAATGCAATTACTCAACTTACAGCACTTGTTTCAATGGACAATAATCAGGCAGATGTATTGGGAAGACTGGTAATTGACCTTTATTCAATCATGGATGGCACTTCAAAAGACATAGTTCTAGAAGATGGAGATTCAATCAATATTCCAAAAAATAAACAAAGTATTTCAGTCATTGGCGAAGTATTTGTTTCAAATTCTCATATTTTTTCTGACGACCTTCAGATATCTGACTACATTAATCTTAGTGGCGGAACAACAATGTTTGCTGATGAGTCAAATATATATTTGATAAGGTCTGATGGGAGAATACTTTCTCCATCACAGCTAAACTCAGGTTTCTTTAGGTCAAATGATCTCTATCCTGGCGATACAATTGTTGTTCCACTCCAGGTACAACCATTTTCTGGTATAAGAGCAACAACTGAAGTAACACAAATAATTTATCAAATGGCTCTAGCTGCTGCTGCTGTAAATAGTTTTTAGTTTTTTTTAAACATTCTTTTAATAAGTGACAAATAGTAAGTGGATACTCAGAGTTATTCTAAACCTCAATGGTTTTTAATCTATACAAAGCCGCATCAAGAAGAGCGAGCCAAAGAGAATCTTGAGAACCAAGGCAACGAGGTATTCTTACCAATGATAGCCTCCGAAAAGACAAAACAACCCCAGTCATTTTCTTTAAAGCCGATGTTTCCAAGATATCTATTCACTAAATTCATAGTAGAGAACAGCAACTGGACACACATTAAATCAACAAGAGGGGTGAGTCATATCGTTGTGTTTGGCAAAAATATTACGCAAGTTCCTAATTCAGTGATCGACTATCTGAAATCTAAAGTTGATCATAATGATGTTCTCACACTACAAATTAGGAGAGAAGCATTCCAAAAAGGTGACGATCTGGTCATCAAACAAGGGGTTTTCCAAGGTAAAGAGGCAACATTTTTATCCATGAGCGGCAAAGAGAGGGTGAGAGTTCTATTAAGCTTAATGAACCAAATCATCATTACTGATTTACTAGGACAAAATGTTGAACACAAAACAATGGTTGAAACATTCAAAATGTAGTTAAAAAGATAGATCCATTTTTACTTGTTCATGACCTGAGTATCTCATATAATCAGGCATGTTCATGGAATGAACACAACAAATGATAGCGAAGAAAAAATTGGATTTAATAACTAATCCCTGCGGTAGCTATTTCAAATGAAAATGAATCAAGCTGAAAACGAATATACGCTTCTCAAAATTCTGAAAAATAATCCAGAAATGACACAACGTCAACTTTCTAGAGAATTGGGCCTAAGCTTAGGCAAAACAAACTATTTGCTTCATGCCCTCAAAGACAAAGGTTTAATGAAGCTCAGAAATTTTAAACATTCAGATAATAAAGTAGGTTATCTGTATATAATAACCCCCAAAGGGATGGAAGAAAAAACAATACTTGCAAAAAACTTTTTGGAGAGGAAAGCTGACGAATTTAATAGACTTAAAAAAGAAATTGAGATCCTAAAAAAGGAACTATGAGGTGACTGAAAACATGCAGAAAAATGCGACTTACTTTGACGATGAGATTAATTTCAGAGAGCTTTTTAATGTCCTATGGGCAGCGAAAAAGCTCATCATTCTAATCACTGCTATTTTTGCTATTGGTTCGGTAGCATATGCTGTTTCGCTCAACAATTATTACACATCTTGGTCCTTATTAAGTGTAAGAAGTGACTCTGGGGATCAAGGGTCGTCAATCGGTGGCTTGGCGGCTATGGTGGGATTGTCTCTCCCATCATCAGGAGAGGATAGAGCAGCACAGACTATAGAGCTAATAAAATCCAGACAGTTTGTGAAGCACCTAATGACCTTTGACGATATCCTGCCTTCAATCATGGCTGCAAAAACTTATAACAGTGCCTCTCAAGAGTTATTGTTTAATCAAAAGCTATACGATTCAGAAACCAAAACATGGAAGCAAAATCCGAGTAACAGTGGCTCAAAGACACCATCATACTTACAGGCCCATCTTTTATACAATGACATGATGTCTATTTCCCAAGATAGATTCACTGGCTTTATCTCAATAACTGTTGAGCATATATCGCCTCTTTTTGCTAAAGAATTTTTAGACTTAATTATTAAAGAATCCAATGAACTAGTTCGTAAAAAGGACATGGAAGAATCCAAGCAACGTTTAATGTATTTAACCTCTGAGTTATCAAAAACAACCTTTGTTGAAATCAAAGATTCAATCAATACTTTGATAGAAGCCCAACTGGAAAAACAGATGCTGGCTCAAATCCATCAAGATTATGTTTTAATTGAGATAGAGCCTCCTTATATCCCTGAAAAAAAATCAAGACCAAGTAGAGCTAACATCTGTGTTTTAGGCACACTGCTCGGTGGTATGTTAAGCCTGCTTATCGTTTTAATTAGGCATTACTTCTTTACAGAAGAGCAAAAAACAGTCGAATAACTATCTTAGATACGATAAATCCAGTTATCGGGTATTGGTAAAAAAAGAAAAGCCAATGCTGAATGTCTAATCCTTAGTGATAATAAATAACGTTTCACAATTCTTAGAGGAATACAATGAACCCTGAAAATATGAAGATGGCTGTCGTTGGACTCGGTTACGTTGGCCTACCGCTGGCGGTCGAGTTTTCTAAGCACTACCCAGTAGTAGGCTTTGATATTAGTGAGTCACGCATTTCAGAGCTTAAAAAAGGGCATGATTTTACAAATGAAGTTTCAGATGAAGCAATGAAGTCAGCGCTTGACAGCCGCTTAACCCTTACTTCAGACGAGGCAATGTTGGCTGACTCAAACATTTTCATCATAACAGTTCCCACACCGGTTGATAGGAATAACAATCCTGACTTTTCGCCACTAATTAGTGCTTCTCAGCTGGTGGGGCGGCATATTAAGAAAGGTGATTATGTTATTTACGAATCCACCGTCTACCCTGGCGCAACAGAAGAGGTTTGTGTTCCCATTGTAGAGGCCAGCTCGGGCATGATCTTTAATACCGATTTTTACGTGGGTTTCAGTCCAGAGCGCATTAATCCCGGTGATAAAGTGAACACCTTGACCACTATCAAAAAAGTGACTTCAGGCTCCACCGAAGAAGCTGCTAAGGTTATTAATGGTATCTACCAATCAATCATCTCCGCCGGCACGCATATGGCAGAGAGCATTAGAGTGGCAGAAGCTTCGAAAGTCATCGAAAATACTCAGCGTGATGTAAACATTGCTTTTGTTAATGAAATTGCCAAAATATGTGATCTGTTAGACATTAACACACAGCAGGTACTTAAAGCCGCCAGTACCAAATGGAATTTTCTTAATTTTAGCCCTGGGCTAGTCGGAGGTCACTGCATCGGTGTTGACCCATACTATATAGTGCACAAAGCACAGCAGTATGGTTACTCACCCAATGTATTGCTTCAAAGCCGATTAGTTAATGAGAGCATGGGTCAATTTATCGCCGATAAAGTCATCAAGTTGATGTGCGAGAATCGCGTAGAAGTTGTTGATTCAAAGGTACTGATTTTGGGTTTTGCTTTTAAGGAAAACTGCCCTGACCTAAGAAATACAAAAGTAAACGATATCGTTAATGGACTGAGGGGATACCACTGTAAGGTTGATGTTGTCGATCCGTGGGTTAATGCTGAAGAAGCATACAAAGAATATGATTTGAAGCTTGATAAAACAATAACAGGGAAGGACTACAGTGCAATTGTAATTGCTGTTAACCACAGTGAATTTCAAGTGCTCGATGCAGTTGCATTAAGAAAGCACATGAACAGCCGTGGGATTATTTATGATGTAAAAGGCGGATGTAATGCCAATGAAGTAGAGGGACAGTTGTGAAGAAATCTTTGATTCGTCTCTGGCGACATCTCAGCCGTCGTCGTCGACTTCAATTTGGTCTAGTGATGTTCCTGACATTGTTCAGCGCGTTCTTGGAAGTCGTCAGTTTGGGCGCTGTATTGCCTTTTATAAGCATACTCACTTCACCCGAGCAAGTCTTCAACCACCCCATGGTTCTAGATGTGGTGCTGGAATGGGGCATCACTTCGGCTGATCAATTAGTGTTGCCCATAACTGTCGCGTTTGCCTCAGCTGCCATTGTAGCGGGAGCAATCCGTGTCCTTTTGTTATGGGTTAGCACCCGGCTAGCGGTTTCTATTGGAGCAGACCTTAGTAGAGAATCATATCGCCACACTCTCTATCAGCCCTACTCGGTGCATGTGTCCCGTAACAACAGTGAGGTGATTAGCGGCATCACCAACAAAGTTAACACGGTGGTGTACGGAATTATGTTACCGTTCATGGTGCTTGTCAGTTCAACCGTGCTACTGATGGCCATTATGTCCACCATGATCGCCATTGATCCGATGGTGGCCTCAGTGGCGGCTATCGGTTTTGGTGGTAGTTACGCCTTAATCTCCTGGATATCCCGCTGGCGATTGGACCGCAATGGCAAGCGCATTGCTTATGAACAAACTCAAGTTGTCAAAATTCTGAAGGAAGGCTTGGGTGGTATTCGAGATATACTAATGGATGGGACACAACCAGTTTATTGTGACATCTATGTTAAGTCAGACTACCCATTGCGAAGGGCGATGGGTAACAATTCCTTTCTCGGCGGAAGCCCCCGTTACGTCTTGGAAGCACTGGGAGTAGTGCTGATCGCGGTCTTGGCCTATGTCATTAGCCTTCAGGCAGGAGGCATCGCCACAGCCCTGCCAGTGCTAGGCGCACTGGCACTGGCTGCGCAACGAATGCTTCCGGCCATGCAGCAGATGTATGGTAATTGGGCGGGCATGACCGGCTCTCATGAATCACTAATCGATATTCTCAAACTTCTTGATCAACCTCTGACAGAAGAAATAATGCAACCCACTCCCACGCCGCTGAACTTCGAGAAAGATATCAGGTTCAGAGATGTCAGTTTTCGTTATACTCAAGACGATAGCTGGGTGCTGGATAACTTTAGCTTAACGATCCCCAAGGGCATGCGGGTTGGTTTCGTTGGCAGTACTGGCAGTGGTAAGACCACCACGATGGACTTGTTGATGGGATTGCTAATACCTGATCAGGGTGAGATTCTGGTGGATGGTCAAACCATCAGTGGAGACCGTGTAAGGGCGTGGCAGCAAACAATCGCCCATGTGCCACAAAACATATACCTTGGCGATGCTACATTAGCTGAAAACATCGCCTTCGGTGTGCCGGCAGACACCATTGATCTTGATCGAGTGCAACAAGTTGCGCGTCAAGCACAGATTGCAGATTTTATTGAAAGCAGTCGGGAAGGATATCAGGCCTTCGTGGGTGAGCGAGGCATTCGTCTCTCCGGCGGCCAAAGACAACGCATCGGTATTGCTCGTGCTCTCTATAAACAAGCCTCCGTCTTAGTGTTAGACGAAGCTACCAGCGCCCTTGACAATGTTACCGAGCAAATGTTGATGGATGCTATTGAGGGACTTAATCGCGAGTTCACCGTTCTAATCATTGCCCACCGGTTAACCACCGTGCAGCGATGTGATATCGTTGTAGAGCTGAAAGACGGGCGGGTGTTGGCACAAGGAACTTATGAACAGCTATTCCAGCGCAGCGCCAGTTTTCGCACAATGGCCTCGTCGACATGAAAAAACTATTTATCTATAGGGAGGCCTAAACATTGAAAGCAGTTATTCTAGCAGGGGGACTTGGGACCCGGATTTCGGAAGAAACCCATCTTAAGCCGAAACCGATGATCGAGATTGGCGGCAAGCCTATCCTTTGGCACATCATGAAGATGTATTCGGCTCATGGTATCAATGATTTTGTGATTTGTTGCGGGTACAAAGGTTATATAATTAAGGAATATTTTGCTAACTATTTTCTGCACATGTCCGATGTCACATTTGATATAGAAAATAACCAGATGAAGGTACATCAGCGCAAGGCTGAACCCTGGCGCATCACTCTCGTGGACACTGGCGATAACACCATGACGGGTGGACGGCTGAAGAGGGTCGCTGAGTACATTAAAGATGAAGAAGCTTTCTGTTTTACTTACGGTGACGGCGTGGGGGATGTGGATATTTCAGCATCAATTGCTTTTCACAAAACGCATGGAAAGTTGGCGACAGTGACCGCCGTGTCACCGCCGGGGCGCTTTGGCATGTTAGCGCTGGAGGGTGATGCAGTTCAAGGCTTTGAGGAAAAGCCGCGTGACGACAGCAATTGGATAAACGGCGGTTTCTTCGTCCTTTCACCCCGAGTCCTCGAAACCATTAAAGATGATACCACCAGCTGGGAACTGGAACCGATGGCCAAGCTGGCGTCGGATGATCAGCTTCGTTCCTTCAAGCACAATGGCTTCTGGCAACCTATGGATACCCTGCGCGAGAAGACCCAACTCGAAGACATGTGGGTATCCGGAAAAGCACCCTGGAAGAATTGGTGATGAAGCAAGACGATCAATTCTGGCTCGGCAAGCGGGTATTAGTCACAGGACACACTGGTTTCAAAGGGGGCTGGCTAGTCCTTTGGCTGCAGCGGTTGGGTGCGCAGGTTACCGGTATCAGTTTGTCGCCAAATACCACACCGAATTTGTTCGACCTGGCTAGGATACAAGAGTTGTGTGACAGCCACTTTTGCGACATCCGTAATGCTAAGCAGCTCACTAAACTCATTAGGAGCGCGCAACCTGAAGTGATTTTTCACCTTGCTGCGCAACCCCTAGTGCGCGATAGTTATCGGGAGCCTCTTAAAACCTTTGAGACCAACATCATGGGTACCGTCAATGTGCTTGATGCCCTGCGCGGTCTGGGAAGTGTAAAGACCGTCGTGATGGTGACCACCGACAAGGTCTATCGCAACAACGAGTGGCACTGGCCTTATCGCGAAGACGATGCTTTGGGTGGGTATGATCCCTATAGCGCCAGTAAGGCAGCCTCCGAGCTTGTGATTGCCAGCTTTCGTAATGCTTTTCTTTCCGATCAGGGAGTTGCCGTGGCTAGCGCCCGTGCCGGCAACGTAATCGGTGGCGGTGATTGGTCGGAAGACCGCCTAATTCCCGATGCAGTTCGCGCTTGGCAGGCGGGAGCAACGCTCGAGATTCGCCGACCTCAGGCCATACGCCCCTGGCAGCATGTGTTAGAACCACTTGCCGGATATCTTATCCTAGGAGAAAAACTCTGGTATCAGCCTGACCTGGCCAATGCATACAACTTTGGTCCAAACACTCACGAAGCGGCGACAGTGCGCGAGGTAGTGGAAAGGGCACAGCAGGCTTATGGTAGCGGCGAGATTCGATTTGGTGATGGCAGCGAAGGACCGCACGAGGCTAGCTGGCTGGCACTGGAAACAACTAAAGCCCGAGTGGACCTAGGGGTCCATTCTAAATGGCCGTTGGACGAAACGGTGACGCGTACCATGGCTTGGTACAGCGCCCAGTATGCTGGAGTAGATGCCAGAGAGCTTTGCCTGGCAGAGATAGCTGACTATAAATAGAGTGATAGGATAATTTTTTTATGAAGAAAGCAATAATCACCGGCTCGACAGGTTTGGTTGGCACGGCTGTGGCCAAGCATTTTTCCTCACTCGGAATCGAGGTTCTGTGTCTGGGCAGGCAAAAATTAAACGCGGAAGACATCAGGAGGCAGTTTGGTCTTGGATCAAGTTATCTCAGGCTGGCGATGGAGGACATCGCTTCGTTGGAGGAGCATGTTGATTCGATAGCCTGGTCACCAGGTGCGGAATGCGTGTTTTTTAATTTCGCCTGGCGAGGAGACCAAAAATTGACTGATGGCAGTTTCGACGAACAATGTAGCAATGCCGTTCATGCAGCAGAAGCGGTCCGGTCGGCCAAAAAACTGGGCTGCATTAAGTTTGTGAATACGGGCACACTTGAGGAAACCTTTGTTGAGCAATCATTGGAAGGGGGTAGCGAGCATCCTTATCAATCTTCCCAGTCGGATTACGCTCTAGCCAAATTGGCCTCCAGAGACATGTGCAAAATGGTTGCGTATCTTGAAAAGATTGACTATGTGCATACTCGCTTGTCCGTGCCGTTGGCACCAGATTTATCGCGAGGTACGTATGTCGCCTCAACCTTGAAAAAGATTGTCGAAGGTAAGCCCTACGAAGGGCCAACAAACAAGCAGTTGTTTGATATTATTTTTACCGACGATGTGGCTAGGGCTTTTCACCTGATTGGCTTTAAGGGAAAAAACAAGGCTGATTATTTCATTGGCACTTCAAGGCTAATGACGTTAGGTCAGTATTTTGAAATATTTGAGCGCCTAGTGAGCAGTAATTGTTCAGATGAGGCAGACATTACCGCAGCAACTAGTGTGGCGAGTTTCGATACCGAAGCGCTCTATCGGGATACCGGGTTTGTTGCCACATCCCGATTTCAAGACATGATAAAAAATTTGGAAAGCCCATGAAAAAAGCAATTGTAACGGGTGCCACAGGCTTCATTGGATCGGCCTTTGTCGAGTATCTAATAAAGAAGGATATTGAAGTACTGGCTCTTGGTCGAAAAGAGGTGGATGAGATATCCGATATAAGGTGGGAAAAGATCAAGAATGCAGACTATCTCAAGCTGGATATGAATGAAATATCCTTTCTATCTGAATCGATATCGGAGATGGGATGGAGTGTAGGGGATGACTGCATTTTTTTCAATCTGGCCTGGGGTGGGGAAAGTGGCCTCTCGGACCTGAATGTAGTGGCGCAGATGAGAAATGTGGTTTGGTCTGTGTCTGCCCTTGAGATTGCCTCAAAAATAGGGTGTAGCCGTTTCATTCAAGTCGGAACCATGGAAGAGGCTTTCACACATAAATATCTTGAACTGGATCATTGTAAAGACAATCAATACAATCGGCATGTCATTTACTCTGTTGCGAAAATAGCGGCCAAGTACGCACTAAAAACAAAAGCATCTCAACTCGGTATGGACTACATCTATGTACTGCATTCTCATGTGATGAGCCCAGATGACGACAAGAATTCATTCCTGCAGGTGACCCTACAAAAGTTAATCCGTGGTGACGAATTGATCTTTTCAACCGGCGAGCAATACTTTGATGTGATCTCCGCGAGTGATTGTTCCCTGGGCTATTATCTCATATGTCAAAAAGGCAGACCCGGAGAGGAATATTGGGTTGGTTCGGGAGATCCGAAGCGACTTAGGGAATATGTTGAACGTATGTATCACCTATTCCCTTCAGGTGCCGAAATGCAATTCGGCAAGCTGCCTTACAACGACATTGTTTTGGAGAAGGAAGTTTTTTCTATCACCAATCTTTCGGAAGACACGGGCTATAAGCCCACAATGACGTATGAGCAAACAGTGAAGGATTTGCATGATTATCTTATTGAATCATGATTTTACTAATAACAACTTAGGAACCAATTAAAATGAGCGAATTAATTTCAAACCGTGGGTTTTCAATTTGTCGTGGCTGTGATTCTGAGAGTCTAGTCAGCGTGTTAGATTTGGGAGAACAACCTCTTCCTGCAGAGTACGGTGAGAGCGAAAATGATGTGCTTGATAGGTTTCCTCTTCATCTTAGGATTTGCAAGGACTGTGGATTGGGTCAATTGGGTGAATACGTCTTACCTGATCGAATTTTCCATGACACTTATCCTTATTTATCTTCTGCAAGCGATTACTGGGTCAGTCATGCGAAGCAATATGCTGGTGAGATGACGGATAAGCTATCTCTAGACAAAGATAATCTTGTAATCGAACTTGGAAGCAATGACGGTTATTTACTTTCTCAATTTCAAAAGCTAGGAGTAACAGTATTAGGGGTAGAACCCCCAGAGAATACTGCAGAAATTGCTAGACAGGCTGGTGTACCAACTATTTCCAAATTTTTTGGAGAAAATTTAGCAAATGATATCTTAGCTGAGTATGGTCATCCTAAATTAATAGTTGTAAATAATGTCTATGCACATGTTCCAGATCAGCAGGACTTTACGAGAGGTATGGCGCTGCTTGCTGACGACTCAACAATAATTACGATTGAGAATCCTTCATTTGATATTCTGCTCAAGAAAGGTCTTTTTGACACAATATATCATGAACATTACTCATACTTGACTGCTCACTCTGTGGATGCTGTTGCTAAAAAATGTGGTTTGCATTTATTCCGTGTGGAACGGCTACCAACTCATGGTGGCTCGAATAGATACTATTTAAGCCGCTCTAAACAGCCTGATGAGACTGTTATAGCTGTATTGGCTGACGAAAAGAAATCAGGATTATTTTCGGAAGATAAATGGGAAGAATTTTCCGCCGCGTCAAAGCAGGCTATTAATGGCCTGGCTCAATGGTTTGCAGATCAAAAAGCAAAAGGTAATGTAGTTGTAGGATATGGAGCTGCGCATAAAGGAAATACATTTCTAAATGCAGTTGGGGAAGCATCAAAGACCCTTGAGTATGTTGTTGATGCGAGCCATGAGAAACAAGGAAAATATCTTCCAGGTTCTCAAGTCCCTGTGCTTGCACCCGAGGAACTGAACTCTATTAATCCAACTGATGTTCTTATATTACCTTGGAATATTGCTGATGAGCTCACATCAAAAATTAAGTCTCTTGCTCCCGCTGCAAGGATTTGGGTTGCACAACCATCAATGAAACAACTTAACTAGAAAGGCCAAAATTATGAAACTAGAACCGACACCCATTTCTGATCTTTTTGTGCTCCATAGACCAATACGACAAGACGAACGAGGAGCGTTTTCCCGATTATTTGGTGAGGATGACATTGCTGCTGCAGGCAGGCCAACAAATGCGGTACATGTAAACACGTCTACGTCTAAGCAAGAAGGAACATTACGCGGGGTTCATTTTCAATATCCCCCATATTCAGAGGCTAAAGTTGTAGCTTGCACAGCAGGAGCAATTTGGGATGTCGGTGTGGATCTACGCCCAAATTCGCCTACACAATACCAGTGGTTTGGCGCTATTCTGACCCCAGAAAATGGTCAGAGTATGATTGTTCCCGAAGGATTTGGCCATGCTTTTATTACCTTGGAGCCGAATTCAACCGCCGTGTATGTTATATCCTCAGTTTATGCCCCTGAGCACGAATCAGGGCTTCGTTTTGATGATCCAATGTTGAAAATTGAGTGGCCAATTGAACCAACTGTTGTTTCAGAAAAGGATTGTGAATGGGGGTTGCTCGAACACCGCATGAATGAGATTGATGCGGGATTTGCCATTGCCAAGTAAAGCAGTTGGAAGATTGAAAGCAGAAATTATTATGCAACTTAAATACATCAGAGCTTGGGGCGGACATTTTGTAGCGGCCGTTCCAGTGTTGCGAATAGCACCATGAAAGTTGCAATCACGGGGGCAACCGGTTTTGTTGGGCGACATGTTCTCGCCGAGCTGGAGACAAGATCGGTTGAATCAATTGCGCTGTTAAGGCCTTCTAGAACAAAAGCACTTGAGCATTTGAGGTGCAGTGTTGTTCAATTCGATCTTCATAACGCACCAACCAATGCTTTCGAGTTAATGGGTTGTCCGGATGTGGTCATCCACTTGGCATGGTCAGGTTTGCCTAATTACAGTTCCCTGCACCACTTTGAACAAGAGCTGCCAGCGCAATACCGATTCCTCAAAAATCTGATCGAATCAGGTTTGCAGACCCTTGTCGTTACTGGTACCTGTGCTGAATACGGTATGCAGCCAGGCATGTTGAGCGAAGATATGGCAGGGTGTCCGTGTAACTCCTATGGGTTTGCAAAGGATACGCTTCGCCGTCAGCTTGAATATCTGAAGGATGTCCATCCATTCCAGCTTACTTGGACACGTCTTTTCTATCTTTATGGAGAGGGAGAGCGTGAAAGCGCGCTGTTGCCGCAACTCAGAAGCGCTGTTGAGAGAAATGATCAGTTTTTCAATATGTCTGGTGGAGAGCAATGTCGTGACTATTTGCCTGTTGCCGAGGTCGCTAGGCACCTCGTCTCGTTAGCTTTGGCAGAAAAGGATATTGGCGTTGTCAATATCTGCTCGGGAATCCCGATTTCTGTTCGGAAACTTGTGGAGGGGTGGATTAAAGAAAATGGCTGGTCGATCAGGTTAAATTTGGGCCACTATCCCTATCCCGATTACGAGCCTATGGCTTTTTGGGGTGATCCACAAAAACTCTCATCTCTTATTGGTGAAGACACATGACAAGCAAAGACAAACGTTACATTAATCAAAGGTATTAAAAATCATATGAACACACCAAAGGTTGCATTAATCACAGGTATCACCGGCCAAGATGGCGCATATCTCGCTGAGTTATTATTGAACAAAGGCTACATCGTTCACGGTGTCAGGCGCCGTACCTCACTCTTCAACACTGATCGCATCGACCATCTTTACCGGGACCCACACGATAAGGGCGTGAAGTTATTCCTTCATTATGGTGACCTCACCGATTCAATGAGCCTCACACGAATCATCCAGCAGGTGCAACCCGATGAAATCTATAACCTCGCGGCGCAAAGCCATGTGGCGGTAAGCTTCGAGGCACCAGAATACACGGCAAACGCCGATGCCACTGGCACGCTGCGCATACTCGAAGCGATCCGGATCCTCGGCCTAGAGAAGAAGACACGATTCTACCAAGCCTCAACATCCGAAATGTTCGGCAAGGTACAAGAGACTCCGCAAAGGGAGACCACTCCCTTCCATCCGCGATCGCCCTATGGTGTGGCTAAGCTCTACGCGCACTGGATCACAATCAACTACCGCGAGGCCTATGGCATCTTCGCCTGTAGCGGCATCCTGTTCAATCACGAATCACCGATCCGCGGCGAGACCTTCGTCACGCGTAAGATCACCCGGGCACTGGCGCGTATCAAGCTCGGCCTGCAGGATTGCCTATACCTCGGCAACATGGACGCCAAGCGCGACTGGGGCCACGCACGCGACTACGTGGAAGCCATGTGGCTGATGCTGCAACAAGACAAACCAGAAGACTTCGTGATCGCCACCGGCCTGCAATACAGCGTGCGTGAATTTGTCAATGCCGCCGCCACAGAACTCGGCCTGACACTCCAATGGAGCGGCAGCGGGTTGGATGAAAAGGCCACAGATGAAGCTGGCAAAGTGTGCGTTGCAGTTGACCCACGATACTTCCGCCCCACTGAAGTGGACACCCTGCTTGGCGACTCCACTAAAGCAAAAACTAAACTCGGCTGGAGCGTGAGGACCAACTTCACTACACTAGTCAAAGAGATGATGAGGACCGACATGGATGCCGCGATGCGCGAATCGTTGATGGTAAAGCACGGGTATCAGACGCAGGAGCCGCATGAGTAGCACTCCAACGAACAGCCGATGAACTCACAATCAAAAATCCATATCGCCAGCCACCTCGGACCAGCAGGTTCGGCGATCATGCGCGCGCTATCAATACCTATTCAAAAAGGCCGCGAACTAAAGTGCTGACCACGCCAAGTAAAAAAGCTTTGATCTGTGGTGCATCCGGACAAGATGGTGCCTATCTGGCACAACTGCTTCTTAGCAAGAATTACCAAGTGATTGCCACGTCCCGTGACGCGCAAACACACAAGTTCGCAAATCTGGAAAAACTGGGAATCACAGACCAGATTTGCAAAGAAACAATGACACCCACGGATTTTCGCAGCGTGCTGAACCACATCGAGAAACATCAACCGGATGAGATCTACAACCTCTCCGGCCAAAGCTCAGTCGGCCTTTCATTCCAGGAACCCGTGGCGACGTTCAACAGCATCGCGAACGCTGCGCGCAATTTTCTTGAAGCCTTACGCGTCACTGAATCAAAAGCAAAACTGTATAATGCAGCTTCGGGCGAAGTCTTTGGTGACACAGGACCGCAAGCTGCAAATGAATTGAGCCCCTTTCGCCCATGCAGCCCATACGCGGTTGCGAAAGCAACCGCGTTTTGGGACGTTGCCACGTATCGGGAAGCTTATGGTCTGCATGCGTGCTCAGGCATTCTTTTCAACCACGAATCGCCATTGCGGCCGAAACGCTTCGTGACCCGGAAAATCACGTCGGCGGCCGTACGCATTGCGACCGGCAGCAAGGAAATTCTTGAACTCGGCAACCTGAACATCCAACGTGATTGGGGCTGGGCACCGGAATACGTGGAAACAATGTGGGGTATGTTACAGCTGCCGGCTGCCGAGGATTTTGTGATTGCTACTGGCTTGACATTTTCCCTGGAGGAATTCCTGCATTGTGTTTTTGCAGATTGCGGGCTCGATTGGCACAACCACGTCAACATAAATCAACACCTTGCCCGTCCATTGGACATTCAGGTAATACGTGCGGATCCGAGCAAAGCGAAAATGAAATTGGGCTGGGTTGCGCAACACGATATGAAATCCGTTGTGAAAATGATGCTGGCGGCGGAGCCGGGATATGCTAGTCGTCCTTGAAGCACAAATTAACATAAACACCCTATGAAAGTAGTGATTATATATCGCCAGCGTCTACCGGGAGCTCATAGCATCGAAGAGCTTTTCCATGCTGTGGCGGGCGAGTTGACTAAGGAAGTTGAGGTCATTGAATACGAGGCTAGCTCTCCATGGCTGGTGCTGTTCGATGCTTGGCAGCTGAGAAAACTGAAAGCCGATATCTATCATGTGACGGCCGCTATCAACTACATAGTGCTTCTACTGCCCCGAAAAAAAACAGTACTCACCGTACCCGATATTGGACACTACCTGTCTGAGCTTAAAAGTATTAAACGTTGGATTTATAAGTGGCTGTGGCTGATATTGCCAATCCGCGCTGCTGGAGGGGTCACCGCGATATCGGAGGAAACCAGTAGAAATATTGTCAAGCACCTCCACATTGCAGGAAATAGATGTATCGAGATAATCGAATGCTGTCATAGCGCCATCCTCAAGCCCGTGAAAAAACCTTTTGCAGACGGATGCCCTGTCGTCCTTCAGGTAGGCACCCAGCCCTATAAGAATGTTCCTCGTCTTGTGGAAGCACTAAAAGGGCTGCGCTGCCACTTGGTGTTGATTGGAAGTCTTGACGACGAAATCAAGCAGAAACTAGCTAGAAATGGGGTGAGCTATGAAAATCATGTCGGGATAACCCATGAGGAGATCTACAAGCGATACGTAGAATGCGATATTGTATCATTCGTCTCCCTGAGTGAGGGTTTTGGTGTACCGATTATTGAAGCACAAGCGGTAGGGCGTCCATTAATTACTGCTGATATTTCGCCCTTATGCGATGTTGCGGGAGCGGGTGCTTGTCTTGTCGATCCGCTGGACGTATCACAGATTCGTGCGGGCATACAACGAATCATTGGTGACGAGACTTACCGCAACCAGATCATTGAATGCGGCTTTCGAAATGTCAGCCGTTACTCGCCCGCCACTATCAGCAGTCAATACCTTGCCCTCTATAAAAAATTGATGCTCACATGAAAAAAATCTCAAAACCTATACATGTAACCGAACCCTATCTCCCGCCGTTGGAGGAGTTCATCCCCTATCTTGAACAGATTTGGGAAAGTAAATGGCTGACTAATAACGGGACTTTTCACCAACAACTGGAGGAGGCACTTTGCGAGTATCTTGGCATTGAGCATCTGTCACTTTTCACCAATGGAACCATTGCGCTTGTGACGGCGCTACAAACCCTAGGAATCAAGGGAGAGGTAATTACAACCCCGTATTCCTTCGTCGCTACCTCACATTCGCTACTCTGGAACAACCTCAAGCCGGTTTTTGTCGACATCGATCCGGTGACTATGAATATTGATCCAAATAAAATTGAAGCGGCGATTACAGCACAGACGTCTGCTATTCTGTCCGTGCACTGCTATGGTACCCCTTGCGATGTTGACCACATCCAGCGCATCGCCGACACCCATGGTCTTAAAGTAATCTACGATGCAGCGCACACCTTCGGAGTGAAATACCGTGGTGAAAGTCTGCTTAAGCACGGCGATCTTTCGGTGCTAAGTTTCCATGCCACCAAAGTTTTCAGCACCCTTGAAGGTGGAGCGATTGTTTGTCCTGATGAAAAAACTAAGTTGTATGTCGACCAGTTGAAAAATTTTGGTATTGTTGATGAAGAGACTGTGGGTGCAGTGGGTATCAACGGCAAGATGAACGAAGTACAAGCCGCCTTCGGCCTGATGCAGCTAAAGCATGTTGATCAAATCATTCAACTCCGCAAGGACATAGACCTAAACTATCGCGAGGCGCTGGAGGACATTCCCGGTATCAACTGCATTTCGAAGCCTTCAGAAGTCGTGCGTAACTATTCCTACTTTCCTATCCTGGTTGGCCCGGATTTCCCGATGACACGGGATGCGCTTTACCAAAAGCTAAAGGATGAAGGAATCTTCGCCCGCCGCTATTTCTACCCTCTGATTAGTGATATGCCGATGTATCGGGACTTGCCGTCGTCGCAACGGGATAACCTGCCGATGGCGTCGGCTGCAGCGAACGAGGTGCTCTGCTTGCCGCTTTATGCAAATTTATCAAACGAACAAATTTTAGAGATTGCTAAGTTGATTCGGTAGCAGAAGGATACGTATTGAACTTTCAAGTCCAAGAGCTCACCCCTTATCTTAATTCTGACGACACTCAACGGTATGAGTTCCAGCAGGAAACAATTTAAAAGAAACATGGGAGAGAAAAAATGAATACTCGAGTTTTCAGTCCAAATTTAACCAGTGAATTATTGGTGAAGTCTGCTATTCAAGAAACAAAGACACTCGTTGTCGATAAGGATGTTTTTACTTTTGGGGAAAGTGCTAAATGAAAATATTTGTGTTCACAGACAACCGTTTTGTTTATCACAAACTTCTGCCTATCCTTTTGGCACAGGAGGTGATGGAAGTGGACTTTTATTGCAGTCCATCATCTGCTGAGATATTCTGCGAAGAGATTGCAAATGGAGAAATTAGCTGCGCATTGGTCAACTCGGATCTTCCCTTGCTACTAGGATACCAGCTCGGATTTTCATGCCATTCTAAGCAAATCTTTCCAGCAGAACTGGTTAACGGTGTTCGGTGTATCAATATCCATCCGGGTATGAATCCTTATAACCGGGGATGGTATCCGCAGGTTTTTTCAATCCAAAATAAGCACCCAGCGGGTGTCACTATCCACGAGATGGATGAAGAGATCGATCACGGTCCCATTATCTGTCAAAGTCAGGTCGAGATTGACGAATGGGAAACATCAGCTGATGTCTATATGCGGGTATTGGAGCAGGAAGTCGAACTCTTCTCCAAATGGGCCCCGCGTCTGATTAGTGGTAATTATCAAACAACGCAACCTGAAGTTGAAGGCAATTTCAATAGTAAGCAAGACTTCTCAGATCTGTGCGAGATTGACTTGGACCAGAGTGTTACGTTTCGCGAAGCTATCGATTATCTCCGTTCGGTTTCACATCCGCCATTTTTTAATGCGTACTTCCACTCTGGTGAATCAAAGGTTTATGTACGACTTGAACTTAGGCACGAAATTATTGATGACGACGCATGAAAAAACTGGTCTTTATTAGTTCGCATGCTGTCCCCCATCAGGTCAAGTTTTGCTATGCCTTGCAGGATTATTTCGAAGCAGAATTCTGGTTTTACGAAACACCTGATCGCGTTCGTGGAAAATTCTGGCGGTTTGATTTGGGAGATCGCTGCAAAGTTCTCAAAAATGTCCTGTTCTTCAAATCTGGTCCCTTGAGAGAGAGGTATTTGGCATTAGGCTTGATTGAAGAGTTGAAGGCATTCAATCCAGACATTGTGATGCTCGGCGGCTTCTCCATCCCCAGCAACATCCTGGCTTACCTTTGGGCCAAGAGAAATTCCAAGAAAACTATCGTCTACAGCGAGCGGTCACGCAATGAGAATGGTGTCCTCCGTAGACGCAGTATTATTTGGCGCCTGCTATTATGGATCTTTAGAGATTTGGACATGGTCATGACAACTGCTGATGACGCGGTAGAGCAATTCCGCGATGAATTGGGGTTCGGTGAAAAAGCGGTCGCAGGCCGATATGCCGTCGATCTTGATGCGTATTTTGACCACCCGGTAAGGGAAGAAAAAACAGCCTACACTTACCTTTTTGCCAACCGTATGACGGAAATCTATAATCCGATTGGCGCGCTTGAAATTTTCGCTCAGGTTTTGACGAAATACCCCGGCTCTCGGTTGCTGATGAATGCGGCGGGGGAACTTGGCGAGTGTTGCAAGGCGAAGATTGCAGAACTTGGGATCGGGGATGACGTGGAATTTCTCACTGACATTCAATCCTGGGATGAGCTTCACACTATTTATGCCCGTAGCGACATTTTCATCCTCCCGGCCAAATTCAGTAACGCCAACCATACCATCCTGGAAGCCATGGCCTCAGGTATGGGTGTGGTAGTAAGTAACCGAGTGCTAGGGATGGGAGAACTGGTTGAAGATGGTATTAATTGTTTCAACTGCGAACCTACAACTAGTGCATTTTTGAATCGCATAGAGCGCTATATTCTTGATTCGCAACTTTTTAAGAGACACGCCAACCTGAGCAGACCGAAGGTCAAACCACTGTCGATCGACGGGACGGCGAAGTTTATGGCTGAACTTATGATTAAAAGGCTGAATGTATGAAGATGACGCTGTAAAATAGTGAGTTCTTGACTGGTTTGAACAGTTTTTACAAATGGAGAATTTTATGGACAAGGTATCGATTTGTCTTCTTACCTATAATCGTGCGGGATTAATTTCTCAAACAATAGAGACGATTCTGAATCAGTCTCTGAGCGATTTTGAACTTATTATCAATGATAATTGTTCGTCTGATGAAACAGAAAGCATATGTCGAGAATTTGCAAAACAAGATAACCGTATCCGCTACTATCGAAATCAGACTAACCTTGGGCTAACAGGGAATTATCAGGCGGCTTTTGATAGAAGTTCCGAAAAATATGTTGCGTTCTTACATGATAGTGACTTATACCATCCTGACTTATTAAGTAATTGGTTAGACGCACTGGAAAGATACCCAAGTGCTGCATTTGTATTCAACTCGATTGAAGCTATTGATTTTGAAGACCGCCTTATTAGCTCTTCGTTTCACGAATACCCCCCTTTGATTCACCCCGGCTTTAAATTGCGGGACGAGATGCTTAGCCAATGGGGCAGCCCTGTGAACGGTATGGTCATGTTAAATCGAAAATGTGTCGAAGACGTAGGCATGTTTGATCCAAATCGTTTTCCAGTGTTGGGAGATGTGGACATGTGGATGCGATTGGCTGCAAAGTTTGATGTTGCATACATACGAAGGCCTTTGATTCAAGCAAGGAAAAGGGAAGAGAATCATTTTGCTGAAAATTGGCCGGTGTTAGAGGAACTGTATCAGATACACCATTTGAATACATTAAGGCGTTATGAAGGTAAACCGGCGTACCAAAAAATTAGATTATTTTTCTTGAGTGTAAGACGCTCGCTTACTTGGACACGTTATTGGTTGGGGTTTGTAAGGAGGGGGAATACTAAGATGACACTCGAAGGGGGCCAGACGTTTCAGGAATCACGTTCCATTTTCTTGTGGGTTTTGGGCAAGGTAATGACGCCGATATTGCTACTTATTGCTGTTAGACGTTCCAGATCAAATCGCCGAATGGAGCAAAGATTGATGAAAATTAAACAAATCTTATTAAAAGTTCGCAAGAACAAGGTCTTATATCGTTTGGCGCGCGCTTTATATAAGCAGGCACGCGGAAACATTGCTAATGATATGATGTCAAATGGAGAAATGCTGGTCCAGAACTGTGTCATTAGTGCCTGGAAAAATGGTGGTTTGAAGGAGCCACGTTTAGTAGTGTTTGATGTTGGCGCTAATATTGGTGACTGGTCTTATTCTTTGTTGAATCAACTGACCTCCTCAACTAAGCGTGAAGCGACTGACCTTTATATGTTTGAGCCAGTGCCTTCAACTTTTGAATTTTTGAAAAATAGGCTAGGGTCTGAAAATCCCGCTCTTCATTATGAGCCAGTTGCGCTTTCATCTGAGACTGGTGAGAGTGTTATCTATCTTAGTGACCAGAATGACGACCCCTATGCAGGATCTAATTCTCTATATGCCCAGTCTCAATTTGGGCATGAGCAGCATGTTGCGATAAATAAAATTACGGCAACTGATTTCTGTAAAGATCATAAAATAGAAAAAGTTCATTTGCTTAAATGCGATACGGAAGGTCATGATATGGAAGTCATTCGCGGTGCATTACCGCTGCTTGCCGAAGAAAGAATTTCAATTCTTCAGTTTGAGTACAACCATGTCTGGATTTATTCGAGAAATTTTCTTAAAGACGTCTTCGTATCCATAGAGAAATTGCCCTATAAGCTAGTCATGCTCCAACCTGACCAATTATGGATATTCAGTGAATGGCACCATGAACTTGAACGATTTTATGAGGGCAATTATGCGCTTGTTCATGATGATGCAATAGCCTGGTTTCCCACAAGAACCGTCACATGGGATCGATACAACTCAATGTGTGTTGAGCGATAATAAATATTCATAAATTAGTCATGCTACCATCATCACAGAAACGGTTTGGGAGATAAATATGTTAGATAAAACGTCAAATGATATAGAAGATCAAGCAAAGCTATACATTAATGTTGGTTCTGGTTTGGATGTGTTGCCAGGATTCATCAGTCTTGATAACAGCCCATATTTAAAATTCGCAAAAATTTGGCAACCCATTTTGCAACCTTTTCTTTCACATGACAAACTAGATGAAGTCAAAGTTGCAAGACAAGCATTAGAAACAGGCCATATGATTCAGCATGATTGCCGTAAAAAGCTACCCTTCACTGATAGTAGTGTGGATCATATTTTGTGCTCGCATTTTCTTGAGCATGTTTACCCAGATGAAATGTCTCTTATACTTGAAGATTTTCATAGAGTGTTAAGGCCAGGCGGTACTTTTCATCTGATAGTTCCGCATTTGGAGCGTTTTGTGAATGTATATTGTGAATCACAGGATACCCTAGCAGCAGACGAACTTATGAGATGGCTGTTAATGTCCCTGCCATCAAAACCAAGTTTACGGTACCGCTTTCTTGAGTTTTTGGGATTTGAGGGAATGAAGCATCGTTGGTTATACGATAAAAACTCTTTAACGGATAAAGTGTTATCTGCGAATATGTCACCTATGATCGATATGAGCGTGCCATCCGCCTCGTATAGAGATTGGTGCAATGAATCTCTACATATATGTGCAGTAAAAAAAATATGATCAGTGGAATGTAAAAAGTCTTCTTCGCTTATATTTCCAATAAATGTAATTATTACCATAAAATACAAAATCAACGGCACATGAATATACTAGTTATAGGCAAGTTTTACACCGAGGGATTTGCACTACACATATCCGAAAGTCTCACTGAAATGGGGCATGACGTAAAGCATTTCGAACCAGGGTTTAAGTCGGGACGGTTTGATAGCCGCTTTGGGCAAAGACTCGACCAAGTACGCAGTGTTATACATTCTTCGTCAGATAGTTTGCCAGCTGTTCGTGCTCGTCGGATGAGGTCTCTCTGGCAGGTGGCGGAACAAGGTCCACTTGATGTGGTCATCGTCTGCCATGATTTTCTCTGGCCGGACGAGGTGGAAGAACTCAAACGTCGCACAGGGGCGTCGGTAGCAATGTGGTTTCCCGATCATCTTGCAAATTTCGGGAAGGGTTTTTTCATGAATGCGCCTTATGATGGACTATTCTTCAAGGATCCTTACATCATCCATGTCTTGAAAGGTCTCGTGGCTAGCCCAGTGTATTACTTGCCCGAATGTTTCAACCCAGAGCGGCATTGCCTGCCCGAGAGGGAAGTGCCTGGAGAGGAATACCATTGTGACATCACCACCGCTGGCAACTCGCATTCCTGGCGTGTAGCTGTTTACAAGCATCTGGCTGACTACGATGTCAAGCTTTGGGGTAATCCACCTCCGTTATGGATGCCTACTGGGCCAGTAGAGGCTATGC
>MDSV01050645.1_pt1 | contig 23482 bp, 21 predicted proteins | sample 810851 | NCBI WGS metagenome assembly MDSV01 (sample SAMN05326640, study PRJNA326480) | marine metagenome | isolation source: seawater | place: Atlantic Ocean: North East | collected 2012 | reverse complement strand
TAAAAAAAAAAGATAAATTCATATTAAGTAAAGCACATGCAGGTGTAATATTTTACGCAATCCTTGCTGAAAAAAAAAAAAATTTCAAAAAAACTCTTATCAACATATGGTAAGGAAAATTCAATTCTAGGTGTTCATGGAGAACATGATTTATTGAAAAATATTGATTTTTCCTGTGGGTCTTTAGGCCATGGATTATCTTATGCAGCAGGCGTTTGTTATGCAAATAAAAAAAATAAAGTTTACACTTTAATCGGTGATGGAGAGTCCCAAGAGGGTTCAATATGGGAGGCTGCTTTATTCGCTTCCCAACATAAATTAAGCAACTTAATAGTAATATTAGATTATAATAAAAAGCAATCTAGTGGTTTAATAAAAGATATATTAAATCTAGATCCTATAGTACCCAAATGGAAATCATTTGGTTGGCATGTTATAAGATGTAACGGTCATAATCATAATAGTTTGAATAAATCATTTAAAAAAATTAACAAAAATAAGCCAAATATAATTGTAGCAGACACAATTAAAGGTAAAGGACTAAGTTTTTTAGAAAAAAGAAAACATTGTCATTATGACAGACTTAATAATGAGCAGAAAATAAAAGGTTTAGAAGAGTTAAATATAAAATAATAATTATGAGAGACTCTTTCGCAAGTACACTTACAAAGAACATTTTAAAGAATGATAAGATAATTTTGATTATAGGAGACACTGGATCAGGATTGTTTGATGAGATTAAGAAAAAAAGACCAAATCAATTTATAAATGCTGGTATTGCGGAGGCAAATATGGTTACGGTAGCAGCTGGTATAGCGTCATCTGGTTATAATGTTTTTGTATATGCCATAGGCCCTCATGTGGTTTATAGAGCTTATGAGCAAATAAGAAATGACGTGTGTTTAAATAATTCAAATGTAAAAATAGTATCTATTGGATCAGGTTTGCACTATGCTGATCATGGACCAACTCATCACTCCACAGAAGATTTTGGGGTCCTTAAAGTTTTACCAAGCATGAAAATTTTTTCTCCGTGTGGAGACGAAGAAGTGAGGCAAATTACTAACTACCTAGCAAAATTAAACGGTCCCAGTTATTTAAGACTTGGAAGAGGCATAGACAAAAATTTTAACATTAAATTTAATCCACACAAATCTCAAAAAATAACAGAAGGTAAAGATCTTACAATTTTTACAACAGGATGTGGTGTTAATGATTGTTATGAAGTTGCAAAACGTTTTTACAAAAATAAATCTATAGAATTGGTAAACATCAGCTCAATTAAACCAATAGATAAAAATACTATTATCAAGTCATCAAAAAAAACAAAGAAAATTTTAATTTTAGAAGAACATCAAAAGATTGGTGGATTAGCAGATGAAATTTTTAAGATAATTCAGCAAAATAATATTAAATGCAAAAATATAAGCTTAGGCATCGAGGATGTGTTTTGCTCTTATTCAGGATCCTATGAAGGGATTAAAAAAAAATTTAAAATTTCACAACAAGATATCAAAAAAGCTATTGATAAAATAATTTAATCTATCTTATGAAAAAAGTATCGAATGTAATATCTTTAGTAAAACTGATATCAAAGAATAATTTAAAAAATTTATTGTTTCTTTTAATATTTATTTTTTTTGCAAGCATGCTCGAGATAGTTGCGCTTTTATGTATTGCGCCAATTATTAAAATATCAACTGGAAATTTAGAAGTAAATGATAAAGCATCTTCTTTATTAGAAAATTTTTTTCCTTTCATTGATATAAATAATCCGATTAGTGTTTTTAGTTTATTATTTTTATTTGCAATCCTAGCAAGTATTATGATGATAATATCAAACTATTTTTCACAAAAAATAAAATATCAATATTGTGAAAGTGTTTTAAAAAATTCAATAAATGATATTTTTAATTCAACATCAATATTTTTTTCTCACTCTCAGCAGGGAAAATTAATAAATACATTTACAAAAGAACTTCAAAATATAGGAGATAGTCTTGCATCAATATCAAGAATAGCTTCATATTTGTTACAGTCTTTATTCTATCTATTTATTATAATTTTTTTATCTGTTAAGTCCGCTTTTCTAATATTTATAATTTTAATATTAGTTTACTCTCCATTGTTTTTTTTAGGGAAGATCAGTAGGGAGCTTGGAAAAAAGAATACAATTTCAAATAATATATTTTTTACATCACTTCAAGAAAGTTTTGGTTTTTTTAAAGGTATTTTGTCATACGGTATTCAAAAAAGATCTGTTGAAAAAATTTCAAACAATTTTAAAGTTTCAGCGTCAGCTGCTATAAAAAGTTACATAGCTGATTTTACAATAACGAGTTTATTTATACCTTTAACCATATTAGGAATTTCAATGATATTTGTATTTAAAAATAGTTTAAATATCTCAATTGCCGAAGTATCAATAGTAATAATTACTTTTTATAGGATCTCTTCTAGACTGAATTTAGCAGCAAAAGATAAAAATATTTTAGATAAATCAATATATAGTTTTGATCAAATTAACGAGATTAGAGAAATAGCTAAAAACTATTCATTAAAATTTAATAATTTAAATAAGTTTGATTTTAAAGACACTCTAAGTGTCTCAAATTTATATCAAAAATATGATAATTCAGAAATATTAACAAATATAAATTTAAATTTTAAAAAAAACAATATTACCGCATTAATAGGCAAATCTGGTTCTGGTAAAACTTCTTTAGCAGATATTTTAAGCGGCATAAACAAACCTTCAGCTGGAAAAGTAGAAATAGATGGAAAAAACTTTTATGATATTGAGTACGAATCTTTAAGGTCGAAAATTTGCTACGTATCTCAAGAAAGTTTATTATTAAATCTCCCAATTAAAGAAAATATAAGACTATATGACAAAAATATTAGTGATCATGATATTTATAATGCCTGTAAGCTTTCAAACTGCGATGAGTTTATTCAAAAACTACCAAACACCTATGACACTTATGTGGGAGAGCGGGGATCTAGACTATCTTTTGGTCAAATACAGAGAATATCATTAGCAAGAGCCATTGTAAGGAAACCCGAGATACTTATACTTGATGAAGTAACAAGTGCACTAGATAATATATCTGAAAAATTTATCAATGAAACAATTTTAAAATTAAGAGACAGGTGTACAGTTATTATTATTGCACATAGATTATCGCTTTTAAAGGAAGTTGACCAAATTTACATTATTGAAAATGGGCATGTTAAGGAGTCAGGTAATTATAATGATCTGATTTCTAAAAGCAAAATATTTAAAAGTTTTGTTATAGATTAAATGTATTTATTAAATAAAATATTTAATGTAATAAAAAAAATAAAAGATTTTTTTTACTCAATATTTTCTGTATTTTGTCTAATTTTTATAAAACTACTGAATGTTTTTATAATTATTAGATTTAACTATATAGATAGAGGAAGAATAGGAGGTTTTTATCCTGTAGAATTTTACAGGATTAAAAAAAGAAACTCAAAAACAAAATATTTTGATATTTTTTTGTGTGATCAATTGACTGATCATTATAACGAAGATTGGTATTTATTTTGGAAATCTAAATTTAATATTTTATATCTTGGTAGATTTTCGTATATTTTTTGTAAAATAAACAAAAAATACTTTGGAAAAAAAAATTTAATTCCCTATAAGGACTTCGATAAATTTCCAATTAGTGGAGAATTAATTAATATTATTGATGAAAACTATTATTTGGATAAGATGGTAATTAATTCAAATATTTTAAGCCAAGCAAAACCTTTTTTTAATAAACATGGGTTATTAAAAAATCAATTTATCTGTTTTCATAACAGAGATAAGGCGTTTTTAAATAAATATAGACCAAAAATAGATTGGAGCTACCACGACTATAGGGATTCATCTATAAAAAATTATGTAAAAAGTATTAATTATTTTAGTCAGAAAAATATAAAAGCAATAAGAATTGGTGAAACTGCAGAAGAAAAACTTAGTATTAAAAATGCAAATATTATTGACTATCCATTCTCTGACGAAAAAAAATCATCAATAGATTTATCACTTTTGTCAGAGTCTAAATTTTCAATTTTATCAGAAACAGGTTTAAGTCTTGTTCCATTTGTCTTTAGAAAACCAATAGTTTTTGTAAATTGGGTTTTATTAGAAGCAATACATACCTACAAAGAGGGTATTTTTATTTTAAAAAAAGTGTTTTCAATAAAAGAAAAAAAATATCTAAAGTTTTATGAAATAATAAAATATATAGGTAAAAGTGGTGATGGCAAATATTATAAAGAAAATTTTATTTTCGAAGAAAATAATCAAGATGATATACTTGATGCTTGTCTTGAAATGAATGATTTTTTAGATGGAAAATTTAAATATACTACTCATGATAATGATTTACAGACTAAATTTTGGAAAAGTCTGGGCAAAAAGTTTTATAAAAATAAAAAATTTAGAATTGGAAAGAATTTTTTAATTAAAAATCAAAACCTTATATAATGAAAGTTTTTTTTAGAGTTGATTATAATATTATAATTGGATCAGGACATATTTTAAGATGTAAGTTACTTATAGAAAAAATTTTAGCAATTAGGGAAAATGTTAAAATTTATATTATTTGCAGATCCAATAAAATTGAAAAAAAAATTGTCAAAGACATTTTTAACGGGTTGAATATAAAATTTTATTTCTTAAAAGTTAAAGGAAATATTTTGAAGGATAATTATTCAACCTGGATTAGATCTGATCATATTAACGACTCTAAAGAAACTTCAAAAATTTGTATTTCGAATAATATTAACAAAAACGATATATTAATAATAGACCACTACGGAGTCAAAAGAGAATGGATAAAAAATATTTCACCAAATATAAGAACATTGGTAATCGATGATTTTATTAGAACCAATCTTCAAAGTGATTTTATACTTAATGGAAATTTAAAAGCGAAACCAAATTTTTATAAAAAAAGTAATAAAACCAAAGTATTTTGCAGTCCAAAGTTTGCAATTTTTAAACCAAATTATAAACCAAGTTACTGTACTAATTTTAAGAATAAAAATATATTAATTTTTTTCTCAAATTCAGATATAAAAAATTTTGGGTATAAAATTTTAACTTCTTTAATCAAAAATTATAAAAATTTACCAATAACTCTAATCCAAGGCTCAAACTCAAATAATTTAAATAAAAAAATTTTTAATAAATATAAAAATGTTAAAATCTTTAAATTTGTTAAAAATTTTGATAAAATTTTAAAAAAAGCTACCCTATGTATAGGCGGCTGTGGATCTACTTATATATCAAGAGTGTTTTACAATATACCGACAATAGTCTTTCAATTATCAAAAAACCAAGAACCATTTTGTAAATATTTAACTAAGAATAACATGTCTTTGTTTTTAGGATCTGAGGATAATTATAAAGAAAAAATTTTTATTCAAAAATTTAATAAAATTTGGAATAACAAAGAAGATTTAAAAAAATATAGCGACAATTGTAAGGGATATTTTGACAAATATTCTATATCCAGAATAGTTGAAATCATAAAACCTTCTGGAACAAACAAAGTAAAATTAAAAAATTTATCAAAAAATCATTTAGAAATTTTATATGATTGGGCTAACGATAAAGAGGTAATTAAAAACTCCCTAAACAGAAAAAAATTAAAGTTTATTGAACATAAAAAATGGTTTAATAAAATTTATAATTCAAAAAAAGTTCAATTATTTATTTTGTATGTCAGAGATTTGCCAGTCGGACAAATACGATTTGATATTTTAAAAAATAAAATATTAATAGATTACTCATTAGATGAATTTATTAGAGGAAAAGGATATGGAAAAGTGATAGTTAAATTAGGTTTAAAAAAAATTTTAAGAATAAAAAAAAAGAAAATTATAGCTGTGGTTAAAAAAACAAATATTTCATCAAAAAGAGTTTTTGAGTCACTGAATTTTAAATTAGAAAACAAAAATAAAAAATATCTAAATTATTACTATGTTTAAAATTAGAAAGTATAAAAAAGGTGATGAAATTGAAATTTTAAAATTAGATAGATTAGTTGAGACACATAAGTGGAATAGAAGAAATTTAAAAAACTGGTATTGGAAATATAAGGGTCGTAAACCAGGAGGCAAAACAAATATATTTGTTTGTGAATATAAAAATAAAGTCATTGCAACTTTTTCTACAATCCCTTTGAGATATAATTTTAAGAAGAAAAATATTATTGTTGCAAATTCAATTGCAATGATAGTTCATCCAAAATATCAGGATAAAGGTATTATGAAATTTCTAGGTGATAAGCTTCTAGATGAAACAAAAAAAAAAGCAAAATTCGTATTTGGATATCCTAATGATAGATCATATAATTTGCACAAAATTTTTTATGATTATAAAGATGTGTTCCAACAAAAATTATACGAAATTAAATCAAATAAAATTACCAATCTTAAATTACCAAAAAATTTAAATTTAAAAAAAATTAAAAAATTTAATTATAGGTTTGATTTACTTTTTAAAAAAAATATTAATAAATATTCAATTCAAGTTGTAAGAGATAGTGAATATTTAAATTGGAGATACATAGAAAGACCAGATATTAAATATAAATGTTTTGAAATAAATTATAAATCAAAATTTATAGGTTATGTAGTTTTTAAATTTTATAGATTTAAAAAAAAATTATATGGACACATAATTGATTACTATACCGATGCAAGCATGAATAAAAAAATGGAAAATTTTTTTATTGCTTGTTTGTATTATTTAAAAAAAAACAAAGTTAATTTTATATCGCTTTGGTGTAATGGAGATAATTCCTCTTTAAGTATTTTAAAAAAACTTGGATTTAAAATTGTCTCAAGTAGACCATTTATTTGTAAAATATTTGATAAAAAATTTAATAATCTCCTTAAAAACAAAAGCTGGTTTTTTACAATGGGAGATAGTTTAGAGATATATTAATGAAACTAGATCATATTGGAATTGTTGTAAAAAATTTAAAAAAGGCACAAATTTATTACAAAAAAAATTTTGGCTTTAAAGCGATTACAAAAATTATTTTAGAACCTGCACATAACGTTAAAATTCAATTTTTAGATTTTGGATATGGAACAAATGGACCAGTTATTGAATTGGTCTCTCCAATTAGTAAAAAATCAAAAGTTTACAATTTTTTGGTAAATAATGGTGGTGGAACTCATCATTTTGCTTTTTTTGTTAAAGATATAAACAAAAGTATTAAGAATTTCCAAAAAAATGGATCTATTGTAATCTCAAATATTATCCCAGGTGCCGGTCACAAAAAAACCAAAACTATTTGGTTACTTGGTTCGGATAAAAGTTTAATTGAGTTAATAGAAAAGAAAAAAAATGTCTCTTTTAAAAATAGACTTACATAATCTTAATGGTTTTAAATAATAAATTAAAATTTTTAAAAAAATTTGATAATTTTTCAGAAATTTTAGAATTCAATTCGATAAAATATAAAAACAAAATATTTATTGTAGATAAAAATATTGAAGTTACCTATTCTGAATTTAATGATTTAGTTCATAAATGCTGCCATTATTTTAAAGAGAATAATATTAAAGAAGGCGATAAAATTTCACTTATTTTACCAAATTCAATCGATTTTTTAATTTTATATTTTGCATCAATTAGATACAAAACAATAATTAATCCCATTCCTCTAACCTCGGGTCTAGAAAGTGTAAAAGTTAATTTAGATAAAATTAATCCTTCCGTGATATTTTTGAATAAATATTTAAAAAATCATCTTAAAAAGTTTAATTTGATAGAAATTAAAGAAAATAATTATTTTTATAAATTTTTAAAAAAAAATTATAAAAACAAGAAATTATTTAAAAAAAAAATTTTAGGAAAAGATATATCATGTTTTTATTTATCATCAGGCACCACCGACGAGTCAAAAATAATTCAATATCAGAATAAATCGATGATTAATGGACAAATTGCATTAATAAAATCAAAATTTACAAAAAAAAAACCAATACATTTATGTTTTTTGCCATTTGGTCATACATCAGTTTTAAGATACAGCATTAAGCACTGCATATGTCTTGGTGGTAAAATAATTATTTTTGAGTCTTATTGGAAAATTAAAAATAATTTGTGGAATGTTGTTAAGAAATTTAACGTAACATATTTCCAAACAGTGCCTACTATTTTAAAATCAATTTTGACTATAGGAAACAAACCACCTAGTTTAAAAACTATAAAATTTATTGGTTGTGGCTCTGCATATCTTGATAAAAAAATACAAAAAGATTTTGAATATAAATTTAAAGTAAAAGTTTCAAATCTTTATGGTTTATCGGAAACAGGTGCTACTCATTTCGATGATCCTTTTTTTAAAAACAGAAAAGTTGGATCTATAGGCATGCCATTAGCAGGAGTCACTTGTAAAATTTTACACAAAAAAAAATTAACAAATAAAAAAAATGTTGAAGGGGTAATCATGATAAAAAATAATTTTTCTTTATTTGGATATTATAAGAATAAAAATAAGTTATTTTATAATGGTTATTTTAAAACAGGTGATATTGGAAAGTTTAGTGAAGATGGTTTTTTATATTATGAAGATAGAATGAAAGATATAATAATTAAAGGTGGTGTAAATCTATTGCCTTCAGAGATTGAGAATGTTATTTCAAAAATTTCTGGAGTAAAAGAGGTAGCAATTAAAAGTTATAAACATGATTTTTTTGGTGAAGATATTTGTTGTCATGCAGTAATAAACAAAAAAAAAAATAACAGAATTAAAAATTTTAAAAATATGTAGATTGAAACTTGGTGAATTTAAAACGCCATCAAAATTCTTGTACTATAAAAAGTTACCAAGGACGGCTTCAGGTAAAATTTTAAAAAGATATTTGAAGTAAGAGAAATTATAAGTTACAGAAGATCGATGAAAATTAAAATTCTTATTTATGGCGCAGGAGCAATTGGCAGAGGTTTTTTAGGTTATAAATTTTCTAGTCAACGTTATGAATTAAGTTTTGTAGATAAAAATAAAGAACTTATTAATAAGTTAAATAAAAATAAAAAATATCAAGTTGCCTGTATAAGAAAAAAAAAATATATAAAAAAAAATATTTATTTAAAAAATGCCTTTTATATTGAAGATAGGATACCAATAAAAGATTTTGATGTAATTTTTTCATGCGTCGGTCCTAGTCAATGCTACGAAATAGCAAATAAACTTAGCGAAGCTAAATTGGTGCTTTCATGTGAAAATGATATTTCAACAGTAGAAGGTATAAAAAAATTGTCAGGTAATCAAAACGTATTCTTTTGTATTCCGGATGTTATAACTTCAAATACCGCATCACCAAAATTACTTAAAAAAGATAGTTTAACAATTGTTACTGAAGATGGTGAATTAATTCTGCAAAAGCATGCTAAACTCTCATTTCTAAAAGAAGCCACAAAAGTCTCTTATAAATTATTTATGATGCATTGGTATTCAAAATTTTTTATTCATAACTCACCTCATGCGATGCTTGCTTATTTGGGTGCAATTAAAAAATATAAGTATATTCATCAAGCAATGAAAAATAAAAAAATTTCAAAGATTATAAGAGGGTCTATGAATGAAATTACTTCAGCATTAATCAAAACAAAAATGGTATCCAAAAAATTTGCCACTTATTACAAAAAAAAGGAATTAAACAGATTTTCAAATGCTTTATTATATGACCCAATAAGTAGAGTTGCTAGAGAACCAGTTAGAAAACTTTCACCTAATAATAGAATAATATTAAGTTTGAGATTAGCATTATTTAATTCAAATCTTCCTACAAACATAGCCATAGGTGTTAAAGCAGCTCTTCAATATTTTAATAAAAACGATGAAGAGTCTAAATATTTAAAAAATCTTAAAAACAGTCTAAGTGAAAGAGAAATTCTTAAAAAAATTTCTGGGATTCAAAAGAGTGATCCTCTAAATAATTTTTGCACATCTCAAAACTTAAAGAAAATAATATGAGTCAAAGAGATAAATTGTTAAAAGTTGGAATAGAGGCATCAAATAAAGCATCCAACATAATATTGTCTTATTATAAAAAATATTCAAATTATTCAGTAAAAAATAAATATTTTAGAGACCTTGTGTCGGAAGTAGATATAATTGCAGAAAAAGAGATTAAAAAAATAATTTTAAAAAACTTTCCCTCACATAAATTTGAAGGTGAAGAAACAGGATCGACTAAAAATAAATCTGCTTATAAATGGATAGTTGATCCAATAGATGGGACAGTTAATTATATCCATGGAATACCTTTATTTGCAATATCAATTGGTCTAGAGATTAAAGGTGAAATTTATTTAGGCATTATAAATAACCCTGTAACAAATGAAATTTATTATGCATTAAATAAACAAGGTGCCTTTTTGAATGGTAGAAAGATAAACGTTTCTAAAAGAGGTGAAATAAAGAATTCTCTTTTAATTACAACATTTTCTTCAGAGACAAACAGAAAAAGGAAAAATAAATATAAAATTTTTGGAAAAATGAACGATCTATCTCGTGGATGCTTAAGAATAGGCTCTGCATCACTTGGTTTAGCTTATTTGGCATCAGGTAAAGTCGATGGACTTTGGGGTGGAAAGTTAAAAAAATGGGATATAGCTGCTGGAATATGCATTCTTAAAGAAGCAGGTGGAAAAATATCAAACATAAAAAATAAAAGATATAGTTTTGGCCAACAATTTGTTGCGTCAAATAATATTATTCATAAAAATTTAATTAGTTTATTAAAAGGTCTATAATGATAACGGAAGCTGTAATTTATTCTAAAAAAGGTCAAAAATTAAAATTAGAGAAAATTGAAATTCCAAAACCTAAAAATGATGAAGTAATAATTAAAATTGTATCCAGCGGAATTTGTCATTCACAACTTATTAATTTATCAAGAGATCCAAGACAGCCAGAGCTCTTGGGTCATGAAGCAACTGGAATAGTCCAAGAAAAAGGCCGCATGGTTAAGCATGTAAATACCGGAGATAGAGTCTTGATAAGTTGGATGCCACATTTTGAAAATAAAAATTTAAATAAAGATTATTTTAAACCAGTAAACATTTTTTATAAAAAAAAACCCTTACAAGCTTTTATTTTTACTTGGGCAAAAAAAACCCTCATAAATTCTCAATTTGTTACAAAACTTCCTAAAGACCTTGATATGTATGATACCTCTATCATAGGCTGTGCTGGAATCGCAGGTTATGGAACGGTTTTAAATACAGTAAATATTCAAAAAAAACAGAGTGTAGTAGTTTATGGAGCCGGTGGTCTTGGTTTACTAGCAATAAACGCTGCAAAAAATTTAGGAGCTAAACCAATTATAGCAATTGATATTAATAAAAAAAAATTAACCTTTTCCAAAAAATTTGGAGCTGATTATGCAATTCTTTCAAATAAAAATTTAAAAAAAACAATAATGAAAATAACAAAAAATAAAGGTATCGATTATATCTTTGATATGGTTGGATCAAATGAAACATTGGAAAATTCAATAGATATTTTAAAGACTTGCATACCAGGCAATAGTAGGGGAGGATCTATAGTATTGGTGGGATTCCCAAACCAAAAATTTGAATTGAATACGAGAAATATACTAATGGCTGAACAAAAGATTATAGGTTCAAGGGGTGGAAGCTGTGTACCAAAAAAAGACTTTAAAAAGTTTTATAAGGATTATAGATCAGGTAAAATGATGCTTAAAAAAATAGTTACAAAAAAATATTCTTTGCATCAAATAAATAAAGCAGTAAATGATTTGTCAAAAGGAAAAATATTAGGAAGAGCAATAATAAAAATATCATGAGCAAACTAATAAAATCGAAAAAACTTTATTATAAAGCTAAAAAATTTTTAGCCGGACCTTCAACATTTAGTAAAGGAATTGATCAATTTGCTTACGGCATCACTCCGTATGTTGTTACAAGAGGAAAAGGAGCATATGTTTGGGATATAGACAATAATAAATATATTGACACCATTATGTCGTTAGGAGCGGTAATTATTGGTCATTCAAATAATCAATTTAATAATTCATTGGTTAAACAATTAAATAAAGGAACGACACTTTCTCTTACTTCAGATTTAGAAATTGAACTTTCTGAACTAATAACAAAATATGTTCCTTCAGCTGAAATGGTTAGATTTGGAAAAAATGGAAATGATGCAACAACAGTGGCTGTAAGATTGGCAAGACATTATACAAAAAGAAACCATATTTTATTTTGTGGATATCATGCTTGGCAAGATTGGTATGTATCAAAAACATCTATGAACAGTGGGATACCACCTGAAATATCTAATTATTCTCATAGATTTAATTATAATGATATTAATTCTTTAGAAACATTGCTTAATAAATTTAAAGGAAATGTTGCTTGTATAATGATGGAACCAATTTCTAAAGTAGAGCCTCAAGATAATTTTTTAAAAAATGTAAGATTTTTAGCTAACAAGCATAAAGTTGTTTTAATTTTTGATGAAGTTGTGACAGGGTTTAGATGGTCTGTTGGCGGTTATCAAAAAATTTGTGGTATAACCCCAGACTTATCTTGTTTTTCTAAAGCAATTTCAAATGGTATGCCATTATCAGTATTAGCAGGAAAAAAAGAAATTATGAAAAAATCAAACGAAATTTTTTACTCATTAACTTTTGGAGGTGAAACTATAAGTTTGGCTGCTGCAATATTTACAATTAATTTTTTAATTAAAAACAAAGTGTGTCAAGAAATTCACAAAAATGGAAATTATCTGATTAGTGAACTAAATAAAATTATTAAATATAATCACATTGATGATTTGGTAGGAATTCTAGGATTCCCATCAAAAAATTTTTTTGTTTTTAAAGATAATGGAAGTGTATCTGCAGAGTTATTAAGGACTTTCTTTATACAAGAATTAGCAAAAGAAAAAATACTAAGCGCCGGATATCATATAATGAGTTACTCACACAATAAAACTGTAATAAATTCATTGTTAAAATCATACAAAAAAACATTCGAAAAAATGAAATATTATTTAAACAAAGGAAAATTAAAGCAAAAAATAAACATTCCTAAACCAAAATTATCAGCGAGGAGTCTTTAATGAATAAATGTATTAATTGTAATAAGAGCAACTTTGTAGATATATTTAAAACAAGTAAATTTCCTCTATTTTTTGGTGCTACACCTGTTGAAAATCTAAATAAAATAAAATATTACCCTTTAAAAATTTCTAAATGCAGAAACTGTGATTTAGTACAACAAGTCAATTTACTAAATCAAAATATAATAAATTCTATATATACAGCAGATTACTATAATTGTTCGTCGACCACTACAAGTGGCCTGCTAAAAAAAGAAAAACATTTTTTTGTGGATTTTCTTCAATCTGGGAAAATTAAAAAAGGCAATGTATTAGAAATAGCTTGTTATGATGGATATGTTTTAAATTTATTAAAAAAAGATGGATGGAAGGTTTACGGTTGTGACCCCAATCCCATGGTAAAGTTCGCACAAAAAAATTTAGGTAAAAAATTTATATTAAAAAAAATGTTTACTAAAAAAAGTTTTGGGTCCAAAAAATTTGATATTATTTTTTTTAGAAATCTACTAGAACATTTATACGATACAAGTAAATTTTTAAAAATTGTTAAGTCAAAATTAACTTCTAATGGATCAATTTATATTGAGGTACCTAATATTTATAACATTTTAGATGGTTCGGTATTTGGAAGTTTTTTTCATCAACATATTTCATATTTTTCAATTGAAACATTAGAGTACCTATTGAACAAAAATGGTTTTAAAATTGAAAGGTATTATGCAGGTGATTTTTTGATAGTGGAAGCAAAAAACAATAATTTTGTTAATGCCAAACCAATAAATAGAAAAAAAATAAACAGATATATGAAATCTTATAAATCTACTTATGTCAGTTATACAAGTAAACTAAAAAATTTTTTTGAAGATCCAAAAAATAAAAATATTTGTTTGTTCGGCGCAAGCTCTCAATCAACTTCAATTATTAATATTTTAAAGGAACGATATAAAGAAAAGATTAAATATATAATTGATAACGATGTAAGTAAAATAGGAAATTACATGGTAGGGACAAATGTTAAAATTTCTTCGCCAAAAAATTTATTAAATAAAAATCTAGATTGTATATTAATAATGTCATTTATGTATTTTGAAGAAATGAAAAAAAATCTTTTAGATCTAGGAATAAGCGAAAAGAAAATAAAAAGTTTATATGCCTAAAAATGTATCTATAAAAGATCTTGATATTATAAAGGTAGCAAAAAAAGTTTTTAAAAAAAGTGATATTAATATTAAGTCAAACTCCAAAACAGTTCAAAATTGGGATTCTATGAATCATATTATTTTGATAATGGAAATAAATAAAAAGTTTAAAATTAATATTTCATTGGAAGACTCGATTAAAATAGACTCAATAATAAATTTATCTAAAACTATTAAAAAGTATAAAAATGCAAAATAATTTTATAATCGAAAACAAAAAAATTGGAGATGAAAATCCTTGCTTTTTAATTGCTGAGATTGGGTCAAACCATAATAGAGATAAAAATACTGTGTTTAAGCTTATTGATGCTTCAGCAGATGCTGGCTTCGATGCGGTGAAATTTCAAATTTATGATGCAAAAGAAGCATTTTCTTCAAAAGAAACTACTAAAGATGTGGGACTAGATCATTTGTATGGTGATAAACCTTGGTGGGAAGTTGCAAGAGATACAATATTAATGCCCAGAGATTGGTTTGGTGAGATGTTTGAATATATTAGAAAAAAAGGCATGATACCTCTTAGCGCAATTCATAGGCCAGAAGATTGTGAATTTCTTATGAATTATAATCTACCAGCAATTAAAATTGCTTCTATTGATTTCACCTATTATCAATTATTAGAAAAACTTATAAAATTTAATTTACCCATGATAATTTCTAGTGGTATGGCAGATAGCAAAGAAATCGAAAATACAGTTAATTTTTTGATAGGAAAAAAACAAAATAATTTTGCATTGCTTCATTGTGTATCTTGCTACCCACCCAAAGCAAAAGATTTAAATTTGAACAATATTATAAATTTTAAAAATAAATTTAATGTCCCAATAGGATATTCGGATCATTTTTCTGAAAAATCATCTGCAGTAACGGCTGTTTCTTTAGGTGCGAACATAATAGAAAAACATATTACATTAGATAAGAAATATCCAGGACCAGATCATCATTTTGCGATTGAACCAGCTGAAATGAAACAAATGGTAGAGGAGATAAGAAATGTAGAGTTGATGCTAGGCCAAAAAGACAGAGTTTTATCTAAAACTGAACTTTCAAATCGTAAAATGATTAGAAGAAGTATCATTGCAAAGAAAAACATCAATAAGGGAGAAGCTATAACGTTAGATAATATTAAATTTTCTAGACCAGGAACTGGAATACAAACTTTTGAATTTCATTTAATAGAAAATAAAAAAGCAATTAAAAACATCAGTGCAGAAACAATTATAAAACTCGAAATGGTAGATGAATAAAAATAACTGTCTTGTTTGCAAAAGTCATAAAACTAAAAAACTTTTCTTAAATAGTAGATTTCCATATTTTACATCACCACTTAAAAAAAAAAACTTTCACAATTAAATTTTATTTTAAAAAATAGAAAAAAGTTTAATAAACTGAATTCGTGGTACTGTTTAGATTGTTCTCATACATTTTTAAAAGAAATTCCAGATATGAAAGTAATTTCTGAGCTTTATAATAAATTCTATAACTATCCATCGGCTTTAAAAAAGGGTTTTGATCCAATAAGAGATAATAATTTTTTAAAAATTTTTAAAAAAAAAAATAATATTATTAAAAAAAATTCTAAAGTATTAGAAATAGGATGTTTTGATGGATATATAATAAACAAACTAAAAAAAAATTTTGATGTTTATGGTTGCGACCCAAGCCCAGGAGCATCTATAGGTATTAAAAAAGGGTTAAAAATAAAAAGAAGTTTTTTTACAAAAAATTTATACAAGAATAACAAATTTGATATTATAATTGCTCGTCATATATTGGAGCATATTGTAAATTTAAAAAATTTTTTGAAAGATGTTAAACAAAATTTATCTGATAAAGGATATTTGGTTTTAGAAGTTCCAAATATTGATTTTTTTTTAAAAAAAGGTCTTCCATCTGTTTTTTCCTTACAACATATCCAATATTTTAATAGTAGTTCTATTGAGAAGCTACTCTCTTTAAATCATCTTAAGATAATAAGTTTAACAAAATCAGATGAAAACTTAATAATTTTCGCTAAAAAATTTGAAGGAAAAAACAAACTAAAATTTAAAAAAAAATTACACCTTCAAAGAAAGTTTAAAAACAACCTATTAAAAATTAAACAAAAAATAAACAATTTTATAATCAAAGAAAGTATTAAAAATGATGAAATAGTAATTTGGGGTGCCGGGGGGTTTGGAATAGGTTTTTTGAATTTTTTCGATCTTGATTTGAAATTAATTAAGCTTTTTGTTGATAAAGATCCCCAAAAAGTCGGATGTAAATATTATGGTCTTGAAAAATCTATTTTTTTGCCATTATTTAGATATTTAAATAATTCGAAATTAATTATTATTACATCTATGTATTCAAAACAAATTTTAAAAGAATTAAGAGCTAAAAAAATCAAAAAAAATATAATTACATTATATCCAAATTTAAAATTCTATAATGCTAAATAATTCAAAAATACTAATTACAGGGGGAACAGGTTCTTTTGGGAATGAATTTGTCGAAATAATCTTAAAAAAATATAATCCAAAGAAAGTTGTAATTTTTTCAAGAGATGAAATGAAGCAATGGTTTATGGCTCATAAATTTAAGAATCATAAAAAATTAAGATTTTTTTTAGGTGATGTTAGAGACAGAGAGAGATTGAACCGAGCTCTTGATGGTATAGATTATGTCATACATGCTGCAGCTACAAAAATAGTACCAACTTCTGAATATAATCCATTTGAGTCAGTAAAAACTAATATAATTGGAGCAATGAATGTAATTGATATGTGCATAGATAAAAAAATTAAAAAAGTGGTCGCTTTGTCAACAGACAAGGCTTGTAATCCAATTAATTTTTACGGTGCAACTAAACTAGCATCTGATAAAATGTTTGTTGCAGCAAATTCTTATGCTGGAGGGCACAACACAAAATTTTCAGTTGTTAGATATGGAAATGTAATGGGTTCTAGAGGTTCAATAATTCCATTCTTTTTATCATTAAAAAATAAAAAAGAGTTACCAATTACAGATGTAAGAATGACAAGATTTATGATTTCATTGGAAGATGCTGTGGATTTAGTTTTTACTGCTTTTAAAGACATGAGTGGAGGTGAGATATATGTTCGAAAGATTCCATCGATGAAAGTTACAGATATAGCTTTAACGATTAATCCAAATGCAAAATTTAAAATTATCGGTGTAAGGCCTGGGGAAAAAATTCATGAGCAAATGATTTCATCTGAAGATTCGATCTCAACTTTTGAATATAAAAATTATTATAAAATATTGCCTACTTTTTTTAAAAACTTTAACTATTCTAAAATTAAAGGTAAAAAAGTAAAAACTAATTTCGAATATAAATCAGATAAAAACACCTCGATTATGACAAGAAATTTTCTTAAAAAATGGATAGAGAAAAATTACAAAAAATTCATATAAAAAAGAAGAGAATTTTAATTACAGGTGGAGCAGGCTTGCTTGGATCTTCTTTAGCTTCGTATCTTAAAAAAAATTACACAGTTTTTTTAGGACTTAACAATAAAAATATCTTTTTAAAGGATGTGAAAAAAAAGTTTTTAAAATATAATCAACCTAAATTACTAGAAAAACAAATTTTAAAAATTAATCCCCACATAATCATCAACTGTATTGGATTATCAAGTGTAGAAAATTGTGAAAAAAATAAGTCTTTAGCAGTTAAATCCAATATAAAAATACCCGTTATATTATCAAAAGTATCAAACAAATATAAAATAAGATATTATCACATTTCAACTGATCATTTGTATAATGGTTATAAAAGAATATATAATGAAAGAAATAAAGTATCGCCATTAAATTTCTATGCAAAAACGAAGCATTTTGCTGAGAAAAAAATATTAAAATCTAATAAAAATGCATTTATCATTAGGACTAATTTTTTCTGTTTTGGTAAAGGAAGAAATAAGTCTTTTTCAGACAAAATCATTGAAACTATTAAAAAAGGTAAAAAAATAGAACTTTTTTATGATGTTAAATACACACCTATATCTGTAAAATATTTGTCATATATCATTGAAAAATCATTTAAAAAAAAAATAAGTGGTATATTTAATATCAGCTCAGAAAATACCATAAGCAAGTATAGTTTTGGAATTTCAATAGCGGAAACTTTCAATTTAGATAAAAATTTAATTATTCCTATTAATATTAGAGATAAAAATTTAACTGCAAGACCTTTAAATATGTCTTTGGATGGAAAGTTAATTTCAAAAAAATTAAATGTAAATCAAATAAATACAAACAAAATGATTGGAGAACTGAAAAATGATTTTGAAAACAAAAACAATTTAATTCCATACGGAAAGCACACTATAAATAACGAAGATATAAATGAAGTAGTAAGAACATTGAGAAGTGGTCATTTGACTCAAGGTCCAAAAATAAACGAATTGGAAGACAAAATAAAAAACTATGTGGGTTGTAAATATGCTGTAGCGGTTTCTAGTTGTACAGCAGGAATGCATATAGCGTTGAAAGCGTTAGATTTAAAAAAAAAGAAGGTAATTCTTCCTCCAATAACTTTTGTTTCAACAGCAAATACAATTTTAATGAATAATTTAGTACCCAAATTTATTGATATAGATCCAAAAACAGCAAACATAGATATATCAAGAATTTTAAAAGAGGTTAAATCAAAAAATGACATAGGTGCAATTATGCCAGTTCACTTTGCGGGTAATCCATGTGACTTGAAAAAAATTCAAATATTAAGAAAAAATGGAATTAAAATTGTTGAGGACTCAGCTCATGCGCTTGGCTCAACGTATAAATGTGGTTCAAGAATAGGCTCATGTAAATATTCAGACATTAGTATTTTTTCTTTGCATCCGGTAAAAACAATAGCTGCCGGCGAAGGAGGGATTGTTACTACAAACGACTTTAATTTATATAAATCTTTATTAAGATTAAGAAGTCATGGTATTAACAAATCAGACGATAAGTTTTTAGTAAAAAAAAATGCTTATACCAATAAAAAAATAAATCCTTGGTACTATGAAATGCAACAACTTGGTTATCATTATAGACTAACGGATATTCAATCAACTTTAGCAGTCTCACAATTAAAAAGAATTAATTTATTCTTAAAAAAAAGAAAAGAAATTACTAAAGCTTATAATAAAGCATTTAGAGCTATAAAATATATTAAAATTTTAAATGAAGATTTAAATCACTTAAGCAGCAATCATCTTTATATTTTAAGAATTGATTTTAAAAATTTAAAAATCTCAAGACAAAAATTAATGACACAATTAAAAAGAAAAGGTATTATAACGCAAGTTCATTATATTCCAGTAACACTTCACCCTTATTATTTAAAAAAAGGCTATTCTATAAAAAATACGCCAAATGCATCTTTGTATTACAATGAAGCATTAAGCATACCTATTTACTACGACTTAACCATAGAACAGCAAAAATATATAATTAATTCTTTAAAAAAATTATTAAAAATTTAAATATAAATGCAAAGAATTAACAAAAAAATAATTATTGGAACAGCTCAGTTTATTGATAATTACGGTATAAAGAAAAAAAATATAAAAAAATTTAAAACTTTTTATAAAAAAATAAAAAAATACGATAATATTTTTTTAGATACTTCGCCCAAATATGGAAACGCTGAAAGATATATAGGAAATAAATTATCAAAAAATATTAAAGTTGGATCAAAGCTTATCTCAATGAAAAATATTAGTAAAATAAATATAAAAAAAACTATAAGGAAAAACTTAGAAAAATCTTTAAATAATCTTAATAAAAAAAAAATCAACTATTATCTTGTTCATGATGAAAAAGATCTCTTGGACAAAAATAAATATCAAATTTATAACGAATTGAAAATGCTTAAAGATGAAAACCTTATTAGTAAAATAGGGGTTTCAATTTATAATTTTAAATCTCTTAAAAAAATTTTAACTAATTTCAAATTAGATATTGTTCAAGTTCCGTTTAATATTTTAGATAGAAGATTGTTAGATTTTTATAGATCAAATTTTAGATTAATCAAAAATACTGAAATCCATGCAAGATCGATATTTTTACAAGGACTTCTTTTAAATAATTTATATGACTTTAAAACAAAAAATAAAAAAACTAGATCTTTATTAAACACTACGGAAAAATGGTTTAACCAAAAAAATGTTTCTAGAGATGAAGTTTGTATAAATTTTGTAAATAGTTATAAGTTTGTTAAGTATTTGGTGTTAGGATTGGATGATTTTGACCATTTAATCAAGATTAATAAATATTTAAAATCAAACAAAAAAACTTACCCAAGAAATTTATTTTCAAGTGATGTAAATTTAATTAATCCCTCAAATTGGAAGATATGAAAAATATAATTGGAATAGTTCAAGCAAGAACGGGCTCGAAAAGACTGCCAGGGAAAGTTCTTAAGAAAATTGGAAAATATAGCTTAATAGAATTGTTATTGAAAAGATTATCAAAATCTAAAAAATTATCCAAGGTAGTTCTTGCAACCACAAAGAACAAAAATGACGATTATCTCACAAGTTTAGTATCTAAATTAGGTTATGAGGTTTATAGAGGATCTGAAGACGATGTGCTTTCTAGATACTTTAAAGTAGCACAAAAGAATTCTGCAAAATATATCGTTAGAATAACAGGTGACTGTCCTTTAGTTGACTCTAAAATAGTAGACGATATTGTTAATAAAACTATATTAACTAAATCAGATTATTGTTCAAATGTGCTTAAATATTCTTTCCCTGATGGCTTTGATGTAGAGGTTTTTAATTTTAAAACACTAACTAAAACTTACAAGAATTCTAAATCAAGCTTTGATAAAGAACATGTAACACCTTTTATGATTAGAGATAAAAAAATTAAAAAAACAAATTTTTTATCAACAAAAAAAAATACAAAATATAGGGTTTGTGTAGATGAACAAGTTGATTTAGATTTGGTTAGTAAAATATTTAAACATTTTAGTCCAAAATTAAATTTTTCATACTTAGATATAATTAAGTTTTTAAATAAAAATAAAAATATTTCTAATTTAAATCAAAATTTAAAAACAAATGAGGGTAGCTTTTTAAAAACAGGACAAAAATTATGGAAATTTGCAAAATCTATAATTCCAAATGGCTCTATGCTTTTATCTAAAAATCCTGATAGATACCTACCTAATTTGTGGCCTGTATATTTTGATAGAGCAAAAGGATGTGAAATATGGGATTTAGATGGAATTAAATATTATGATTTATCCAATATGGGAGTTGGCACCAATGTATTAGGTTATTGTAATAAAAATATTGATAAAAAAGTAAGTAAAAACATTTCAAAGGGAAATTTAAGTACCTTATTATGTCCTGAAGAAGTTGAACTTTCAAAAAAATTAATTGAAATACATCCCTGGGCAAAAATGACAAGATTTGCAAGAACTGGTGGAGAAGCAAATTCAGTTGCAATAAGGATTGCTAGAAATTATGTAAAAGATGATAAAGTAGCAATTTGTGGATATCATGGTTGGCACGACTGGTATTTGTCTGCAAATTTAAAAAAAAATAGCTTAGATAATCATTTATTAAAAGGTTTGAGGCCAAACGGAGTTCCAAGAAATCTCAAAAATACAGTTTTTACTTTTGAATATAATGATTTTAATTCTTTAAAAAAATTGGTTCAAAAATATAATATAAAAATTATTAAGATGGAAGTTATTAGAAATATAGAGCCGAAAAATAATTTTTTAAAAAAAATAAGAAAGTTGGCTGATCAAAAAAATATAATATTAATATTTGATGAATGTACAACAGGATTTAGAGAAACATATGGAGGAATACATAAAAAATATGGAGTTGTTCCTGATCTAGCTATTTTTGGTAAAGCATTAGGAAACGGTTATGCAATAACCGCAATCATTGGGAAAAAAGATATTATGAAATATTCTGAAAATACATTTATAAGTAGTACATTTTGGACTGAGAGAATAGGACCAACTGCAGCATTAGCAACTCTTGATGAGATGAAAAAAATTAAATCTTGGGAAATAATCAAGATTACTGGCAAAAAAATTAAGAATAATTGGAAAAAGCTATCTTTGAAACATAAGTTGCCTCTTAAGATTTACGGCCCAGATTCACTTTGTAAATTTGAATTTAAGTTAAAAACTAATGAAAAATATAAGACTTTTTTAACACAAGAAATGTTAAAAAGAGGATTTTTAGCAACAAATTCTATTTATGTGTCGGTTTCTCATAATGAGAACATAATCAGAAAGTACTTAAAAGCATTAGACTATGTTTTTTCAATTATAAAAAAATGCGAAAAAAAAGAATTAGATATTATGAGAATTCTAAAAACAACTGAACCGTTAAAAGATTTTCAAAGGTTAAATTAAATGAAAAATATTCTTGTTGTTGCAGCACACCCAGATGATGAAATATTAGGTTGTGGAGCAACAATTGCAAAATTTGCAAAGCAAGGTTCAAAAGTCAATATACTTATTGTTTCTGAGGGGATTACTTCTAGGGATAAATTTCGAGATATAAAAAAAAGACATAATCAAATATTAAAACTAAGAAAGTCCGCAAAATTATCTGCCAAAAAAATTGGTGCAAAAAGTATTAATTTTTTAAGTTTTCCTGACAATAGATTAGATAGTGTACCGTTACTAGAGATTATTAAAAATATCGAAAGTTTTATTTTTAAATTTAAACCAGATACAATTTTTACTCATTCATCACATGACTTAAATATTGATCATTTAATCACAAACAAAGCTACACTGACAGCATGTAGACCTATTCCAAATTCTACAATTAAAAAAATACTAGCTTTTGAAATTTTGTCTTCTACAGAATATAATCCAAATTCAAAATTTAAACCAAATTATTTTGTTGATATAGATAAATTTTTAATTAAGAAAATTAATTCTTTAAAAGAGTATAAATCAGAAATGAGAGGATGGCCTCATCCAAGATCAATAAAATCAGTCAAAAATTTAGCAGAGTATAGAGGATCAAATATTGGCATTAAATATGCTGAAGCTTTTGAATTGTTGAGATACATTTCATAATTAAAAGTGATTAAAAAAACTAAAAACGTTAAACATTTAATTAAAGGTTATAAAAAACTAATTAAAAATTCAGATCTTGATAAAATTTC
>MDSV01235575.1_pt1 | contig 23487 bp, 21 predicted proteins | sample 810851 | NCBI WGS metagenome assembly MDSV01 (sample SAMN05326640, study PRJNA326480) | marine metagenome | isolation source: seawater | place: Atlantic Ocean: North East | collected 2012 | reverse complement strand
TGCAGCCAGCCGATCACGGCGGCGCGGACGCGGTGGACGAAGCGGTCCCAGCCGGTCGGGTTATGGATCACATCGGCGCGGTAGAAGGAGGGACAGAGAACCGCCGCCTCCGAAACCTCGCCGCAATTGCCGCAGCCGACGCAGGAATTGTCGATTGCCGCCACCGGATCGTCCTTCAACGGATCGTCGGTGTGCTTGACCGAGAGCGACGGACAGCCCGACAGCCGGATGCAGGCGTGATCGCCGGTGCAGACATCCTCGTCGACGCCGAAGCGTTCCTTGACCATGCGCTTGCCATCCTTCACCGCCTTGGCGAATTGTGGCTTCACCCGGCGCTGCTTGTTCAGCATGCATTCGGACGAGGCGACGATGATCTTCGGCCCCTCCTCCTTGGTCGTCAGCGCTTCGCGCAGCGTGTCGCGCATCGTCGCGACGTCATAGGTACGGTCGATCTGGCGCACCCATTTGGCGCCGACACCCTTGACCGCATCAACGATCGAATTGTTGGTCTTGCGGCGCGCATTGTTGGCGCGGGAGGAGAGAATATCCTGCCCGCCGGTGGCCGCCGAATAGTAATTGTCGACCACCAGGATGACGCCGTCCTGCTTGTTGAACACGGCATTGCCGACGGAGGTGGCAAGACCGTTGTGCCAAAACCCGCCATCGCCCATCACCGAGATCGAGCGCTTGTCGGATTCGACGTTGAAGGCCGAGGCCGAGGCCGGACCGAGACCGTAGCCCATCGTGGTGCCGCCGATATTGAAGGGCGGCAGGATCGAAAACAGGTGACAGCCGATATCGGCCGACACGTGATGCTCGCCCAGTTCCTTTTCCACGAGCTTCATCGCCGCGAAGATCGGCCGCTCGGGACAGCCGGTGCAGAAACCGGCCGGGCGCGGCGGCACGACCTCGGCCAGCGCCTTGACCTTGGGATCGGCAAGCACGGGGCCGGCATCGGGCACCGGCGGGCGGTTGCCAAGGATCTGCGGGGCATAGGCCTCGAAGAAGGCAGTCAGACCGTTGACCAGAACCGGCGTGGTGTATTCGCCGCCGAGCGGCAGGATATCCTTGCCGGAAACTTTTGTCTGGAGATCGCGGCGGCGCATCAGCGTGTGCAGCGCCTGCTCGATATATTCCGGCGCGCCCTCCTCCAGCATGACCACCGCCTTCTTGCCGGCGCAGAAGTCGACGACTTCCTCGTCGATCATCGGATAGGCGACATTCATGCAGTAAATCGGCACCCGTGCATTGCCGTAGACATCGGCAAGGCCGAGCTGCTGCAGGGCGCGCATGGCATTGTTGTAAAGCCCGCCCTGCATGATGATTCCGACATCGCCCTCTTCCGGGCCGAAATATTCGTTGAGTTTGTTTTCCTTGACGAATTCCACAGCCGCCGGCCAGCGCTTCTCCAGCTTTTCCTTTTCATGGGCAAAGCTTGCCGGCGGGAGCACGATACGGCTGACATCGCGCTTGGGGTTTTCCAGCGCCTCGCGGAGCGTAAAGGCCGGGCGCTTGTTGTCCTTGGCGGCGAACTGGCCATGGACATGGCAGGAGCGGATGCCGACCTGCAGCATGACCGGCGTGTTGGAGGCTTCGGAAAGCTCAAAACCCTTTTCGACCGCATCGACGATCGAGGGCAGGTTGGGGCGCGGCGTCAGCAGCCACATCTGCGATTTCATCGCGAAGGCGTGGCTGCGCTCCTGCATGATCGAGGAGCCCTCGCCGAAATCCTCGCCGATGATCACCAGCGCGCCGCCGGTGACGCCGCCGGAGGAAAGGTTGGAGAGCGCATCGGAGGCGACATTGGTGCCAGCCGTCGATTTCCATGTCACCGCGCCGCGCACCGGATACATCACCGAGGCGGAGAGCATGGCGGCGGCGGCAGCCTCCGATGCCGAGGATTCGAAGTGGACGCCGAGATCGGCCATCACATCCTTGGCGTCGGCCAGCACATCCATCAGATGCGAAATCGGCGAGCCCTGATAGCCACCGACATAGGAGACGCCGGACTGCAGCAGCGCCTTGGTGATGGCCAGAATACCCTCGCCCCGGAAGATATCGCCCTCGCCCAGTTTCAGGTCCTCGACCTCGCGTGCGAACGACCGTTCTGCCATCTCGATTTCCCCTTTTCCGTTGACCGGAAATCTGAATTAACATGCATTAGCATATTTTTGGGTTTCTTAAAATGTCAACTGAATTAGCGAATTCCGGCGCAATTTGCCGGTGATCGCCAAATCCCTGCGTCAAAAGACATGCAATTGCATATTTAAGCATCACAGTTGCAAAAATCTGCGCTCAAAACTTTAAACCTCAAATATTTGCCTTGCCGCGCGGCCCGATTTGCTCTTAGACTTGGATCAGACAACAAGCATGACCCCGCGGAAACGCGTCCGACGGGGTGGGGAACAACTGGAGCATCACCATGACGACCTTTACCCGTCGCCAGACACTTGGCCTTGGCGCAGCCGCACTGGTTTCAGGCATTCTCGCGGGCCGCTTGCCGGTCAACGCGGCCGAGACCGACACGCTTACCATCGCATTCAACGTCAACCTGCCGTCCTTCGACCCGACGGTCGGCGCATCCGCCGTCAACCCGACGATCCAGGCGATCTATCGCTCGATCTTCAGCCAGTTCATCGGCCAGAAGACGGATCTTTCCTTCGAGCCCGGCATCCTGACCGACTGGGGCTGGAACGAGGACAAGACCAAGGTGTGGATGGACGTGCGCGAGGGCGTGACCTGGCACGACGGTTCGCCCCTTACACCGGAAGACGTGGTCTGGTCGCTGGAACGCGCCGCCAATCCCGAGACCGGCAACCCGATCCAGTTTGTCTGGTCGACCATCGGCAACTTCTCGGTCGACGGCAACAAGGTCACCGCCGACGTGCTGCGCTTCGAGCCGACGCTGTTCATGTGGATGGCGTTCCTCACCGGCTATGTCATGCCGAAGGCCTATTACGAAAAGGTCGGCGCGGAAGGCTTCGAGAAGGCCCCGATCGGCTCCGGCCCCTATATGGTCGAGGATTATGAGGGCAACGCCTTCCTCAAGCTCAAGGCCTATCCCGGCTATTACGGCGAGAAACCCGCCTTCGACACCGTCATCTTCAAATTCGTGCCGGATACGACGAGCCGCGTTGCCGAGATCGAATCCGGCTCCTCGGACGTCACGCTGGAAATCCCCTATGAGGAATATGACCGCCTGATCGCCAAGCCGGGCCTTTCCGGCGTGGCCGAGCCGGTCTCCGATATCGGCATGATCTTCCTCAACAATATCGACGTGATGAACGACAAGAATGTGCGCCTTGCCGCCAATTACGCGATCAACAAGCAGGCGATCATCGACCGGCTGCTGTCGGGCTACGGCGTGCCGCTCGACACGCTGGAAGCGCCGGAATATTCGGCCTTCGATCCCGATATCAAGATACCCTACGACCCCGATCTCGCCGTCAAGCTGCTGGCGGAATCCGGCTATTCCGTCGACAATCCGGTGAAGTTCACGATCCAGACCACGCGCGGGCTGAAGCCCAAGGATTACGAGATGATCCAGGCGATCGTCGGCATGTGGCGCAAGGTCGGCATCGAGGCCGATATCGAGGTCTACGAGATCGCCAAGCACTACGAGCTGCGCGCCGCCGACCAGTTGGCGCCCGCCGCCTTCTACAACTGGGGCAATGCGATCGGCGATCCGACCACCTCGACCGGCTTTGCCATGTTCGGCCCGTCGCCGCATTCGGTCTGGAACACCGACGACCTCGACGGCATGATCGGCCCGCTCTGGGGCGAGATGGATGAGGAAAAGCGGATCGAGGGCTGGAAGGCCGTCAGCAAATACATCGCCGAGCAGGGCTATGTCATCCCGCTGCTGCAATATGTCCAGCCGATCGTGTTCAAGGACACGCTGACGGTGGAGCCGAACCTTTCGGGCGCGCTGCAGCCGACGCTTATCGCGCCGAAGTAAGGGTCAATGCAAGGGGGCCAACCTTTCCTCTTTGAGGTTGCAGGAAGGCCCCCTCCTCTCTGATGAGTCATGCTCGGACTTGATCCGAGCCTCCAGGCGACACGGAAAACGCTGCCTGGACCCTTGGGTCAAGCCCGAGGGTGACACGAGAGGGTGGAGTCGCTTGCGGAAATCCATTGGAAGAGAGCACCGCTCTCCTCCTTCAAACTTGAAGAAATGCGGCGGAGTTTTGATGTCTGTCACCGGAATTTTCAACCGGGCCGTGATGGCGGCCGTGACGCTTTTCGGCGTCGCGGTCATCGTCTTCTGTCTGCTCAGGATCGTTCCGGGCGATCCGATCGCGATGATGATCTCGCCGGGCGCCTCGGCTGACGATATCTTGGCGCTCCGGGTCAAATACGGGCTCGATTCCAGCATCCCCGTCCAGTTCGGCGTGTGGATACGGGAAATGCTGACGGGCGATTTCGGCACCTCGATCTCGCTCAAGCGCCCGGTGCTGTCGCTGTTGATGGAACGCTTGCCGGCAACGCTGGAACTGGCCTTCGCCGCGCTGGTCTTCGGCGTCATCGGCGGCGGCTTGATTGCGATCCTCGCCACCCTTGCCCGCCGCACGCCGCTGGAATCGGTCATCGACGTGCTGAACGGTCTGTTTCTCGCCGTGCCGGATTTCGTCTGGGCGCTGCTTCTGGTGCTGGTGCTCGGCGTCGCCTTTCCAGTGTTTCCGACATCGGGACGCGTCGATCCCTCGCTTTCGGGCGATTTCGCCACCAATTTCTACCTGATCGAAAGCCTCGTCACCCTGCGGTTCTCGCTGTTCTTCAATGTGCTCTCCCATATGGTGATGCCGGTGCTGGCGCTCGGCCTGCCGCTGGCCGCCGTCATCATCCGCACGCTCAAGGAAGCGCTGAACGAGGCGATGCTGCAGGACTATGTGCTCTTGGCGCGGCTGAAGGGCATGTCCGAAACCCGGCTGGTGGTGCAGGAGACGCTCAGGAACGCGATCGGCCCGACCCTGACGCTGACGGGCGTCCAGTTCACCTTCATGATCGGCGGCACGGTGATCGTGGAGAGAATATTTTCCTATCCCGGCATCGGCAATATGGCGATCGACGCGGTCATCAACCGCGACCTGCCGCTGATCCAGGGGATCGTGCTGATGTTCGGCCTGATCTTCGTGCTGATCAACATCGCCATCGACCTTGCCGGCAATTTCTTCAATCCGAGGCTCAAACATGGCTGACACCACGCTTGCCGGCGCCCCGCCCAAAAAACGGCACCCGATGCTGTCGGCGCTTCTCGCCGAACAGCGCGTGCTGTGGGGCGGCGGCATTATTGCCCTGCTGTTCCTGATCGCGATCTTCGCGCCGCTGATCGCCCCGCACAACCCGCTGGAGCAGGACCTGATGCTCTCGCGCATCCCGCCAGTGACATCGCCCGGCGCGGAGCCCGGCTATTATCTCGGCACCGACGATCTCGGCCGCGATGTGCTGTCTCGCCTGATCTACGGCACAAGGATCGCGCTGACCGTCGCCGTCATCGCCGCAGGCCTTGCGGCGATCCTCGGCTCGCTGCTCGGCCTGCTTGCCGGCTGGTACGGCGGCTGGACCGACCGGGTGATCTCGCGCCTCGTCGATATCTGGATGGCGTTCCCGCCGGTGCTGCTGTCGGTTCTGCTGGTGGCCGTGCTTGGCGCCGGGCTGCATTCGGTGATCGCCGCGATCGTGATCATCGACTGGACCCGCTTCTGTCGGGTGGTGCGCGCCGAAACCATCGCGCAGGCCAGCATGGACTATGTGACCGCCGCGCGCACCGTCGGCTTCGCGCGCATGCAGATCCTTGTCAAGGAGATCGTGCCCAATATCATGCCGGTCTTCGTGGCGCTTCTGAGCCTGGAAATGGGCATTGCCGTCGTGGTCGAGGCGATCCTCTCCTTCGTCGGCCTTTCTGTCTCATCCGACACGCCGACATGGGGCGGGATGATCGCGGCCGGCCGCCAGACCATCCATCATACGCCCTGGGTGCTGATCGCGCCGCTTTCAATGCTGCTGATCACCGTGCTTTCCTTCAACCAGCTCGGCAACGGCCTGCGCCGGGCGCTGGATCCGGTGATGCGCCGATGACCCTCTTGACCATCGAGGCGCTCAGCGCCGTTTCGCTGCGCGACAACAACCGCCCCGTGCTCTCCGATGTATCACTCACCCTTGAGCCCGGCGAGGTTCGCGGGCTGGTGGGCGAGAGCGGGGCCGGCAAATCGACCATCGCCAAGGCGCTGCTCGCCATGCTGCCGGCAACGGTGAAGGTTACAGGCGGCCATATCCGCTTCGAGGGCCGTGATCTGCTGACGCTGCCCGGCCGAGCGCTGCGCGAGATCATGGGCAACGAGATCACCCTGATCCCGCAGGACCCGCAGACGGCGCTGAACCCCGGCAGGCGGATCGAGGCGCAGCTCACCGACGGGCTCAGGCTGAAACGCGGCATGAGCGGCAGCGAGGCGCGCAAGGTCGCGCTTGCCATGCTGGAGGAGGTCTATATCCGCGATCCCGAACGGGTGATGCGCGCCTATCCGCACGAGCTTTCCGGCGGCATGCGCCAGCGCGTGCTGATCGCGGCGGCCTTCGCGATGCGGCCGAAACTGGTGGTCGCCGACGAGCCGACCACCGCGCTCGACGTGACCGTGCAGAAGCAGATCCTCCGCCTGATCCGCCAGATGCAGAAGGCCCATGGCACCGCCGTGCTGTTCGTCACCCACGATCTCGGCGTCGTCGCCCAGATCTGCGACAGCGTCACCCTACTCTATGCCGGCCGGGTGATCGAACAGGGCCGCACCGCCGACGTTCTGACCAATCCCCGCCACGCCTATACGCGCGCTCTGATCGCGGCCGGCCCGCGCTACGACCGGCCAGATGCCGGGCTGGAGCCGGTGCCCGATGCCGTGTTCGCCGCGTTGCGCGCCGAGATCGGGGAGGCGTCACGATGAGCGAACCGCTGCTTTCCGCCACCGGCATCAAGGTCACCTATGGCGGCGGTACGTCGCTGTTCGGCAAAAAGCCCGGCAACACCGTGCTGCACGGCGTCGATATCGCGGTCGCTGCCGGCGAGACCGTCGGCATTGTCGGCGAGAGCGGATCGGGCAAGACCACGCTCGGCCGCGCGCTGCTGCGCCTTGTCGATGTCGCCGATGGCGAGATCCGCTTCGACGGGCAGGACATTACCCGGCTTGACGATGCCGCGATGCGGCCGCTCCGGCGACGCATGCAGATGATCTTCCAGGATCCGATGGCCTCGCTTAATCCGCGACATTCGATCGGCCGGATTCTGGGCGAGCCGCTGATCCTGCACGGCCTTGCCGAAAACCGGAAGGCGGCGCGCGATCAGGCAGCCGCCATGCTGGAGCGCGTGTCGCTGCCGGAAGAGGTGCTGGCGCGCAGCCCGCACGAGCTTTCCGGCGGCCAGCGCCAGCGCATCGGCATTGCCCGCGCCGCCCTGCTGCGACCGGATTTCGTGCTGGCCGACGAAATCGTCTCCGGCCTCGACGTTTCCACCCAGGCGCAGGTTCTGAACCTCCTGAAGGCGCTGAGCCGCGAGATGGGGCTTGCCATGGCCTTCATCAGCCATGACCTCTCCGTCATTCGCGCGGTCTGCGACCGGGTCTATGTCATGCAGTTCGGCAAGATCGTAGAGCATGGCCCGTGCGCTGAAGTGTTCGACAATCCGCAATCGGCCTATACCCGCACCCTGCTCGACGCCATTCCGCTGCCGGAAATCGATCCGGACTGGCTGGACCGGGTGGCCGTCGACGAGGCATAAGGCCTGAACACATCAAATTCCGGAGCACCCATGAGCGGCTTTCGCCAGACATGCATCGCGCTCGACCGCGTGATCGGAACCTTCGCGGCGATCCCTCATCCGGTCGCCGTTGAAATCACGGCGGCCGCCGGACCGGATTTCATCTGCATCGACTGCGAGCATGCCCAGATCGGGCGCGAACGGGTGGAGGACATGATCCGGGCCGCGGACCTCCACCGCGTGCCTGCGATGTTGCGGGTGCCGGGCCACGCGCCGGAGGCGATCGCCAGCGCGCTCGACGCCGGCGCGGCCGGCGTTCTGGTGCCCCGCGTTTCCAACGCCGACGAAGCGCGCGCCGCCGTTGCCGCAAGCCGGTTTCCGCCGGCGGGCCGGCGCGGGGTCGGGCCGGGACGGGCTGCGGGCTATGGCTACCGCATTGTCGAGACCCTGAAATCCGCCAACGAGACCGTCGTGCTCGCGATCCAGATCGAGACCGCCGAAGGGCTGGCGAATATCGAGGAAATCGCGGCGGTCGAGGGGATCGACGTGATCTTCATCGGCCCCGGCGACCTCTCTGTCACGATCGATGCCATGGGCCCCGAAAACGCCGACAGGCTCAATGCCGCGATCCGGCGGATCGCCGACGCCGCCCGCGCCGCCGGCAAGGCGGTCGGACTGTTTCGTCCGGACGGCTCCGATGTCGCGACATGGGAAGAGGCCGGCATCAGCTTCTTTATCATCGGCTCGGATGCGATGATGCTTTCCGCCGGCCTTGCCGCCGGGCTGAGACAGGCGCGTTCGGAAACCTGACCTCAGACCCGGGCCAGGGCGTCGGATTTCCGGAGCCTCAAGTTTATTGACAAACCTTTCCTCCCCCTCGGCGTCATCCTTGGGCTTGTCCCGAGGATCTAATCACCCCTCTATGCGAGCGGAGTCTGCGATCAGAAAAGTGCCGTTCTTTATGCCTTTTTATCCCGGAACGCTTGTCGCGCGGGTAGGTGCTTAGACCCTCGGGACAGGCCCGATGACGAAAGAGGTTGGGGCGGCTTTGTCAACACTTTGGGGCGCCGGAAATCCGGCGCCCTTTTTGTTACCCTAAAAGGCAGGTAAAAAACTGCGCTTTACATGCAGGCAAATACCTGCATAATGATGAATGTTGAAAGTGAGACCCATGGATACCGATACCGTTTTCAAGGCCCTGGCCGATCCGACACGCCGCAAGCTGCTCGACCTTCTGTGCGAGCGTAACGGGCAGACCCTCGGCCAGCTCTGCGAAAACCTCGACATGACCCGCCAGTCGGCCACCCAGCATCTCGGCCTTCTGGAAAAGGCCAATCTCGTCACCAGCGTCCGGCGCGGGCGGGAGCGGCTGCATTTCATCAATCCGGTGCCGCTCTACGAAGTCTACGAGCGGTGGGTGCGCAAGTTCGAGCATCAAAGGCTCAACCTGCTGCACGACCTCAAGAGAGAGCTCGAAGGAGACAGCAAATGACAGATGCAACGATCAGGGAAACGACCCAGTTCGTCTACGTGACCTACATCGCCTCGACGCCTGAAAAAGTATTCGAGGCCATCATCAAGCCGGAGGTGGCGAGCCGCTACTGGGGCCACGAAAACGTGTCCGACTGGCGTCCGGGCTCGCGCTGGCAGCATGTCCGCGCCGATGACGCCCGCACCGTCCAACTCGTCGGCGAGGTGATCGAGAGCAGCCCGCCCTCGCGGCTTGTCATAAGCTGGGCCAATGAATCGGAAGCGGCGGATCCGGAAGCTTACAGCCGCGTGAGTTTCGACATCGAGCCCTATGACGACATGGTGCGGCTCACCGTGACCCATGACGATCTGGTGGTCGGCAGCGGCATGGCGAACGGCGTCACCAAGGGCTGGCCGATCGTGCTGTCCAGCATGAAATCCTATCTCGAAACCGGCCGCGGCCTCGATGTTTTCGCCAAGCCCAAGGCGGCTTGAAGAAAGGAGGCCCGTCATGACACGCTATAGCGGAGGATGCGCCTGCGGTGCCATACGCTACGAAACGGATACAAGCCCCGTCTTTGAGAACCACTGCCAGTGCACCCACTGCCAGAAGCGCAGCGGCACCGGCCATGGGTCCTATCTGACCTTTGCCGAAAAGGCGCAGGTGCGGATCACCGGTACCGCTTCCGAATGGAGCCTTGCCGGCGACAGCGGAACGCAGAAGACCCATGCCTTCTGCCCTGTCTGCGGAACGCCGGTCTTCCTGACCTTCGCCGCCATGCCGGATATCATCGCGGTCCATGCGGCAAGCCTTGACGATCCGGACCTGTTCCGGCCGAAAGTGGTGACCTATGCGGCAAGAGCGCCGGCCTGGGACATTGCCGGCCCGGGTCTCGCCCGTTTCAAGGGCATGCCGGGCTGACCCGCGCGCCCTCTCCAGCGGCGGAGATCGGGAGCCGCATGGCAAAACAGCGAACAAGAAAGGACCTCAAACTGGCACGACACTGGAAGAGATAGTTGAAATCTGAAATATCTTGTGATCAAATAATCAAAACAACAATATTCACGCGGGCGGCGTTTGTCGCCTGCCGGGAACGACACAGGATAACCCAATGAATATGCAGACCGAATCCGCCCCGCTCAGCAACAGCTTCCCGGTTGACGAGATCCGGTCGCTGTTCCCGGCGATCGCCAAGGCCGGCGATTTCGTCTTTCTCGAAAATGCCGGCGGCGCGCAGGTGCCGCAGAGCGTGGTGGATGCGGTCACCAATCACCTGATCGATGCCAACGTCCAGCGCATGGCGAGCTACGAGCATAGCGCCCGCGTCGATGCCGGCCTGGAGGCCGCGCGCGAAAGCGTTGCCGTGCTGATCAATGCCTATCGGCCGGAGGAGATTTCCTTCGGCCTCAACGCCACCTCCTTCATTCGCCTCGTGAGCCTCGGCATCGCCAAAATGCTGGATGAGCGCAACGAGATCGTGGTCACCGACATGGACCACGACGCCAATATCGCCACATGGCTTGCGCTGGAAGAAAACGGCGCGAAGATCGTCTGGTGGCGGATGCGCGAGGACGGAACGCTCAACCCGGAAGACCTTAAGCCGCTGGTCAATGAACGGACCCGGCTGGTCGCCTGCACGGCGACCTCACATGCGATCGGCACCATGGTCGATGTCGCGGCCGTTGGCCGCATCGCCCATGCCGCAGGCGCGGAGGTTTTCCTCGACAGCGTCCACTTCGGCCCGCACGGGCTGATCGACGTTCAGGCCTGGGATTGCGACTATCTGGTCTGCTCCGGCTACAAGAACTTTTCGCCGCATATGGGTTTTCTGTGGGGGCGCTATGACGCGCTCTGCAAGCTTCCGACCTTCAAGGAAGACTTCATCCCCGACGTTCCGCCCTACAAGATCGAGGTCGGCACCTTCCCCTATGAGAATGTAGCGGGGATGGACGCCGCCGTGCGCTATCTCGAAAGCGTCGGCGAGCGGTTCCTGCCTTCCGGCGAACACAGCCGCCGCGCGGCGATTGCCGCCGCGATGGGTGCGATCCGCGATTACGAGATGATCCTGGCCAAGGAAATGATTTCCGTTTTGAAGAGCCACGGCGCGGTGATCTACGGCATTTCCGACAATGACAGGCTTGATCAGCGCGTGCCGACGATCTGCTTCAATATACCGGGCCTTGCCCCGAAGACGCTTTCGGTGGAAATGGGCAAGCGGCGGATCGGCATTCGCGACGGACATATGTTCGCGCCCCGCCTGATGGCGCGTCTCGGCCTTGCGATGGACAGCGGCGCGGTGCGCGTATCGCTCCTGCACTACAACACGCTTGAAGAAATCGGACGCTTCGACACCGTGCTTGGCGAGATCATCGCCGCGCACAAGGGCTGAAGCGTCGTGATGCTGGCGGCGCGAAAACGCGTCGCCACAAACCGCTTGCGGTCACCACCAGAGGGAGAATGAAAAAATGATGTTTACCCGCCGCCACGCCATCATGCTCGCAACGGCACTCGGACTTGCCGCCGGAAGCCTGTCGGCAGCCTCCGCCGAGCCTTTCCGCATCGGCGCCTATCCCAGCAATCCGCCATTCGAATACAAGAACGCCAGCGGCACTTTCGAGGGCTTTGAGGTTGATATCGCCACCGAAGCCGCCAAGCGCGCCGGCCTTGAGCCGGAAATCGCCGATTACGGTTTCCAGGCGCTGTTCGCCGCCACCACGTCGGGCCGTATCGACGGCGCGATTTCCTCGATCACGATCACCCCGGAACGCCTGGAATCGCAGTCCTTCACCCAGCCCTATTACGATTCCGACATGGGCATCGCCGTCAAGGAAGGCGTTGCGCTTTCCGGCACCGAGGAGCTGAAGGACAAGACCGTCGGCGTGCTTTCCGGCTCCACCGGCGCGAAATGGGTCGATGAAAACAAAGAGAGCCTCGGTATCAAGTCGGTCAAGGGCTACAACGCCCAGCAGGACATGTTCCTCGATCTCGGCGCGGGCCGCGTCGATGCCGTGGTCTCCGACATTCCGGGCATGGAATACCTGTTCACCAAGATGAAGGGCTTCGAGGTCGCAGCCCGGATCAAGACCGGCGAGCAGTACGGCATGATGATGGGCAAGGATCATCCGCAGCTCGATGCCATCAACGAGGCGATCACCACGATGAAGGAAGACGGCACCATGGCCAAGATCCACGAAAAGTGGTTCGGCTCGGCGGCGCCGGCCAATTCCTCCACCGTCACGGTCTTCGCCATCCCGTGATCGCGCATGACGGAGGGCGTCGCAACGCCCTCCTCTCTTTTTGCCGCCGCAAGGCATGGCCGGAAGACGTCGCGCCCAACAGGCGCGGCAAGACGCATGTCACGCTCACCGAAAGTTGCCGCCGATGACCCTCGTCGAAACCTTCTTCAACACCGAAGTGCTCGTCGCGAGCATGCCGCTCCTGCTGCGCGGGCTGATGAACACGCTGATCCTCGGCATTCTCGCCATTGTGATCGGCGTCAGCGCCGGGCTGCTGATCTGCGTGTTCCGGCTTTACGCGCCGAAGCCGATCCGGTTTCTGACCGTCGCCTATATCGACGTGTTCCGCGCCATGCCGGTGCTGGTGGTGCTGATCCTGGTCTATTACGCCCTGCCCTTTGTCGGCATCCGCTTTTCCGCCTGGACGTCCGCGATCCTGTCGTTTTCGATGGTGATGGCGGCCTATTCGGCGGAGGTGTTTCGTTCCGGCATCGAAAGCGTGCCGGATGGCCAGTTCGAGGCCGCCTCCGCGCTTGGCCTTTCCTTTCCCGTCACGCTGTGGAAAGTCATCCTGCCGCAGGCGATCCGGATCGTGATCCCGCCGACCACCAGCAATTGCGTATCGATGTTCAAGGACACCGCACTTGCCTCTACCGTGGCGATGCCCGAGCTCCTGAAGGAGGCGCAGGACGCCCAGGCGTTTTACGCCAATCCGACGCCGCTGATCGGCGCGGCGATCATCTATCTTGTGTTCCTGCTGCCGCTGGTGCGCCTCGTTGGCGTTCTGGAACAGCGGTTCCGGCGGGCGAAAACCCGCTGAGGCGCTCGCACGCTTGACTTTGATGCCTCTTGCCCCGACAGACGGTGAAAGGCTCGCACCACCACCGGGAGAGAGGCGCGATGAACAATACGGGACTTTCCAGGATTTCGTCGAGGATGACCGTTCAGGACGGGGTGTACGAGCAATTGCGCCAGGCCTTGATGTGGGGCCAGTTCGAACCCGAGCAGGTGACCACGATCTCCTCGCTGGCCGCCGAATTCGGCACCAGCCATATGCCGGTGCGCGAGGCCCTGCGCCGGCTTGCCGCCGAAAAAGGTCTCGAGATCAGCCGCAACGGCTCGGCCCGGGTGCCCGCCGTCTCGCGCCAGCGTCTCGACGATCTGTGCCGCGCGCGCACCGCGCTTGAGGGACTTGCGACCAAACTTGCGACGCCGCGCATGAAGAAGGCCGAAATCGAGCATTGCCTCGCGCTTGCGCGCGAGCATGAGTCGCTTGGCCGCAATGGCCAAGTCCACGAGATGCTGCGCAAGAACCAGGAATTCCACTTCGCCATCTATGAGCTTTCGGGTTCCGAGGTCCTGCCGCAGATGATCGAGACGCTGTGGCTGCGCTTCGGCCCCTATATGCGCATGCTCTCCGACCTCGTGATCCATCAGATCAACGAGGGCACGATCCACCCCTATTCGACTTATCACTACGAGATGATCGAGGCCTTCCGGCGCGGCGATGCCGAGGCGGCCGCAGCACTCATGGTCAAGGATATCGAGGCGACGCAAGCCCTGCTGCAGGACATGTGCCCCATTTGAGTTTGCTCGCGCCTGACCGGGAAGCGCCCCGAGGCTTACGTCGGAGAAGCGGCTTCATACATTGTTCATGAGCGCCGGATAGAGGCGGCGGGCCATTTCGGCAGAACCACGAAGCAGATGAAAGCGAAGCCAGACCATGTCGCATAACAGCGGACTCCATCTTGAACTGAACGGCCGCAAGACGCGACTGAAATGGCACCAGCTGCGCAAGCGCCTCGCCGATCCCGTCTTTTCGCTTGCCGTGATGGCGGAAGGCTTCGCGGTCGGGGCCTCGATGGAGCTTGATCTCAGGGTGCGCGCCGATGGCGGTTTTGCCGTCGTGCACGACGACACGCTGGAAAGCGAGACGGATGGACGGGGCCTCGTCTCCGCATCGCGCCGTGAGGACCTTGAGGGCTTGCGCTATGCCGTCGGCGGCGAGCCGCTTATCCTTTCCGAAGATCTCGCCCGGCTGCTCTCCGGCGCACATCCCGATACGCTGGTGCAATTCGACATGAAATCGGATCTCGGGGTGATCGGGAGCGCCGGACTTGCGCATCTGGTCCAGATCATCGGCGCCAATGCCGGCAATATCATCGTCTCGGCGACCGATCTTGCGCTGATCGCCGCGATGCGCGAGACCATGCCGGAAGTCGCGCGCGGCATCGACCCGTCGGAGGACATCTGGGAGGCCTGGGAGAAGGACGGGTTTTCGGCCGCCTCCGACGCGCTCGATGCGGCGCTTGCGGGACCGACCGCGGCCGGCACCATCTACCTGCACTACCCGCTGGTCCTGAAAGCGGCCAACCATGGTCTCGACATGATCGCCGCCAGCCACGAAGCCGGCCTTCTGGTCGACGCCTGGACCTTCAATCCTGCCCGGCCCGACGAGGGGCTGACGGAGGCGGAGATTGAAACCGTAAGGCGCCTGCTCGAACTCGGCGCCGACCAGATCACCACCGATGAAGCGCCGCTGCTCGAAGCCGCCTGGCGCGCGGCAGGGCACACCGTTTCCGCGCCCGACTGAGCCAGTTCCCGTTCAAGAAAGGTCCATACCGGTAATATTTTTGTACACGTGTACATTTGTCATGTACACGTGTACAAAATGTCACGTGGGCGTCATGAGGAGGACATAGGTCATATCGTGCGTCCGATCGGCGAAGGCCAATTTCCGCGGTTTGGAGGACGTGCGCGGGTGGTTTCGCTTCACCGGCATCGTGCTGTTCCGGCAGGCCCGGAAACAAGAAACGGCCGATGCGATATGACAACACGGGCGGGGCTTCCGTGACAATTTCGGGGGAGCCTCATGCTCAGGGACCTGGAGAGACCCGCATGAATATCAAGGCATTTATCGGCACTGCGGCCATTGCGATCGCGGCCGCCACGTCAGGTGCGGCGCATGCCGAGGACTACACCATCACCGTCTGGTCGGGCGGCACCGACGACAACTCGCTCTATCGCGTCGACGCCATCGAAATGGCGGCCGACTATCTCGAGCGTCAGGCGGCCATTCGCGGCGACGATCTCAACATCACCGTCGAAAAGCAGGTCTGGTCGAGCTGGGACGATTTCAAGCAGGCCGTGACGCTGGCCGCCGAATCCGGCACCGCCCCCAACATCATCGTCACCGGCCATGAAGACATCGGGCCGTGGTCGCAGGCCGGCATTCTGCGCCCGATCGAGGACTATGTCGATTTCGACGCCTGGCCGCTCAACCAGCTCTACGACAATCTCATCGACGTATCGAGCTATGACGGCATGATCTGGGGCATCCCGCAGGACGCCGAAGCCCGTCCGTTCTTCATGTCCAAGCCGGACCTGAAGGCGATCGGCTACAGCGATGCCGATATCGACGCGCTGCCCGGCAAGATCGAGAGTGGCGAATACACGCTTTACGACATGCTCGATGACGTCAAGAAAATGCAGGATGAAGGCGTGGTCGAACCCGGCTACGGCTTCGGTCCGCGCGTCAACAACGGCACCGATTACTGGCAGTTCTATCAGTCCTTCGGCGGCGAGATGGTCGATCCCGAGACGGGCAAGCTGGTGTTCGACAAGCAGGCGCTCACCGACATGTACCAGTTCTTCGTCGATGCCGTGGAGATGGGCGTGACGCCGAAGACCTATCTCGGCGGCGAGTGGGACACGTTCCACACCAATGTCGCCACCGGCAAATACGGCGCCTGGCACGGCGGCACCTGGCACAAGCTGCAGTGGGAAAACCAGTACGGCCTCGAGGATTTCTTCGACACCGTCTCGTTCTCGCTGATACCGGCCGGCAATGAAAACGGCAGGCCGAACACCATCACCCATCCGCTGGTCTACCTGATCTCGACCCAGGGCACCGACGACGACGCGGCGATCTCCGCCGAGCTTGTCGCCGTTGCGTCCGAGCCGCGCATCAACGCGCTGCATGCGGTCCAGTCCGGCCATCTGGCGATCGGCGAGGCGGAGACGACCATTCCGTTCTACGCCAATGACCGTTGGGCCAGCGAAGCCACCGAAAAGCTGCTTCCTTACGCGAACTCGATCCCGAACAATGCCGATTTCGGCATCTACTGGGAAGCCATGTTCAAGGGTCTGGAATCGGCCTGGGCCGGCACCACCTCGGTCGAGGACGCCGTCAATCAGGCTCAGGCGACGGTCGAGAACGGCCTCGGCGACCAGATCATCATTCGCTGAACGGAGCGAAGATGACCGACAACACCTCCGTCGAAAGAGGTATCAACCCGGGCGTGGCCACGCGCCCGGGCGATGCCGAAACCGTTAAAGCCGCAGGCAAAGGCGGCCCCCGCATCAGTCCGTTCGGCATCCTGATGCTGTCGCCGGCGCTTCTGTTTCTGCTCGCCTTCTTCTTCGCCCCCGTGGTGCTGACGGCGGTCTTTTCCTTCACCAACATGACCAGCGCGACCGGCATTACCGGCGGCGCCTATGTAATCAGCCCCAATGCGCTGCGTAATCTCGAATGGCAAGGCATGGACAAGGCCGTGACCGAGAGCCTGAGCGGCACGTCGATCACCGTCGACGAGGCGGCGCTTTCCCGCGCCGCTGCGGCCGGCGTCGACCCGGATTTTCTGGACGATATCGAAAGCCGCCTGATGGGCGCGCATTTCGAGGATGCCCGCAGCTTCGAACGCGAGTTGAAGACGCTCCCGAACCGGCCGCGCCGCATCCGCGACCTCAAGCTGGCCGCCGAGCCCTTCGGCCAGTCGATCCTCAACACCCGCTTTGCAACGCGGGACCAGGCGGTGACGGCGATCGATGCGGTCGCGCCGGACCTGACCGAAGACCAGCGCGACGCGGTTCTGACCCAATCCTATACCGGCTGGGTCTGGACCACGGACAATTTCAAACGGCTGGCGACCACGCCGGCAACCGGACGACTTCTGACCAATACCGCGCTTTATGTCAGCCTGACGCTTTCGATCTTCAATGTCGGGCTCGGCCTGTTTCTCGCGATCGCGATCTTCTACATGCCCAAGGCCAGTGGTTCGGTGTTCAGCGTGCTCTGGCTTCTGCCGCGCATCACGCCGGTCGTGCTCTATGCGGTCATGTGGCGGTGGTTCACGTGGGATGACGGGTTTCTGGCGACAATCGCCGCCCATCTCGGCCTTCCCTCGTTCAACTACATGAAAGGCTCCGTGCCGACGGCCTGGGCGACGATCATCACCCTCAACGGCTTCATCGGCGCATCCTTCGGTATGATCCTGTTCAGCGGCGCGCTCCGGGCAATCCCCGTCCAGCAGCTCTGGGCGAGCGAGGTCGACGGCGCGAGCCGCTTTCAGCAGGTCCGCAAGATCATCCTGCCGCAGTTGAAATGGCCGATCCTGTTCGTAACCTGCTATCAGTCGCTGTCGCTGCTGTCGTCCTATCAGGAAATCTGGCTTACGACCAATGGCGGGCCGGGCAACACCACCAATGTGTGGGCGCTCGAAGCCTTCCGCATCGCGCTGTCGAACTTCACCGGCAATCTCGAATATGGCCTCGGCGCTGCCATGGCACTGGTGCTGGTCGTCGTCGGCCTCGCGCTTTCCATCATCTTCCTCCGGCTCTTCAAGTTCGGGGAAATGCTGGAAAAGCCGAAGATCGAATTTTAAGGGAGGTCGGACAATGTCACGCAATTTCGCCGCCTGGCCGCTCATTCTGGTGCTGGGGCTGCTCAGCCTGCCGCTGGTGATCATGTATGCCTTCGTGTTCATCGACAGCTTCACGAATTCGCCACCGGGCTCGATGATCCCGAACGAGTTCACGCTGGAACACTGGCAGTTCCTGATCGACCCGTCGATTGCCGGCAATGTCTGGTCGGCGACGCTCAACACGCTGATCTTCGCCTGCTCGATCGGGGCGATCGTGGTGTCGCTGTCCTCCATGGGCGGTTATGCGCTTTCGCGCCTCAACATGCCGTTCCGCCAGTTCTTCCTGGCCGGCATCATGGTGATGCACGCCTTCCCGTCGGTGACGCTGATCATCGGGGTGTTTCTGGTGCTGCAGTTCATCGGCCTTTACGACACGCTGATCGGCGTGGTCTTCGTCAAGGCATCGCTGATGCTGCCCTTCGGCATCTGGATCATGAAGGGGTTTTACGACACCGTGCCCTGGGAAATCGAGATGGCTGGCGTTCAGGACGGCGCATCACGCTTCACCGTCTGGCGGCGGTTGATCCTGCCGCAGGTCAAGCCCGGCCTGATCGCCCTCGTCGTGTTCTCCTTCCTCGATGCCTGGGGCGAATATGTGCTGCCGCGCATCCTGGCGCCGACGGCGGATTACCGGGTGCTCTCGGTCTATCTCGAACGGGTCTCGCAGAAGGATTCGATCACCTATGACTTCAACCTCTTCAAGGCGGTGGGGCTCTATTACACCCTACCCGTCATCATCCTGTTCATCATCTTCCAGAACCGGCTGATGAACATCTTCAGCGGAGGCACCAAAGGCTGATGCGTATCAAGCTCGAAAATTTCACCAAGACCTTCGACCACACCACGGTCATCGACAGGATGAACCTTGAGGTGAACGACGGCGAAATGCTGGCGCTGCTCGGCCCTTCCGGCTGCGGCAAGTCGACGACGCTGCTTGCCATTTCCGGCATCCACCGCATCAATGGCGGGCGGATCCTGTTCGGCGACAAGGACGTGTCGGGCGTGCCGAGCCAGAAGCGCAATGTCGGGGTGGTGTTCCAGAACTATGCCCTCTATCCGCATATGACGGCGTTCGAGAACATCGCCTTTCCGCTGGAAGTGCGCCACGCAAGCCGCGCCGAGATCGACCGCGAGGTCCGCCAGATCGCCGAACTCGTGCATATCGACCGCTATCTCGACCGCCGCCCCGGCCAGCTTTCCGGCGGCCAGCAGCAGCGTGTGGCGCTGGCCCGCGCGCTGGTGCGCAAGCCCGCCGTGCTGTTGTTTGACGAGCCGCTCGCCAATCTCGACGCCAAGCTCCGTCTCGAAATGCGCTCGGAAATCCGCCGCATCCAGATGGAGACCGGCATCACCGCCATTCTCGTCACCCATGACCAGGTGGAAGCGATGTCGATGTGCGACCGAATCGCGATCATGAACGAGGGGCAGATCATCCAGATCGACACCCCGACCGACATGTACCGCAATCCGAAGACCCAGTTCGTCGCGGGCTTCCTCGGCAATCCGCCGATCGCCTTCGTCAACGGCCGGGCGGAAGCAGGCGTCATCCGGCTGGACGAGGACGACGTCATCCTGCCGATGCCTTCCAATGCGAAAAAGACCGAGGACGGCGCGCCGATCATCGTCGGCATCCGCCCGGAAATCTTCGGCAGTAATGACGGCAGCCCGGTTGGCGGCCGCGTCAGTTTCGTGGAGACCCAGGGGCGCGAGAACCTCTACGACGTTGCCCTGCCCTCCGGCGCGGTTCTCCGCTCCATCCAGCCGGTGCGCCATGACATCGCGATTGGCGACGAGGTGCGCTGGGGCGTTCGCCCGGACGATCTTCTTGTGTTTCAGCAGGACGGGACGCGCCTATGAGCAGCGCGCCCGGACTTGCAGATTTCATCGCGCGCTATGGCTGGCCGGCGGTATCCGCCCCGCTCTGCATCGCCCATCGCGGGGCGAGCGATCACGCCGTCGAAAACACCCTCGCGGCCTTTCGCCTCGCCTCCGAACTGGGGGCCGACATGTGGGAACTCGATACCCAGTTGACCCGCGACGGCGTCGTGGTCGTCTCCCATGACGACCACCTCGAACGGGTGTTCGGTGTCGATGCCCGGATTTCCGCGATGTCGGCGGCGGAGTTGGCCGACCTTGAGGGCGTCGACGTTCCGACCTTCGCCGAGGTTGCAGCCCTCGGGCGCGAACTTGGCACCGGCCTCTATGTCGAACTCAAGGCAGCAGGCACCGGGCTGAAATGCTGGCAGGAACTCAAGGACCACGACCAGCGCTATGCCGCCCTCGGCTCGTTCGACACGGCGCAGGTGCGCGAGTTGCGCGACGCTGGCTGCGACCTCCCGCTTGCCGTTCTGGTCGGCATGGGCAGGGACCCGATGGCGCTGGCCGAAGAGGCCGGGGCCGATCTCGTTCATCTATGCTGGGAAAAAGACGGGCCGCGCCCGCAGGACAAGGTGACAGCGGAGCTCTGCGACCGTATCTTCCGCTCACAACGGCAGATTGTTCTCTGGCATGAGGAGCGGGCGGATATCCTGAAAGACATGATCGACCTTCCGGTTCTGGGCATCTGCACCAACCGGCCGGAGATGATGCAGACCGGCGAGGCATCCAGCGACTTTACATGAGCGATCCAGTATTTCCGAAACGGGCCGTGACGTCCCATGATGTCGCCCGGCACGCCGGCGTTTCCCGCGCCGCCGTGTCGCGCACCTTCACGCCCAATGCCTCCGTCTCCGAGGAAACCCGGCAGAAGGTCATCAAGGCCGCCAACGAGCTCGGCTACCGCGTCAATTATCTGGCCCGCAGCCTGATCAACAAGCGCTCCGATCTGGTCGGCGTGGTCGCCGCCGGCCTCGACAATCCGTTCCGGACGATGCAGATCGACCACCTGACGCGCGGCCTGCTGGCGCGCGACCTGCGGCCGATCCTGCTGCCGACCTCGCGTTCGGAGGATGTGACGACCTTCATCCGGCAATTGCTGCAATATTCGGTTTCCGGCGTCATCGTCACGTCGGATGCCCCGCCGACGGAGCTGTGCGAGGAATGCGCCGGCAATGGCATACCGATCGTCCTGATCAACAAGGGCGAGAACATTCCGCTGGTGGATCGCGTGGTCAACGACGACGAGGTCGCTGCCCGGGCGGCGGCCGACTATTTCTTCGATGCCGGCTGTCGGCGGCTGGCCGTCATGGCCTCGCCGCACCTGTCGTTTACCGGCCGCAGCCGCAGGCAGGCGTTCGTCACGCGCGCTGAGGAACTGGGCGCCGCGCTTGAGGTGATCGACGTGCCGGTCAACGACTACAAATCGGGCTTCGAACAGGGCGCAGCACTCGCCGACAGCGCCGCCGAAGCCCTGTTCTGCGTCAATGACTACATGGCCTGCGGCGTCATCGACGCGCTGGCGCGCCTTGGACGCGACCGCGACCATCCCGGCCTCAGGGTCATCGGCCATGATGATATTCCCCAGGCAGGATGGGACGCCTATCGGCTGACGACCTTCGCCCAGGCCTGCGACCTGCAGACCGAGGCAGCGATCGATTTCCTCGAAAGCCGCATCGCCAATCCCGACCTTCCGGCGCGGCTGGAAACCACGCCCGTGCGGCTGGTGGAACGAAAGTCGACCGCATGACCAGCCTGTCCGAACATGACATTGACGCGCGTTATGCGTTTGCGCGGGCGCTTGCCTCGCGCGCCGGCGCGCGGGCCCTTGAAATCCAGCGGCGCAAAGAGGCGATTTCGGTCGCCAACAAGGGGCTTCAGGATTTCGTCACCAATGCCGACCGGGAATGCGAGGCGCTGATCCGCGCGGCGATCGCCCGCGACTTTCCCGATGACGGCTTCGTGGGCGAGGAGACCGGCCGGACGGGCGGTGACGGCCCGGTCTGGGTGATCGACCCGATCGACGGCACCAACAATTACATGCGCCGCCTGCCCGACTGGGGCGTTTCGATCGCGCTGGTGGCCGACGGGGAAATCATGCTCGGCGCGATCTTCGACGCGACCACGCAGACCGTGTTCCACGCCCGCCGTGGCCATGGCGCGTTCAATGGCGACAACCGACTTTCCGTCTCAAAAAACGATGATCCGAAATCGGCGCTGGCGCTCACCGGCCATTCCCGCCGCACCGCGATCGGCTCTTATCTCGACCTGCTCCTGAGGCTGCACGAGCACGGCTTCGATCACCGCCGCATCGGCGCGGCGGCCCTCGGACTGTTGCGTGTCGCTGAGGGAAAGGCCGAGCTCTATTACGAGGCCCACCTTAATTGCTGGGACGTCCTGGCCGGCATTCTGATCGCGGAAGAGGCAGGCGCCGTTGTCGAACGCCCCGCGCTCGCCGACCTTCTCAGCCGCGGCGGCCCGGTGCGCGCCTGCGGGCCCGAGATCGCGTCCGCTGTCAGCGCATTGTTCCACCCCTCGCCGCAACGCCGCCAAACGCAGGGTCGGGGCTGACCGCTCGCCGGCCCTCTCCATTCGCGCGCCCGTTTCCAGTTCGGCTACAGCGCCTCGCCGGTCTCGCTGTCGAAGATGTGGACGCGTTCGGGGTCGATCTTGGCCTCGAAGGGTTGGCCGTGGCGGACCTCGCGTTCGCCGTCGACGATCGCCGTCACATGCTGGCCGCCGAGTTCGAAGACGACGTGGCTCTGGGCGCCGGTCGGCTCCACCAGCAGCGCCGTGCCGTTGATCACCGAACCGGTTCCGATATCGGGATTGAGGTGCTCGGGACGAAGGCCGACCGTGACCTTGCGGCCGGGCGTGAGGCCGGCATGGTCGCCGGAGATCGCCAGCACCGTTCCATCGGCAAAGCGCACCGCCGGCGCGCCGTCCGCGGCGACGATCGTGCCGGGGAGAAGGTTCATCGCCGGCGAGCCGATGAAGGCGGCAACAAACAGGTTGGCCGGTTTCCTGTAGAGCTCGATCGGCGTGCCCTGCTGCTCGATCCGGCCCTGGTTGAGCACCACCACCCGGTCGGCCAGCGTCATCGCCTCGATCTGGTCATGGGTGACATAGACCGAAGTGGTCTCCACGCGCTGATGCAGCGTCTTGATCTCCGCGCGCATCTGGACCCTGAGCTTGGCATCGAGGTTCGACAGCGGCTCGTCGAACAGGAACACCGCCGGATCGCGCACCACCGCGCGGCCCATGGCGACGCGCTGGCGCTGGCCGCCGGAAAGCTGCGAGGGCTTGCGGTCGAGCAGCGCCGTCAGGTCCAGCATCCGCGCCGCCTCGCCGACGCGCTCCTCGATCTCGGCCTTCGGGCGTTTGGCGAGACGCAGGTTGAAGCCCATGTTTTCGGCCACCGTCATATGCGGATAGAGCGCGTAGGACTGGAACACCATG
>MDSV01027216.1_pt1 | contig 23488 bp, 20 predicted proteins | sample 810851 | NCBI WGS metagenome assembly MDSV01 (sample SAMN05326640, study PRJNA326480) | marine metagenome | isolation source: seawater | place: Atlantic Ocean: North East | collected 2012 | reverse complement strand
CTTCGGCTTCAAGGCCTACAAGAACGGCGACAAGCAGAAGGCGGTCGAAGCCTATCGCTACGCTGCCGAGAAGGGCCATACCGGCTCGCGCTGGGCGCTGGCGAATATGTATGCGTTCGGTGATGGCGTGCCGGAAAACGACTACGAGGCGTTTAAGGCCTATGCGGAGATCGTCAACCACGATGTCGAGCCCGGCTCGCCCGATACCGGATTTTATGTCAATGCGCTTCTCGCGCTTGCCGGCTACTACAAGGCCGGCATTCCGGATACGCCGGTGGAGAAGGACTTGGCGCAGGCCCGCCAGCTTTATTTTCAGGCCGCTTCGGTCTTCGGCAATCCGGAGGCGCAGTTCCAACTCGCCCAGATGATCCTGAATGGCGAGGGCGGCGCGAAGAATGTGCGCCTCGCCAAGAAATGGCTGAACCTTGCCAGAAAGAACGGCAATATCAGTGCGATGGCCGTTTTCGGCGACCTGATTTTCAACGAAGGCCAGCCGGTGCTCGGTCTTGCATATCTCACCATGGCGGCCGATCGTTGCCAGATCGGTGATTGCAGCTGGATTCGTGATCTGCAGGAAAAGTGCTTTTCCGTGGTGGACGAGAATGACCGCCGCGGCGCGATCGCGCTCGCGCATAATATGAGCACCAGTTCGCCCTGAGGCGCACACGTCCGGACCTGCGGCAAGCCGCCGCATCCAAGCCTCAAACTTTCTAGGCCCAGGCGCAATCAAACTGGCAGATCACCGGCACATGGTCGGATGGCTTTTCCCAGCTTCGTACACTCTTGTCTATCGAGGTGGCCGCCAGCCTGTCGGCGGCTTCGGCCGATAGCAGCATATGATCGATGCGGATGCCATTGTTCTTCTGCCAGGCTCCGGCCTGATAATCCCAGAATGTGTACTGACCGCCGGCTTCGTCGGCGCCGGCCACGGCGTCGTAGAGCCCCAGCCCGAGCAATTCTGAAAAGGCCTCTCTGGTCTGCGGCAAGAACAGCGCGTCGCCCGCCCAGACGGCGGGATCGTGGCAGTCACAGGGGCGCGGAATGACATTGTAGTCGCCCGCCAGCACCAGCGGTTCCTCAAGGCTGAGCCGCTCTTTGGCCAGAGCTTTCAAACGCTCCATCCACGCAAGCTTGTAGGGATATTTCGGTGTGTCGACGGGATTGCCGTTCGGCAGATAGATGGAGGCGACGCGGATCACCCCGTCCTTCACGCTGAAGACACCTTCGATATAGCGCGACTGGTCATCATCATGGCCATCCGAAAAGCCGCGTTGGACGTCTTCCGGCGCTTTCTTCGACAGAAGTGCTACGCCGTTGAAGCCTTTCTGGCCGTGCGTCTCCACGTGGTAGCCGAGGTCCTGAAAGGGAGCTGCCGGGAAATTCTCATCGACGGACTTGATCTCCTGCAGGCAGACAATGTCGGGCGATGCCATCTCTAGCCACCGGACCAAGTTTTCCTGCCGCGCCTTGATGCCGTTGATGTTCCAGGTGGCTATCTTCATGTCAAAATCCGTGTCCGCGACCGCATTGGGGAAACCGTTTCGCCCGTGCCAGGCGTTTCAGAAAAGCCATTGTTCACGACGCTTGCGTCGCGGCAACCGGGTCGCGCGATCATGCCGGATCAGGGACGGGCAAGGAAACCCCCGACGGGCGTTAATCAACATGTCTTTGGCACGGCCGATAGCCAGATGGGCCAAATGGAAGGTCGGCAGGGCGCAGCGCCGTCGGCTGCTTCCCTTGTGCTTTGCCACAGAAATGAGCAGTTCGCGTTCTCGTTGCATGAATTCGTGCCTAAGGCGCGAGGCGCAAGCCATGCCGCTTCAGGCTGCCTCGTACAATCGCCGGGATGCGAAACGTGTAATGGGCGTAGTTTTCGCTTCTTGCGCGCATGAAACATTATGTGACACATTTGTGGCACGGATGTTGCTTGGGACATTCGTGTAAGTGCGAGCGATAACAAGCGGCCAAGGCCGCGGGGGATGAACTAATGTCCGATCAACATCATATCATATACAAACTCAACGACGTGCCTTCGCCGGGCGCCTCGTTTCTGGCTGCCATCCAGCACATTCTGGCCAGCATCATCGGCATCGTCACGCCGACGCTCATCATCGGCGGCGCTCTGGGGCTTGGCGCTCACATGCCGTATCTTCTGGCCATGTCGATGTTCGTCTCGGGCGTCGCGACCTTCATTCAGTGCCGGCGCATGGGGCCGGTGGGCTCCGGCCTTCTCAGCGTTCAGGGCACCAGCTTCGCCTTTCTCGGCGTCATTCTGGCGGCGGGTTTCGCGGTCAAGGGCAGGGGGGGCACGCCGGAGGACATTCTGGCGATGATCTTCGGGCTCTGCCTCGTCGGTTGCGTGGTCGAGATCGTGCTCAGCCAGTTCATCACCCGGATGGGCCGCATTGTCACGCCGACGGTGACCGGTATCGTCATCACCGTGATCGGCCTCAGCCTGGTGAAATCGGGCTTCACGGATTTTGCCGGCGGCGCCGGCGCCGGAGAAGCGCTTGGCGCGCCGGTCAATATCTTCCTCGGCCTGCTCGTTGTTGCGGTCATCATCTTCTTCTCGTTCTCCAAACAGCCCATGGTCAGGATCGCGGCGATCATGCTCGGCCTGCTGGTCGGCTTCATCGTTTCGATCTTCTTCGGCATGGTGAACTTTTCGCAGCTCGGCACACAGCCTGTCTTCGCCGTTCCCGTACCGCTGAAGTTCGGCCTGGATTTCGACCTCGGCCTGTTCATCCCGATCGCTTTCGTCTACCTGATCACCGCGATCGAGACGACCGGAGACCTGACGGCAAACTCGGTTATTTCCGGTGAGCCGGTTCAGGGCGATGTCTATCTGGACCGCATCAAGGGCGGCGTGCTCGCTGACGGCATAAATTCGGGGATTGCGGCGTTGTTCTGCACCTTCCCGAACACGACCTTCAGCCAGAATAACGGCGTTATCCAGATGACCGGCGTGGCCAGCCGCCATGTCGGGTTCTATATCGCGGGCATTCTCGTGGTGCTCGGCTTCTTCCCGATCATCGGCGGGGCGTTCCTGCTGGTGCCGAAGCCCGTGCTCGGCGGGGCCACGGTGGTGCTGTTCGGATCGATTGCCGTCGCGGGGATCAGGATTATTGCCTCCGAGCCGATCGACCATCGCAAGGTCTATATCATGGCGGTTTCGTTCGGCCTCGGGCTTGGCGTCACCCTGGTGCCCCAGTCGATGCAGCAGATGCCGGATATCATCCAGAAGGTGTTTGCGACGCCGATTACGCTGTCGGGCATTTCGGCCATCCTGCTCTCGCTCCTCATTCCGGAGCGGGCGGGCAAGACGATCGATGCCTGAAGACGAGCGGGGGCTGCCTTGGGGGCCCCGGCTTTTGCAGCGTCCCGGACACCGCGTCCGGGGCGTTTTGCTTTGCTGGTGTGTCGGGGACGGAGTGGTTGTAAGCGCAGGCTGTCCGGGCATTGCTCGCGATGGCGCGATCATATGACGGGCCTGAATAGAAAAAAGAACACCCCGGCGCAGGGATATGCCGGGGTGTTCCTGGAGGTCATCGCGAACGCGGCTGCCTGAAAGGCCAAAGTCGGTAGACGGCCGACTTAACCAACCCACGATGAATTTGGTCATAACGCCAAGCGCTATAAGTTGAACCTAATCACTTGTCGTTCTTTAGTCAATCAGATGATTAAAAAATAAATCGCCGTGCGGCGAAAGGGGCATTGATGCCAGAAGCCTCAAAATGAAGGCTGCCGCAGACGCCCCTTGGCCCAGCCTTCGAACGTCGTTCGGAGAAGGTGCCGAGCGCGCACGAGCGGCAGCTACAGCAGCGCTTTTGCAAGAACAGTCAGATCGAGAAACTGGTGCCGCAGCCGCAGCTTGCGACCGCGTTCGGGTTCTGGATCTGGAAGGACTGGCCGAGCAGGTTGTCGACGAAGTGGATTTCCGAGCCGGCCATGTAGACCAGCGAAATCTCGTCGATCAGCACTTTTGCGTCGCCGCGGGTAATCACGACGTCATCGGCTTCGGGGTCCTCGGCGAGATCGAACTTGTAGGAGAAACCGGAGCAGCCGCCGCCTTCCACTGCAACGCGCAAGGCCTTCTTGCCGTCTTCGGCTGCGATGATTGCGGCGATCTTCTTGGCCGCCGCCTCTGAAAGCGTGACAGTCTTGGTGTCCATTGTCAGTCTCCTGAGCCCGGCAAACGGGCTGAAATCGGTGTTTTGGCGCACGGAATGATCCACGCCTTCCAATGGCCTTTGATCTTAGTTAAGAACGGCGGTGACAGCCGTCAACGGTCTATCTGCAACCGGGTGGCCGGCAGGACGCAAGCAGGAACGCTTCCCGCGACAGGAATAAGCATGACAATCGACAAATCGGCATTGGGTTTCGGCGATGTGGCGCTCGCGCCCTATGCCTGCAATCCGTGGAAAAGCCGCGGCCGGCTCTATCCCGAGCCCGACAGCCTGACGCGCTCGCCATTCCAGCGCGACCGCGACCGCATCATCCACACCACCGCCTTCCGCCGGCTGAAGCACAAGACCCAGGTGTTCATCGCCAATGACGGCGATCATTACCGCACACGCCTGACCCATACGATCGAGGTCGCGCAAGTCGCCCGTTCGCTCGCCCGCGCGTTGCGTCTGGACGAGGACCTCGCCGAGGGCGTGGCGCTGGTGCATGATTTCGGCCATACGCCGTTCGGTCATACCGGCGAGGATGCGCTGCACGAGAAGATGGCGGCCTATGGCGGCTTCGATCATAATGCGCAATCGCTCAGGATCGTGACCAAGCTGGAGCGCCGCTACGCCGAGTTCGACGGCATCAACCTGACATGGGAGGCGCTGGAGGGACTGGTCAAGCACAACGGCCCCTTGCAGGATGCTGATGGGAAGGGCATTGGCGGGCCGGTTCCGCAGCCGATCCTCGATTATTGCGCCCGTCATGATCTCTGGCTTTCGACCCATGCCAGCATGGAGGCGCAGGTGGCCGCGATCGCAGACGATATCGCCTACAACACGCACGATATCGATGACGGGCTGCGCTCCGGCTATCTGAGCTACGACATGCTGGAGGAGGTGCCGTTTCTGGCCGGCCTGATGTATGAGGTGCGCGATCGCTATCCCGGGCTGGAATCGAGCCGGTTCACCAACGAGATCATGCGCCGCCAGATCACCGCCATGGTCGAGGACGTGATCGGCGTCGCGCAGGAAAACCTGCGCACGGTCGCGCCGCAATCGGCCGATGAGGTTCGCCGCGCCGGCATGACGCTGGCCACCTTCTCGCCGGCGATGGCGGAGATCGATCGCCAGATCAAGAAGCTGCTGTTCCACCATATCTATCGCAATCCGAATATCATGGTGATCCGAAAGGGCGCGGCCCAGATCGTGACCGACCTCTTCGACGCCTATATCGACGACCCGAAGCTGATGGGCGAGCATTCGTGGAGCGAGGGGATCGAGCGGCTGGAGCCGGCCCAGCTTGCCCGGCATGTCGCCGACTACCTTGCCGGCATGACCGACACCTACGCCTACAACACGCACCTCCAGTTGTTTGACCATACCCCTGATTTACGGTAGGAGCCCGGCAAACTGCGCCCTTTTGCGCCGGTCGCGCGGCGGCGGATGGAAATTGACATGAACCTTTTTACCGATTTCGAACAGAGACTGAACGAACAACTGCTGACGATTGCCGAAATCGCGGAAAAGCGCGACACGCTGGATTTCACCCGCATCGTGGTTGAGCCGCCGCGCGACCCGAGCCATGGCGATATTGCCGTCAACGCCGCGCTGGTGCTGTCCAAACCGCTTGAGACCAAGCCGCGCGACCTTGCCGAAAAGATCGTCGCCGCGCTTGAGACCGATGAGGATATCGCCGAGCTTTCGATCGCCGGCCCGGGCTTCATCAATATCCGGTTCTCGCCGCGCTACTGGCAGCGCGTTCTGCTTGCCCTGGTCCGTGAAGGCGAGGATTTCGGCCGCAGTGAAATCGGCAAGGGTCGCAAGATCAACGTCGAATATGTCTCCGCCAACCCGACCGGGCCGATGCATGTCGGCCATTGCCGCGGCGCGGTGGTGGGTGACACGCTCGCCAATATCCTGGATTACGCCGGCTTCGCGGTGACCAAGGAATATTACATCAACGATGCCGGCGCGCAGGTCGATGTGCTCGCCCGCTCCGTGTTCCTGCGCTACCGCGAGGCCTTGGGTGAGGAAATCGGCGACATTCCCGAGGGGCTTTATCCGGGCGATTATCTGGTGCCCGTCGGCGAGGCGCTGAAGGCGGAATTCGGTCCGTCGCTGCATAACCTGCCGGAAGACCAGTGGATGCCGATCGTCAAGGACCGGGCGATCGACGCCATGATGGAGATGATCCGCGCCGATCTCGCCGCCCTCAACGTCACTCACGAGGTGTTCTTCTCCGAGCGTCAGCTTCATGCCGATGATGCCGCGGCGATCCGTTCCGCGATCAACGATCTCACCTTCAAGGGCCATGTCTACAAGGGCACGCTGCCGCCGCCGAAGGGGCAGGTGCCCGAAGACTGGGAGGACCGCGAGCAGACGCTGTTCCGCTCCACCGAGGTGGGCGACGATATCGACCGGCCGCTGATCAAGTCTGACGGCAGCTACACCTATTTCGCCGCCGACGTCGCCTATTTCCGCGACAAATACGAGCGCGGCTTCGACGAGATGGTCTATATTCTCGGCGCCGACCATGGCGGCTATGTCAAGCGGCTTGAGGCGCTCGCCAAGGCGGTGTCCGGCGGCAAGGCGAAGCTGACGGTGCTGTTGTGCCAGATGGTCAAGCTGATGCGCGGCGGACAGGAGCTCAAAATGTCCAAGCGCTCCGGCAATTTCGTGACGCTGCGCGAGGTGGTCGACGAGGTCGGCCGCGATTCCGTGCGGTTCATGATGCTTTACCGCAAGAGCAGCGAGCCGCTCGATTTCGACTTCGCCAAGGTGACCGAGCAATCCAAGGACAATCCGGTATTCTATGTCCAGTATGCGCATGCGCGCTGCATGTCTGTCCTGCGGCAGGCCCAGGAGAACTTCCCGGGACTGGATATTTCACAAAAAACACTGGAAGATGCGGTAAAGCAGGCGACTTACGAGCCGGAAGAACTTAGAGTTGTAGCCAGGCTTGCGGAATATCCGCGGGTAATCGAATCGGCGGCGATAATGCGCGAGCCGCATCGGCTGGCGTTTTATCTCTATGATTTGGCGTCGCAATTCCATTCCCACTGGAACAAAGGGAAGGAAAAGCAGGAGTTACGCTTTATTAATGAGAGTGACAGACAATCAACGATTGCGAAGCTCGGACTCGTATCTTCTGTCGCTGCCGTATTGCGTTCCGGACTGGCTCTCACGGGAACCGACGCGCCGCAGGAAATGCGTTAGGTCCACCTGCACTCTCCCGTCGGCCTTGTGGCCGATGGCAGCATTGGTGGTTTGAAAATGGCAGACAAGAACAAGCCGGGTAGCGGCGATAATGGCGGCTTTGACGGGGATGATCCCTTTGCCGAACTGGCGAGGCTGATCGGCACGTCCGACAATGAGCCGCCGCGCCGACAGGAAGGTCCGTATCCGCCGGAAACGGCGGATGACCTGACGGACGAACTGTTGCGCGAGTTCGACAGCTTTCCCGCTCCTTCCGAACGGTCCGAGCCGCCGTCGCGCCACGCGGCCGAGCCGTCCTTCGCGCCGGAAGAGGCGGAACGCTACGACGAGCCCCAGGCCTTCGAGCCCGAGGAAAAGCCTGCTTCGATCTGGGACAGCATGCCGGCCGAGCCCGCGCCCGAGGAAGAGCAGCCGGATGATTTCGCCAGCTTCGAATTGCGCGGCTCGCTTGGCGGATACGAGCCGCAACAGCCGCGGCAGCCCTATGAAGCGCCGGGCATAGACGAGCCCGCTGCATCAGCGCCGTCCTATGAACCGGAGTCGAGTTACCCGCCGGAACCGGAATACGAGCCGGCCCCCCCGTACCAACCGGAACCGGCTTACCAGGCAAAACCCGCATACGAGCCGGAGCCAGAGCCGGCGGCGGTGCATGATGATCAGGAGCTCGATCTCGACCTCGACGAGCTTGCGCTTGAGCTTTCGGAAATCGAACTGGCCGACGAGGGGCAGGGGCCGCTGGATGACGTCGCGGCAGGCGGCGACGACAGTGACGGCGATTTCGATCCGGCGGCGCTGATTTCGACAGAGGAGCCGCCCGCGCCGGTTGACGAACTCGACCTGCCGCCCATGGGCGATGACGAAGTCGTGCCGGCCCGTGCCTCCGCCGAACCCTATGAATTCGATCTCGATGAAGAGCTTGCCGATGTACTGGCGAGCCAGCCGGCTCTGATCGATCCGCTGCAAGAGGCGCCCGCTCAACCGGACCTGCCCGAGGAGCTTGACTATTATGGCGCGGCGCAGGGCGAGGCTTATGACGAGCCCCTCAGGCAGGCCGTTCCGCCGCAGGCTGGCTACAACGAGGCTGCGGAGGGCTTTGAGAACGCGGCCGATGAGGACTATTACGACTTTGACGATCGCGAGCGCCGTCCGGGCCTGCTGCCTGCGACCTTCCTGGGGGCAGGGCGCGTCGCCCTGATCGGCATTGCCGCGGTTGCGCTGGCAGTGCTGTTCGTGTTCGCGGGCATGCGCTATTTCGCCGGCGACAGCGGCGGCGAGCCGGTGGTCATCACCGCGGATAATTCGAGCGTCAAGGAAGCGCCGGAGGATCCGGGCGGCGAGGTCGTCCCCAATCAGGACAACGCCGTCTTCAATGATGTGTCCGGAACGCTGGCCGAAGCGCCGCGCCAGGGCAGCCTGATCGCCTCCGACCAGGAGCCGACCGATGTCGAAAGCGTCGCGCCCAATCCGCTGGCCGGCAGCGCCGCGAGCGGTACAGCCGATACAGGCGGTCTCGAGCCGCGCAAGGTCAGAACCATGATCGTCAGGCCGGACGGCACGCTGGTCGAACGCGACGCGGCCGAGGCCAGCTCTTCGCCCTCATCCGGGGTCAGAAGGATCGAGACCCAATCCGCGCTGCCCGATGAGAACGGTCAGCTTGTCACCTCCGTGCCGCAGGACAGTGCGGCTGCCGGTGCGAGCGATGAGACCGCTGCGTCTTCGCTGGCGCCCCCGTCATCGCAGGCAACGACCGAAGCGCCAGCGTCTGGAGCGTCGGACGAAACGGCAACGCCGCCTGTTACCGAGCCTGCCACCGTGGCTGACGCCGCTGCTCTGGATGCCGGCGATGCGACGGAAGAGCCGGCCGCCACGGAAGAGGCGGTACAGGATTTCGGCATCGCCAATGTGCCGCTGCCGACGCCGCGGCCTCCGGGCGGCGCGCCCGCGCGCGTTGCCGCCGCCAGCTCGGCTCCTGCGGCTAGCCCGGCGCCCGCCGCTGCGACGACGGCAACCGCGCCCGCCGCGGCAGCGTCGCAGCCGAGCGCGCAGTCGACATCCGCCTATGCCATGCAGATTGCATCCCTGCCGTCGGTGGAGGAGGCGCAGCAGGCCTATCGGCGGCTCAACGCCCAGCACCCTGCGGTGCTCGGTCGGCGACCGGTGGAGATCGTGCCGGCGACGATTGCGGGCAAGGGCACGTTCTACCGGGTGCGCATCGGCGCCTCCAGCCTTTCCGAAGCGCTTTCGCTGTGCGAGCGCTACAAGGCGGAAGGCGGAAGCTGCTTCGTTCCGCGCTGATTTTTATCGCAGGGCTTACGAAACCGGCGCTTTTGCCGTGCAGAGCCGCACAAAATTGTGCATGAATGAAGGGCCTTGTTCGTGCTCTGGTCCCGATCTCTTATGATTCGCTCATGACAGAAGCTCTGAAAGCCATGATTCTCGGTTGCGCCGGCGCCCGCCTCAGCGCCGAGGAGAAGGCATTCTTCCGCGCGGAACAGCCCTGGGGCTTCATCCTGTTCGGCCGCAATGTCGAAACCATGGAGCAAGTGAGGGCGCTGACGGCGGAGCTGCGCGATGCGGTCGGCCGCAATGCCCCGGTGCTGATCGATCAGGAAGGCGGAACCGTCCGGCGTCTGCGCCCGCCGCTGGTGCGCGACTATCCCGCTGCCTCGGTGATCGGGAAGCGCTATGCTGCCGCTCCCGATGAGGCGAAAGAGGCGGCCTATGCCTGCGGGCGGCTGATCGCGGCGGACCTGATGTCGGTTGGCATCGATGTCGACTGCGCCCCGGTGCTCGACATGCCGCCGGAACCCGATACCGGCTTCATTGCCAACCGCGCCTTCGGGTCGGACCCGGAGCAGGTGCGGATTCTGGCGCAGGCCATGGCCGACGGGCTGAAGGCCGGCGGCGTGTTGCCGGTGATCAAGCACATGCCGGGCCACGGGCGCGGCCTTGCCGATTCCCATATCGGCCTGCCGGTGGTCAAAGAGCCGCTGGCGCTGCTTGCCGAACGCGATTTCCGGCCGTTTCGCGAAATCACCGGCATTTTGATGGCGATGACCTGCCACGTGCTGTTCGAGGCGGTCGACGCCGAGAACCCGGCCTCTACCTCCGCGAAGGTGGTCGATCAGGTGATGCGCGGCTCGATCGGTTTCGACGGGCTGATCATCTCCGACGATATCTCGATGAACGCGCTGGCCGGCGATATCGGCGAACGCGCCCGGGCTGTGGCGGCGGCCGGCATCGATATCATTCTGCACTGCAACGGCAAGATGGATGAGATGCGCGCCGTTGCCGATGCCGCCCCGGCGCTTGCCGGCGCGGCGCTGATCCGCAGCGAACGGGTGTTGGCAGGCCGACCCACGGCCGATGACGCCGATCTCGATGCGCTGTCGCGCCATCTCGATGCCCTTCTTCAGGCCGGGAGCTGACCATGCAGGATAGCTTCTTCCCTGATAGCGAGAACACGACCGTCGAGGTGCGCGCGGCGGGTGAGGCGGTGCTGGTGATCGATGTCGGCGGTTTCGAAGGGCCGCTCGACCTGCTGCTGCATCTGGCGCGGACCCAGAAGGTGGATCTTGCCCGGATCTCGGTTCTGGCGCTGGCCGAGCAATATCTCGCCTTCATCGAGAGCGCGCGCCGCATCCGCATCGAACTGGCCGCCGATTATCTGGTCATGGCCGCCTGGCTTGCCTATCTGAAATCGCGGCTGCTGATTCCCAAAAGGCCGAGCGATCAAGAGCCGTCGGGTGAGGATATGGCGGCAACGCTCGCCTTCCGCCTGAAGCGCCTGGAGGCGATGCGCGATGCCGCAAGCCAGCTCATCAACCGCAACCGGCTCGACCGCGATGTCTTCCGCCGGGGCGCGCCGGAACATATCCCCGATGAAACCGGCTCCAGCTACATGGCGACGCTTTACGAGCTGCTGGACGCCTATGCCAATATGCGCCAGCGCGCGGCGGTCAGCGAGGTGACGATCGCCCTGCGTCATGTCTGGTCGCTCACCGATGCGCGCGAGCTCTTGCAGGGGCTGATCGGCGAGATCGGCGAATGGACGGCGCTCGACCGCTACCTGCTGCGCTATCTCACCCGGCCGGAGGATCTGCGCACCGCGATCGCCAGCACCTTCGCCGCCTCGCTTGAACTGGCGCGCGAGGGCAGGCTTGACCTGAGGCAGGACGAAGCCTTCGCGCCGCTGATGATGCGGCGTGGCAGAAGCAGGAGCGAGCCCTTCACCGGCGAGGCCGCCGAATGAGCGAGCCCGAGGACAACGAAGAATCGTTGAGCCCGGAACGCATGCTGGAGGCCGAGCGGATCGCCGAGGCGCTGGTTTTCGCCTCCGCCGAACCTGTGAGCGAGGCCTATATCGCCGAGCGCATTCCCGACGGGGTCGATGTGGCCGAGCTGATGGCGGGCCTCGCCGAACAATACCGCAATCGCGGCGTCAATCTGGTGCGGGTCGAGGACCACTGGGCGTTCCGCACCGCCGCCGATCTCTCCTTCGTCATCCATCGCGGCGAGCGCGAGGCGCGCAAGCTCACCCGCGCCGCGCTCGAAGTGCTGTCGATCATCGCCTACCACCAGCCGGTGACCCGCGCCGAGATCGAGGAAATCCGTGGCGTTCAGACCTCCAAGGGCACGCTCGACGTGCTGATGGAGGCGGGCTGGGTCCGTTTTCGCGGACGCCGACGCACGCCCGGCCGCCCGGTGACCATGGGCACGACCCGCAGCTTTCTCGATCATTTCGGCCTTGAGGAAATCCGCGATCTGCCGGGCCTTGAGGAGTTGCGCGGGGCGGGGCTCTTGTCTGGCCGGATACCCCCCGGCTTCCAGATCCCGCTGCCGCTCAATGACGACGAAGACCTCACCGATGACGAGGAGCCGCTGGATGCCGCCGACCTCGAGGATCTGGGGCTTTTGACACCGGGCGGTAAACATGATGAATAAGCTCTAGAAAAAGCCGTCGCGCCGATGTATGGCGAGGCAAAACGTTCTGGAGCGGCGATGAATTTTGCCCGGCGCCCTGTAGCCGAAAGCGGTCAGACCGCGCGGCTCGGTTTCGAAGATATCCGCCACGGCTATGGCCAGGGCGACGTCGTCAAGGGCGTGTCGCTGTCTGCCGCGCCCGGCGAGGTGCTGTGCTTGCTGGGGCCGTCCGGTTCGGGGAAAAGCACGCTGCTGCGCATTGCCGCGGGCCTTGAACAGCCGCATCACGGCCGGTTGCTGATCGATGGCGTCGAGGTGACCGGGCCGTCGACCTTCCTGCCGCCGGAGCGGCGCGGCATCGGGCTGATGTTTCAGGATTTCGCGCTGTTTCCGCATATGACGGTCGCCGACAATGTCGCCTTCGGCCTGCAACGCCTGCCAAGAGCGTCACGGCAGGCCGCAGTCGGCGAGGCTCTTTCGCGCGTCGGGCTTTCCGGCTACCGCGACAAATATCCCCATATGCTGTCGGGCGGCGAACAGCAGCGGGTGGCGCTCGCGCGCGCCGTCGCCCCGCGCCCTTCCGTGCTGTTGATGGACGAGCCGTTTTCCGGCCTCGATTCGCGGCTGAAGGATCAGGTGCGTGCTGAAACGCTGGCCGTTCTGCGCGAGACCGGCGCAACCGTCATGATCGTTACGCACGACCCCGGCGAGGCGATGGGCGTAGCCGACCGGATTGCCTTGCTGAAGGACGGACATCTGGTGCAGACGGGCACGCCGCGCGCGCTGTTCTCCCGACCGGAAAGCCTTTTCGCCGCGTCTTTCTTCTCTGAAATCAATCGTTTCGAAGGGAAAGTTGAAGCGGGAAAGGTTGAGATTCCGTTCGGCAACCGTCCGTTGGCCGCCGCCATGCCAGACGGCCCTGTCACGATCGCGATCCGCCCCGGCGATATCCGTCTGAGCCAGGAGGCGACGCTTTCCGGCCAGCCGGCGGAGGTGCTCGAACGCCGCTTTCTCGGCACCCAGGAATTGTTCCGGCTGAGGATCGAGGGCACGCCGCATGTTGTCGACGCCAGCGTTTCCGCCGGCGCGATCGGCGAGGGGGCGGCGCGGGTTTTTGTCGAAGTCGACGATCAGACTATTTTGGTATTTGAAAATCGCGAGCAAACGCCTTACACCAGAGACACCTAAGTAACAGGAGATTTGGTTATGGGTAATCTCGGTATCTGGCAGCTGCTCATCATTCTGGCGATTGTCGTGCTGCTTTTCGGCCGCGGCAAGATTCCCGAACTCATGGGTGATGTCGCCAAGGGCATCAAGAGCTTCAAGAAGGGCATTTCGGACGACGACGAAAAGCCGGCGGAGAAGGACAAGACCGTCGAGCACACTGTTGACCACAGGGCAGACGAGACCAAGCAGGGCTGATGCCGGGCAGCCGGCAACGGCTGGCCGCAGGAGAATGTGAATGCTTGACATTGGCTGGACCGAGCTTTTGGTCGTGGCGATCGTGCTGGTCGTTGTCGTCGGGCCCCGCGAACTTCCGCATGTGCTGAGGACCTTCGGCAAGACCATGACGAAGTTTCGGCGCATGGCGTCCGACTTCCGGTCACAGATGGACGATGCGCTGAAAGAGGCGGATATGGAAGACGTCTCGACAGCGATCCGGGACGTCAGAAGAATCAATCCCGCCAACCAGTTGCGCGACGCGATCAATCCCCTGCGGCAGACCGCGCGGGATATCGACAACGATCTCAAAAAATCGACCGCGCTCGATAACAAGCCAAAGCCCAAAGCCGATGGGCCGGAGCTGAAGAAGGCGTCCTATCCCACGCCCGGCACAAACCCCGATGTCTCGCCCGTCAATGCGTTCGACAAGGCGGCGGCGAAAAAGGACGAGGCTGCACCGGCGCTGGTCTCGAAGCCCCGGGACGAAAAGCTTGTCAGCCACAGGCCCGGCTTCAAGGCCGCGCCCAGGCCGGTCAAATCGAAATCGTCCGGTGGACGCAGGAGCGGGCGATGAGCGTAAAGAACGATATCGACGACAAGCCGCAGCCGCTTGTCGAGCATCTGATCGAGCTCAGAAAGCGCCTTGTCTGGTCTCTGGTCGCTTTCTTCCTTGGCTTTCTGCTCTGTTTCGCCTTCGCCAAGGATCTCTTCAACATTCTGGTCCTGCCCTATAAATGGGCGGTGATCTGGTCCGGACATGATCCGGAGAAGATGCAGCTCATTTATACCGCGCCGCAGGAATTCTTCTTCACCCAGATCAAGATCTCGTTGTTTGGCGGCCTGCTTCTGGCGTTTCCGGTGATCGCTTTCCAGGTCTACAGCTTTGTTGCGCCCGGTCTTTACCGGAACGAGCGTTCGGCCTTTCTGCCGTTCCTGGTCGCATCGCCGATCCTGTTCATCCTTGGCGGCGCCATCGTCTATTTCTTCCTGATCCCGGTGGTCATGCTGTTCTTCCTTGGCATGCAGCAATCCGCAGGAGAGGGGGAGGTGGCGATCTCGCTGCTGCCGAAGGTTTCGGAATATCTCAGTCTGATCATGTCGCTGGTGCTGGCCTTTGGTCTGGTGTTCCAGCTTCCGGTCGTCACCACGCTGATGGCGCGCGTCGGACTTGTCTCGTCGGAATGGCTTGCCAAGCAGCGCAAATTCGCGATCGTGATCGCCTTCATCATCGCCGCCGTCCTGACCCCGCCCGATCCGCTCTCGCAGCTCGGTCTGGCGCTGCCGACCGTGCTTCTCTACGAGGTCGCGATCTATGCGGCGCGGATTGTCGAGCGCAAGCGCGTCGAAGCGGCGGAGGAAGACAGCGCTTCGGAAGAGGACGAGGCTTAAGACACCTCTGGCAGAGGGTGAGCCCGCGCCAGCTTGCGCCGCGGGCCGTCCCATCCCCTTTTCTATTGACATCCCTTCGAAGGAAAGGGTCCCTTCTGTTGCTACGGCGTCGGAAGCGCCGTCACCTTTGGCGGGAATTATCGCAATTCATTATCCTGTAGCGTCGCGGGCACGCATTATCTCGGCGGTCGGGATGGCGGCAGTGTGCTTGCTCGACGCAGACCTCTTTCAGGGCCATGGTGCAACAGCATATACCCATCAATGTGCGATCGCCTAAGTTAGCGCTATCTTTGTTACTTTTAGTTACGTGGCGTAACAAAATATAACTAAGTAGTATCGTTAAAATAATCAATTTTGCATTTTTGAGTTTGATGTTTCTATTATTTTATTATTTACTTTCCTCCATGCGGTATCCATGCCGTTGATATGTTTTGGAAGCCGTTCGCAGTGTATCGCGGCGAAGGGAGACGGCCGGTTTTCGCGGATTTTGATCAAGTTTCCCGAAGTCGGATGCCAAACCTACCGCCGTTTGGAAACCTGAACTCTATGGAGAGTGGAAATGACAAACGAGAACATCAAATCCGTGATGACCACAGACGAAACTGAAATCAAGGAGCTGGGCGCTGAGGAATTGCAGGGCGCTGCCGGCGGCGTGGTGGTCCTGCCCGGCCTTGTCCTGTCCGATGGTGCGGCGAACGCTGTGGCAAATGGCGCCGAAGAGGTTGGCACGGCCGTCAAGAATGTGGTCGAAGCTGGCGCCGCGGGTGTCGTTAAAGGAGTGGATTGGGTTGGCGATGCGGCGTCCAAGGCTGGATCGGCGCTTGAGACCGGTGTCGAGGATGTCGCCAAGGGCATCTGGGACGCCTCTGCCGACTGGTGCTGATAGAGATCAGCGGCTCCGAGGTCAAAACCGATGGAAAGGATTTCAATTATGGCTGCGAATGAAAGCAAGATGACCGGCGAAGCCAAAATCCAGGAGCTTGGGCCGGAAGAACTTCAGAACGTATCCGGCGGCAGCATCCTCGGTGATATCGCGGGCATGGCGGATTCGTTTGGGCACGATATCGGCGATCTCGTGAGCGATGTTGTAAGTGACCGGGAGCCCGCTGCCGCAACCATGAAGCAGGCTGATACGGCGAGCGTCCCTTTTCTTCCCAATGAAGGTCCAGGGCCGGAAATCGGGAAATGAGCGTGCAGTGACGGGGATAGATCCGTCTGGTTGTAAATTCCAACCGATAAAAGGAGTGGTTATGACAAACGACAGCAACAAGACCGATCCGGCCAGGATCGATGAAACTCACATGGAAGAACTCGCGTCGGATCAGTTGCAGAATGCGGCCGGCGGTAGTGTGCTCGGCGATGTCGGAAGTGCCGCAGGGGATGCTATCGACGGGGTCAAGGACGCGGCCGAATGGACCTTTAACCATCCGGGTGAAGTTATTGCCGGCGCCGCCGTAGCCTCCGGTGTCGGAATGGCCGGCTATGGCATCTACTCGGCAGTGGCGCTGGGACAGGGGACCGCCGGATTTGTGGCGGCCGCTGCTGGTGTCGCGACAGTGGCTGGCGGTGCCGTGGCCGGTGCGGCAGAAGGTGTCGCGCATGGCGTAAAAGACGTCGCTGACGACATAGAAAAACTGTTCTGAGACTCGGTTCAACGGTGTGGTAGTGCCGACACTAGGCTTCCGGATAGAGCCGGGTGCTGAAACGGCGCTGCAGAAGATCAGAGCATCTGAACGAGTGCGATTAGTTTGGAGATTGTTTCATCATGAAGAATGGAACCAGGACGATTGATACGACCAGCCGCGACGATTTGAACCTCTCGGAACTTGGCGAAGAGGATTTGCAGAGGATCGCAGGCGGAACTATCCTCGGCAATACTTGGGACGGTATCAAGGATAGAGCCGAGTTGATTGGAAAAGCTGCCGAAGCGCACCCGGCCGAGGCCGCCGCCGCCGTTGGCATCTTGAGTGGTGGCATAGAGACAGTCGGGATGGCTGCCGTGGCCGTTGTGGCAGAGCCTGTTATGCATGGTGTTGAATCTGCGGCAGGGCTTGCTGTGCATGGCGTTAAAGACGTCGCTGACGACATCGAAAATCTGTTTTGACGCTTGGTTTGATGGCGCGGTTATAGCGACGCGAAAATCCTCGGCAGAGCGGGACCTCCGAATAGACACTGCGGGGGATCACAACGTTTCAATGGGCAAATTTCTAGCGGAGATCGTTTATCATGAAAAATGAAACCAAGTCGGTTACGCCGACCGGCCCCAACGAACTGAATCTCGAAGCACTCGGTCAAGAGGAACTGCAGCCAGTCGCCGGCGGCAATATCTTCGGCGATGCCTGGGACGGCATCAAGAATGGCGCCGAATGGGTCGGAAATGAAGTGGAGAACCACCCGGTTGCGGCCGTGGCCCTCGCCGTCGGTGCTGTCACAGGTGTTGACGCGGTTGCCGGGGCCGTTGCCGTTGCAGGCAGCGATGCCGCCGCGTTCGCGGGTGTATCAGGCGGTGATCTTGCGGTCGGAGCGGCTGCGAAGACGGCGGCTGGAGTCTTTTCCGGCGGTGCTGTCGGCGGTATGGCCGATATGTTCAAGAAAGTGATTGATGACGCCTGAAATTTCGGGCGGGATATTCGAAACTGTCTCTTGCAGCTGCGGGAGACAGTTTTCCTCGTGTTCTGATGGCAGACTTCTCACTCCTTATCGTCTGGGCGCGGATGGTGAGTGAGATTTGCGCCGCCCAAGTGAGATCGTCGCGAAATCATGTCCAATCCCGAAGAGCCCCGCAAGCAGGTCTATCGCGAATCCGCTCTCAAACATCTCCAGACCCCTGAAAGCACTGACAGTCTGATGCGTGTCGTCGGCCCGAGCGGTTGGGTCGTGGCGATCGCGATCGCGCTCGTCTTCTGCGGCGCGATCTACTGGAGCATTTTCGGGACGGTGACGACCTTTGTGCAGGGTAAGGGCATCCTCGGCCCGGCCTATGGCGAGACCCGCGATTTTGTGGCGACCCATTCCGGCATATTGCGCTCGCTGCCGGTTCAGCTCGGCGATACGGTTGAAAAAGGCGAGCTTCTGGCATCCATCGAAATCGTCTCCGTGGCCGAGGACAAGCGCGAGGCGGAACGGACGCTGCGCTCGCTGAAGACAGAGCAGGACCTGCTGGAAACCTACTGGAACAACCTGCTGCCGCAACAGATGGCCGACCTCAAGCAGAAGGAACAGGATCTGGAGCGCCAGATCGCGTGGGACGAGCAGCAGCTCGAGAGCCGGAAGAAAATTCTGGAGGGCTTCGAACAGGCCAGCAGCGATGGTGCGATAACGCCGCTCAGGCTAGAGCAGGCCCGGGACTCATTCATTGAGGCATCCGCAAATCTGGATGGGAACAAATTCGACAAGGAACAGCTCGCGGCCAAGCGGCTCGAGCTTGAAAACCAGAAGACCACGGCGTTTCAGGCGATGAGCGACCGGTTGCTGAAGGCCCAGGAAAACCTCGCCGATCTCGAAGACACGCTCGATAGCGGCGGAAAGGTGCTCTCGGATATGTCCGGCCTGGTCATTGCGGTCGACGCCAGTATCGGCTCCTTTGTGCAGCCGGGATCCCCCATCGTGACGGTTCAGCCCGTCAACACCGATATCGAAGGGGTGTTTTTCGCCAATCCGCTGCACGGAAAGAAAGCCCTGGCGGGGATGGAAGTCAATGTTTCACCATCCACCGTTGAGGCCTCCCGTTTCGGCACCATCCGCGGAAAGGTCGTCTGGGTCAGCGAAGACCCGCAAAGCGACACCGCGGTCGCGCGTCAGCTCGGCAACGAAACGCTGGCCAAGGCGCTTGCCGGCAGCGAACCCCCGATCGCCTTTGGCGTGCAATTGGAAAAGGACGCGGCCTCGCCCTCCGGATTGAAATGGACCTCGGGGCACGGCCCGAACATGAAGGTCCGGACCGGCACGCTGGCCGATGCCGATGTCGCTGTGGAGCAGGTGCCGCCGATCGTTCTGGTGATACCCGCGATCCGGCGCGTCCTCGGTCTCGATCAATGACTGGCGGAGCGCGGGCATGACGAAGCGGTTTTCGGCGCTGAGACCGGGAAGGATATTTCGCAACGCAAAAACGCCTACCATCCTGCAGATGGAGGCGGTCGAATGCGGGGCCGCCTGTCTCGCCATGGTGCTGGCCCATCACGGACGATGGGTCCCCCTTGAAAGGTTGAGGCTCGAATGCGGCGTGTCGCGAAATGGCTCGAACGCCTGGAGCCTGATCGAGGCCGCCAGACGCTTCGGCTGCGAGGCAAAAGGCTTCAAGGTAGGACTGGAGAGACTGCGCGATGTAACGCTGCCTGCCATCATCTTCTGGCGGTTCAACCACTTCGTCGTGCTGGAAAAGATCGACCGCAAGGGCGCCCAGATCAATGACCCGGCGCAGGGGCGCAGGCGCGTCGCCTGGTCGGAGATGGACCGGGATTTCACGGGCATCGTGGTGACCGTCGAGCCTGGGCCGGATTTCAAGACTGGCGGCGAGAAGCCATCGGTACTGCGCGAGTTGAGGCAGCTTTCGCGCGGGACGGCAGGACCGTTCGCCTTCATATTGCTGGTAACGCTCCTGATGGTCATTCCCGGCATCGTGATACCGGCGCTCAGCAAGATCTATGTCGATGGCTTCCTTGTCGGCGGACAGGAGGATTGGGTCAGGCCGCTGCTTGCGGCCTATGTCGTGGCCGGCGGGTTGAGTCTGCTTCTGAGCTGGCTGCAGAAGCATTACCTGATGCGGTTTTCGGCCAGGGTCAGCATCGACATGACGCGCAAGGTGTTGTGGCGCCTGCTGCACCTGCCGATGGACTTCTTCAGCCAGCGTTTCGCCGGGGACATTTCCAGCCGGCTCGGATCCGCCGGACGGGTCGCGTCGATGATCTCCGGTCCGCTGGCGTTCAGCATCGTCGGCATGATCTCGGTCGTCGTCTATGGCGCTTTGATGTTTTCCTACAGCGTGCCGCTGGCCTCGCTCGTCGTCGCCATGGCCGTCATCAACCTGATCATGGCGCGGGTCGTCTGGTTGCGGCTGGAAAACGCGCGCCATCTTCTGGCCAAGAACGGGGCGGAGCAGGCCTCGGCGATCATGAGCGGCCTCTCGGCGATCGAGACGGTCAAGGCCGCCGGGCTCGAGGATGATCTGTTTTCCCGCTGGGGCGGCCTTCAGGCCCAGCTTGTCTCGCTGTCGCAGACCATCGGGCGGCAGAACAACCTGCTCGGCCTGCTGCCGGGAACCTTGTCGGCGCTGGGACATATCGCGATTCTCAGCCTCGGCGCGCTGTTCGTTCTGGACGGTCGGCTGACCGTTGGCGACCTCGTCGCGTTTCAGGTTCTGGTCGGCAGTTTCAACGGGCCGATTTCGGGGCTCGTGGGACTGGGGTCGTCATTGCAGACGACGCAGGTCGACCTCAACCGTCTCGATGACGTCATCAATTACGGTTCCGCCGAGCCGGCAGCGGCCGCGGCGCGGCCGCAGGCCGCCACCGCCGCGGTAAGGCTCGTCGGCAAGGTCGAGCTTCGCAATGTCACCTTCGGATACAGCCGGCTTGAAAAGCCGCTGCTCGACGATTTCTCGGTGCTGTTGCAGCCGGGCATGCGGATCGCGCTCGTCGGCGCCAGCGGCTCGGGAAAATCGACCGTCGGCAAGCTGGTTGCCGGGCTCTACCGGCCATGGCAGGGCGAGATTTTCTTCGATGATATCCCCCTGCAACAGATCGACCGTCTGACGCTGACCTCGTCGCTCGGCGTGGTCAGTCAGGATATCAATGTCTTCAGCGGGACATTGCGGGACAATATCACGCTCTGGGATACATCGATCCCCGAACCTGCGATCAGCCGCGCGGTCGCCGATGCCTGCCTCGACCAGTTGCCGCTGGTGCGCGAGCAGGGGATCGATGCCGCCTTGTCCGAAGCAGGACGCAATCTCAGCGGCGGCGAACGCCAACGGCTCGAGATTGCCCGCGCTCTGGCGCGCGATCCGTCGGTGCTGATCATGGACGAGGCGACGTCGGCGCTCGACCCCGTCACCGAGCAGACCGTCGACATGAACCTTAGACGGCGCGGCTGCGCCTGCCTGATCGTCGCCCAGCGGCTCTCGACCATCCGCGACAGCGACGAGATCATCGTTCTCGATCAGGGCCGGATCGTCCAGCGCGGCACGCATGATCGATTGATAGCCGAGCCGGACGGGCACTATGCCCGCCTTGTGGCCGCTCACTGAGAAGCAGACCGGATGACCGACAGCCCGCAAACAGACCTGCCACCGGCGCTTCGCAAGGCTCGCGACGCCGCCCGGATGCCGCGTGCCATCCCGCTCAACAACGTTGAGGGCGTCTTCATTGTCGAAGAGGGCGCTGCCGACGTATTCGCGGTCGACCCCGATACGCAGATCTACGGGCCGCTGCATCATCTCATGCGCCTTGCCGGTGGCGACGCATTCACCGGGCTGGCCGATGTCGTCTGGGACGGCGGCGCGCCCGATATCATCGTTGTCCCGGCACCCGGCTGCCGCCTCGCCACCACCGAAGAGGGGCCGTCCGGCGCTGGCATCGACGCCTGGATCGGCCGCCTACTGGCAGCCTGCCCATCCGCCCTGCCGCCGCGCGGCATCGCGCCGTTGCGCGCCGGGCAGCATGTCTCGATACCGGACGGGGCTGCGGTTTGCGCCGCCGGCGCATTGCTCTGGCTCGAGACGGATGGCGTTCTCAAGTCAGGCGACGGGCGCGAGCTCGGGCCGGGGCTGGCGCCGCTGACGGCGGATTTCTGGGTCCAGGCGCTGGCCCCGGTCACGGCGCGGGTCCATGATAGCGCAGCCCTTGCAGAGGCGGGATGGCTGCAACGCGGGCGGGCGGAAGCGCTGCGTCTAGCGCTCGCAGGCATCGCAACGACGCTGGCCACAAATCGCCTCGACGGCCGGGACGATGTCTCGCGCCGCGACAAGGCGGCGGAGCTGCGCCTGAAAGCCGCCTCCGGCGAGGTGGCGGCGCTTCTCGATCACCGGGCGAAACAGCCCGCGGGAACGCTCGCGCCCGATGCGCTGGCGCGCTGCGCGGCGCGCGTGGCGGCGGCGGATGGTATCCGGCTGAAAGCCCAACGGTCTCTTGCGCAGAGGGAGCACGGCGAGGCGGTCGCGGCGATCGCCCGGGCCAACCATGTGCGCTCCAGGCGTGCCCGGCTGCCGGAGGAATGGTGGCGCGGCGATCACGGCGCGTTCCTGGCCTTTACCGAAAGCGGCGAACCCGCCTGCCTCATTCCCGGCCGCTTCGGTTATCGCCATATCGATCCCGAGGGCCGCGAGCGCAAGGTCGGCAGGCAGTTTGCAGAAACGCTCGCGCCGGAAGCCTATATCTTCTATCGACCGCTGCCGGACGGCAAGGTGACGTCGCGCATGCTGCTCGGCTTCGTGTTCCGCAACAATGTTCGGGCCTTCGCCACCATCCTGATCGCGTCGGCCTGCGCGGCGCTGCTGGCGCTGCTCACGCCGCTGGTGTCCGGCCATATCTTCGATACGATCATTCCGAAAGCCGAATATGACCAGTTGCGCCAGGTCACCATCGTTCTGGTGGCGGCGGCGTTCGCGACGCTCGGCTTCGGCACGGCGCGGGCGTTGACGCAATTGCGGATGCGCGGCCGGATCGACGCGGTGGTGCAGAGCGCGGTCTGGGACCGGCTGCTGCGCCTGCCGGCCTCCTTCTTCCAGCAATACGAGGTCGGCGATCTCGCGAACCGCGCATCCGGGATCAACGCGCTCAGCCGGGCACTCAGCGGCTCGACCCTTTCTGTCCTGTTCAGCGGTTTGTTTTCCACCGTCAGCCTGGCGATGATGTTCTATTATCAGCCCATGCTAGCGGGCATTGCCGTGGGCTTCGTGGTGTTCGTCATTCTGATCAGTTCGGCTTTTGCCTATTTGCAATTGCTATACCAGCGCGAACAATACGAACTGCGCGGAAAACTGTCCGCCAGAACCTTCCAGTTAGTATCCGGCATTGCCACGCTGAAGGTCAACGGTGCGGAACGGCTTGCATTTGCCGACTGGACCGAACGCTTTGCCCGCGACATGCATTTCCGACTGCGCTCCAACGTGCTGTCCTACAGCGAGGGGCTGCTGACGAGCGGGGTTCTCATCGTTTTCCATATCGTCGCGCTGGCGGTGTTCGCCTTTTATGTCGAGGACGTGTCGACCGGAACCTTCATCGCGTTCAATACGGCCTTCGGGCAGTTTTATGGCGGGCTCTCCGGCTTTGCCGGCGCGTTCGTCACGCTGATGTCGCTGAAGCCGCTCTATGAACGCACCGAGCCCATTCTGGCGGGTGAACCGGAGG
>MDSV01062688.1_pt1 | contig 23490 bp, 17 predicted proteins | sample 810851 | NCBI WGS metagenome assembly MDSV01 (sample SAMN05326640, study PRJNA326480) | marine metagenome | isolation source: seawater | place: Atlantic Ocean: North East | collected 2012 | reverse complement strand
GTCTTTTAATTGTAAACCATATATGTTTTGTGAGCCTATATTTTCTTCATTTAACAAGGCTGTTGATATGTGTGAAGTATAGTCATTATCCGCAATATCACTAACGCCATATCTATTAGCAAATGTTGTATCACCTCTCTTCCCAAATCCGTAAAGTCCGGCTTTAGGTGAAAAGCCCGGTACACCTGTTGCAACAAGACCACCAAAGTTTACTCTACCAATTGCTGCTGTTCCTGTTTTCAACCCGTCAACAATCGTAGCCGATGCTTCTAAATCGAAAGAATCAGGATTTACAGAATTGTGATTCTTTCCACTTAACACATCAGTAAGAGCCAATAAGTCTGTTTTCTTTGATGCACCAAAATCAGCAACTGAAAGTACATCTTCACCACTTTCATCGGATTGTATATACTGCCTTAGAGTGGTAATCGGTGAGAATGGTCGCCCATTCTTATCAAGAGGCATAGGGGCAGGGTGCATGTTCTCACCTTGCTTCTCTTCAGGTAAAGCCCAAAAGTTACGCCATCTTCCACCATGACCCACTAAGAATTGAGGATTGTAAGATGTTTGTGATGTGCTGTTATCCAACCAAACGCAAAAGTTTCTACCTGTAGCACCCGGTACTGTGCTATGTATTACCACAGTATAACCTTGATTTCCTTCTCTATCTTCTACTGCTCTACCAATATGCGCTCTAAGATAGCCCATGTGAGAACCTCTATCTTGATTGGCAAATGCCTTATCTGAATCCCAAAACGGAGAAGGGTCATGTGCAGATGCACCATTAGATAGTCTAGCCTGTAATGCACCGTATTGGTTTATCTTTCTAACAATTTCATTGACAGCACTTTCAACATCAACTACACTTTCACTTTCAGCGACCTCTCCCATAGATACAGTCATTCTTCTTACAAAGTCCATCTGAGTCCATTGTGGTAAGAGTTTCATTCTAGCATCACTTAACTCAAGAGATTCGGCTCTTATACCCTTCAAACACAAAAATGCTGGAATAACTCTTGTTCCATTAGGAGTATCAAAGAATGTACCCCTATCTCTTAATGAATCTGAAATGTTTTTAGATAACCCATCTATGAAACCATTTGTCAATTTTCTATTTAGCACATGGTAAGAGTTTGCTATTTTCCATGATGCTACAGATTCATTGTTACGAAGTGGTGTACTAAATGAATAAGCATATCCGTCTGCATTACCTGTTATACTCAAACCGACATGTACATGGTGTCCGTGTGCTTTACCATACAACCTTGAAAAGTTATTTTGTCTAACTGTGTCATCATACAAAGTGCTGTAAATTAAATCATCAGTTTGCTTATTGGCTAAGTCGTGTGCATACGCACTCTCAATAAACTTAGATTGTTGAGTTGAGCGAATGAACTTGTTTTGTGATGGATAACCATTAGCAACGTCTATTTGTGTTGTATAACCATGTGCAGCAGAACCGTTTATCTCAGGTAGTCTTTTTACTAAATCAGTAGATGATGTGTTTGTGCCTTCAACCACATTTCTATCCCAACCAATCTTAGTTGTCTCAGCAGATGATTGCACCTGCATGTGTATGTCTTGGAAAGCGATGTATTCTCTATCGTGTTCAGCATCGTATAACAGAACTCTAGCATGATTCTCACCTGCTAGATAAGGGTCTACGAATGCTACTGTTGGTGCATTAGCGGCTGTTAAGCCAAGAGATTTGTAATTCTCTTCAACAGTCTTATTGATGTGTTGTGCTAGGTTTCTTGCTGTTTCTATACATGTATCACCAATCAAGAAGTTTTCCATTGGTATACTGTCTCTTGGGTTTGTAGCATGTAAACTACCCTCACCACCATTGAAACCTTTCCATACAAGACCTTCATTATGTATACCTCTACTCTTTGAAAACAAACCTTCCATAGCATGAGGATTGCTATATGACATATTAGCCCACACAGTATCTCCTTGTCGTAATCCACCGTTACAGTAGGGGTGTAACCAACTAGAATTAAGAACAGCATCAAAATCATTGAAATCATTTACAGCAACACCTATCTGTGTAGCAGTATCAGAAATTATCCAAGCAGGTACGTTTGCTTTGAGTGTGATACTTGTGCCATCCGTAACATAATCAACAACACCTAAGTAGCCTATTTCTTCTTTTGTTGTACCGCTGATTGTACCTGCAAACTTGTAAAATACTAAATCTCCCTCTTTGAAGTTCATATCAAAGTAATCATTCAATGATTTAGATGTGGTTGTGTTGGTTACAGTTAATGTTTTTGAACTTGTACTAGCCCACACAAGTCCTGAACTAAACTTAGTGTTCGCTATTAATTCAGAATACAAAGGATTCTTTTCACTTGCTTTTTGCAACACACCATCAGTAGCATTGTTGACATACTCATCGAAGAATATCCTTCTTTTCCTACCTGTTAGTTTAACTTCACTACCAACTAAATTACTCCAAGTGGGATATGTGCCTGATTCATAATGCACCAAAACAATACTGTTTCTAGGTATATTAGATGATACAGCAGCAGCACCTGTGTTATCATAGTTGTTTACTTCTTCAAGATGACCGTAGTAATGAAACTTGTAATCAGTACCGTTGTAATCTATTGTGGCTTCATAAAATAATTCTCCTGTACCAAGAGTAAAATCATCTATTGAACGATTTCCCAAACTAGGAAAAAGAAGTAAATCATCAGGAGAAAGTGAGACAACAAGCGTATTAACCCCTGAAGAACCGATTGTTTGAATTGATTGAATATCCCCTTTAGCCCTTTTTGTTGTGACTTTTTCTGCATGTGGGTTGCTTTCCGGCCCTGCTTTGATTTCGATTGCGCTGACATATTGCCTCAACCCATAATCAACATTCCCACCTTGAGTCATCATACTTGCTTGGTCGTGATAATACTCAGAACGGTTCTCAAAGTCTGCCGAAGGTGTGTTCTTATCAGAACCTATTGGTTCTATCAATTCTGTTGGTAATGTTTGTCCAACATAAAGACGTAAATCACCTTCATTGTTTTCTAACTCATTGAAGAAATTAACAGAAGAAAAATAATTACCGTTTGAGACAGTAAGAGTGTTAGCACTATAATCAACATCCGTGTAAACCACCCACTCTCCTGTTTTAGTAAAAGCCCTTCTATTCCTTAGAACTTGTCCGTTACCACTTATGTTTCTAAAATCAGTACCAATATCAGAAGAATTAGCATCAGGGAATATATTAGCATCATCTACTGTTATAGTTGTTGTACCATTGTATGAAAGAACCTTAGCAGAAGAAATGTAAGTGTTGTTCTCTATAGCGTGTGCATAAGCCGATAGTGCTTCTCTATCTGTTTGTTCTACGCCTTTTGGCCTTCTACCCACAGGACTTGGATTATATGTGTGTGCTGTGTTTGTAGCATCGAGGTGTATTTTGAAAGAGTTATCACCATCTACTAAAGTGCCTACGCTCTCATTATCAAAGAATTGATTAGCGAAGAATGGTATCTCCACCAAAGCCCTAGTAGAAGCATATTGAGTGCCTAGTTGGTAATCTTGTGATACATCGTTTAGACTGTGGAACATTCTATCATTCACAGTTGTTCCATCTTCTATTTGAGATTCAACACCAAAATCAGGCTCACTAGATATAACAGCGGTAATGCTCAAATCTCCTGATGTTGATGACGTTACACCTGAAAGTAGATTTCTACTTTGTAACAATTGATAGATTTCGGTATACTCTCTACCAGCACCAGCAAAGTCATTACTACCTATTGTAGCGGTTGAAAATTGAAAATAGGTGGATGCTTTAGAATCATACTTAGCATGAGAACCATCTTCAAAATATATCTTACCTGCTTTTGGAAATCCAAATGTACCCCAACTTTTCATGTTTGCAGAATTGTTGTTTATTGGGTTAACGTATATTCTCTTGTTGGATGCATCATACTTTATTGTGGTAACAACATAATCTCTTCTTGTTGAATATGGTTCTCGACTGAACTCACTCTCTAAGAATGTTGGTTTAGTATCAACAGCACCTTGCCCCACACCACCTAAAGTTACACTAACAACAGGTGCATTAGGTTCGATTTCTTTAACAATGTGTGAATCGTTACTACCTGAACCTGTGAAAGATACATTTCTACCCGAAAGTGAGTTTTGTAATCCTATCGCTTGTATTGTTGTGTAAGATGCACCTTCATCTTCTTTTGTTTCATCTACACTTCTCAACCTACCTCTACTTAGAAGATAATGCAAACTAATTATATTTGGGTTGTCAAGGGTGTTTCTTTGGCTTTTTACATTCTTTAATTGATAAAACCTAGAGCGTTGTGAAGGTTGTACAATTAGCATTGTGTCTGCGTGTGTGTCAGCAATACTTACGTTATCTATAATATCAAAAGACTCAAACACAGGAGATGAAGATGATGTAACTATGGTGTCAGGTTCTGCGGAACTGTTTGTAGCAACCACATCCATAGTTTTGTAATCTGAATAATCTCCTAGACTTTTTGTAGATTTAACAGTTTCAAACATCATTCTATGGAATGAAGAATCATGTTGTGTTGTTTTACTTGTTGAATCTGTAATGATAGAAGGAGGTGTGTTAACAAGAGTATCACCGACATAAGGAGTTAGATTAGGTGGTGTGTTGGATTCATCAAGAAGTGTGTCGGCATCATACCCTTCACTACTATCTGATGATAGTGAATGAACTTCTAGTAAATCTCTTGCATTAGCGTTTTCTTCGCTGTCTAATAATATACAACCACCCGGTGCATATAGAGTCAAATTACCTGAGTTCAATGCTGTTTTTATAGTCTCAAAGAGATAAACCCCCTCACCGATTACAGTAGTGCCTGAAGGTATCATTTTTTCAACCATCAATAAAGGTACACTACTATTGCTACTATTCATTGAAGCACCTGTCAAATCTATAGCATTGTAATGTATTTGCACATAAGGTGCTAAATTGTAAGTAGATGCTAATGCTGGAACATGTAACAACGCTACTCTACTTTCTTTACTAGGTCTTAGATGATGTGACCTAGTGTTTTCGTTTGGTGTCGCAGTTGGAGATATAACAGGAGATTTGAGAAGGAAAGGTGTGTAATTAAACCCACTACCACCTATAGCAATTATTTCTTGTACTCCTGAACCGGGGCTACTAGTGAGTTCATAGTTGCTGTATATACTACTAACAGTAGATGAGTTTACAAAATCAATAACAGTATAATCACCTATTTCTTTGTATAAGTCTACTTTGCTATTAATGCTCAGTTGCTCTTTCATACCATCTAAAGGCACATCATAAATTGCACTTATTAAATCAGCACTACCGTCACTTTGAGAATCTAATATCTCTTCATTGGCCTTAGGAAACTTTCTAAGATAATGATGGCCTTCAACGTGATTATTGATGTGTCTACCTGAATGACCTATGCTAAAGTCTGTAGAAATAGTAGTAGGCCAAGTCGCTGCATATGGATTGTCTGTATCTGTTGTTGAAAGAGCCATTCTAGAAGAATACACAAAGCCATGTTGTTCGTATATGCTTTCATCTATCACCATTTGACCTGTTCTATCTATTGCTCTAGAAGAATAATGTGGTGGTTGATACGGTTTACCTGTACCCGAATCTATCAGTAAATCAGCACCCACAACAACCAATCTGCTATCTGTGGTGTGAGCGTGAAGAAGTCCTCTAGTACCATTATTGGCTGTGTCGAAGTCTAAATGTATACTTGCTATAGTTAAAACACCTGTAGCGACATTGATGCTCTTCAGTCTAACTCTTTCAGGTGGACTACCATTTGGTTTCTTCGTTGTATAGTCGTAGCCACCCGGTCTTAGAAGTAAATTGTAAGGCACATGAGCGACATCGTGTTTTGTAATCCCTGAGGAAGTGCTCTGTATGACTTTGTAATTTCCACTACTAAACGGAGATTGAGTGAAGTCAATAGTGCCACTTGTAACACTCACTCCTTTGAGAAGCGTGGCTAGTTTAGCAGCAGCGGTTGTTCCGATGTTTATTGTTGTAGCACCTGAAGATGCACTACTCGTTAGTTTGAAAACATCATCAAAAACGGTTATTGGTTCTTCAAAACGGTAAAGAAGTAATGTATCTTCACCCTTAAGCGGAACTGAAGGGTTAATCATCTGTGGTCTAAAGTTTGCAGCCAAATGTAAACTTTCGATTACACCTCTAAACTCACCACCTTTACCACCAATGAAAATATTCTCTTCACTAACATTCAAAATGTAATCAGGATTGTTTAGAGTTTTGTGTGCCATCAACAAACCATTTACATATATTTCTAATTTATTTCCATAAAAGGTAGCAACAACATGCATCAACTCTCTATGATTTCTATTCAAATCAGATGGTTGAGTGTTGAATATACCACTACTTTCTGTTTTAGGGTAGATAGCACCAACATAGCGACTACCATCATGATAACCTGTTTCTATAGTATGCTCTTCTACTCTACCTTTATTTAGCAAACTAACTGTAAATACGATAGGTGCTGCTTCATGCACTTCACCAACTTTGAGAGAAAACTGATTTCCTTTCTCAACAACCACACCACCAAAATCAGGCATCAACCAACTTTCAATTGCTATGTGTCTACTGTAAAGACCCGATGTGACAGACTCAATTCCACCTTTTGCTTTTGCATTCAAAAGACTTCTAATATCGTGTTCAGAATCTATGTTCTTATCGCCTATAGAAGAAAAGTAACCTTGTGGCACAACAATACTATCGCTTATTCCATCGAAAAAGAAAGCGTGATTACTAGTGCCAATGAGTGTTATAACATCACATCCGAAGGTAAGAATTGCATATCGAAAGTATATATTGCTTCACCAGCATCGTACATTATTTCCATACTTTTCATACCCCCGCTTATGCCTGTAAGATTATCCACTTCGTTAAACTGAGTACCTGCTGCTTTTGCATTTTTAGAAGTTTTTTCATCTTTGTCAAAAAACCCCGTTGGCATGAAAAAGTTTCTAGGCGTATAATCACCATCAGTTAATATAGAATTAAAAGGTATGAGAATACCAACAATGTAATCGCTTCCTGTGCTGCCTAAGAATGAATTAGACGGATTGCCATGTTTAGTTGAGTTAAATATAGTACCTAATCTTCGACCTGCTGCTCTCAAAGTTTTTCTACTACTATTGTTCATTATACTGTACATGTCTTGTGCTTTATCACCAGCAGACTTTCTACTAGCGGTTTTTCCACCAGCAAAATCTGTTGTTTTTGGAAGGTAAAACCCATTTATTCTATTATCTAAAGTGAAAAAAGGAGAACTACTATTTCCACCAACACCATCACTAGTTTGTGTGATTATAAGTTTAGAACTAGTAATATTATTATTTCCCACACTACTTTCTCCATCAACTATACTAGTTGTAAAATAACTAGAATAAGAAGTATCTAAGCCTGATTTTACTTGCGTTGCTATTTGAGCAGGTGTGGCTGTAGCAGTAACTGTAACAGTTTTTGTACCACTATTATATGCATTACTACCACCTAATGCCATATTCAAAACTCTATCTGTACCATTAGAATCTTTGAGAGTTAATTTGGTATTTTGGTCTGTAGCAAAAACTTTTCTTATATTGCTTTCTGTGGCAAAAGAATTAGTCAAACCTATAGTATTATTGTTGGCAATATAAACCCTATCTGATGCATTAAAATCTATAGTGGCAACCGCTTTCTTTCCACCAACTGCTATCTCATCGTCTGAGAAAAAACCTTGAATAAGAATAACAGCCTTGTTCAAGTTCAAATCTAGAGAAACTCTATTGCTTCCTGAGAAGGGTACTGATTTTGGCCCAAATCTTCTATCTGTACTCATAACTATTTTAGTGGCATTTAACTCAATGAGTTCACCATCCTCTCTCACAAGACGAATAGGTGTTCCACTAGCGGCCATCTTAATACCTCGTTACACTTGTTGTAGCACCATACTGTCTAGCAGTTTCTTGTTGTATCAATGATGCTATTTCTCTAGCCAAATCTAATTTATCTGTTCTATCTGTAATACCACCAGCGTTGACTGTGATGTTAAATGTGTGTCCACCACCGCCACCTGCAACAGTATCGGCACTACCACCGCCACCGCCGCCACCACCGGGTATTACACCAGCGACAAAATCAACACCTTTACCTCCTATATCCAATATAGTGCCAGCAACAGAACCTAAAACATCTGCTATTTTGTTAGCAACTGTTGTAAGGCCGTTTACTATGGTATCAATGGCTGAACTCATAGCACCAAAAACACCTGATAATACATTGTTGAAAACACTAGCAATTGACGTTGCCATATTTGTAAAAGCATTAGAAATACCATCAAAATTAACAGCATCTGATATAAACGCAAACATCCTACCAAATGTTTCATCCCAAACAGTTTCAAAAAAAGTTAATATATTTCCAAAATGAGTTTTTAATGCATCGAAAGATGGGTTTGTGATTAACTCAAATGCACTATCAAGTGTATCTTTAAGACTTGAGACTATTTTTTTGAAAGCCTCCCAACGGTCTACCAATAGATTAACAAAACCCTCATACAAAGTTCCGACTGTAGAAAATATAGTTTCAAAAACACCAATTATAGGTTCAAACAAAGGGCGTATGTGTTCAGTCCAAAAATCTTTCATGAAAGTAAACGCTTTTCCAGCAAACTTAATTCCCATATCAAAGACTTTTTTGAATGCTGTACCTATTCCTGATACAGCAGTTGAAAGTATAGCAACACCACCAATCGCGGCTTTTGTTATGGTTTGAGTTCTAGACAACGCTAGACCTAATGCTACAAGTGGTGCTACCATTCCTCATCCTCCGAGTTCAGGAAAGAGTAGTCAAGTGTAATGGTTTCGTTTGATGTCTCGTTTCCAAGCCGTTCTTTACTTCTTTCTTGTTGTTCCCGTTCTTCCATAACAATAGCCCAATTCAAAGATTGATAGAAAATATCTAACGGCATGTTTAGTGTCTCCCATATTGATATGTTATAGTGCTTCGATACGAAGTAGGCGAACAACTGATTTTGGATTCTGTAATCATCTGAGTTTCTTACTCTTCGATGTTTTAGAAAACCCTTAATCTTCAGTTGCTCGCCTTCGTAAAACCCCCTTGCATCATCTCCGCCATTTCATCAGGCTTAGGCAAGTGGGCTACTATTTGATTCGCTACATGTGCTTGTAGTTGTGTCATTTCTGTTGGTGTTAAAGATGGGTTGGTTTTAACCACCCAATTAGTGAAAGCGTATGTCCAATACCCTTCTAGGTTGAGTTCTGTTTCACCATTTGGTTTAATGATGAACATGCTTTGAGCAGCATTCTGAACATCAAAGAAATTAATATCCCTTATCCAAACCTCCATAATTAGGTCAGGATTATCAGGGTCTACACTAATATCATATTTCTGTTCATTCTTCTTTGTCAATAAGTTCTCCTTGTTCGCTATCTGTGGCATTGTTTTCACCTTCGGTTACAGCCGTTTCTTCAACGGGGGCATCCAACTCAACTTCAACAGCCTCTTCTGAGGGGGCTTCAGTCTCGTCATCTACGGTATCTCCTAACAGTCCTTCATCGTTTCTTCTTAAACGTAACACCACATCGGCTTTCGTGCCTCTTATTGTGATACCACGTTCTCTACAAACTTCTTGTAATTCACGTACTGTCATGGAATTGTAATCTATTTCTTCAGGTACAAACATTTGTTCTACTAAAGGTACTACTTGTTTAATCTCAGGCTCAGGCTCAGGCTCAGGCTCAGGCTCAGGCTCAGGCTCAGGCTCTACTATTGGCTCTATTTCATCTTCTTTGCTTTCTTCAATAACTTCTTCAACACTATCTTCAATATTCTCACTTGTATCATTTTCTTCAATCTCCTGTGGAATTAAATTAGCAACCATTACATCTAAGTCTTTACGATTGTTAACATCATTGAAAATCTCTTTATCAACATCTTTTAGACCAACTTCTTCTAAAATCCAATCTAAGTAATTACTGAATCCTTTTTTCTTAAAATGCCATCTTCTTCTACTTGGTGGTATTTTCATTTATTCACCTCAATAATGGAAAATTGTATCTTGTGCAAACACTCTAATGGACTTAGGTAGAATCTTCAAAGTAGATTTTATTGGGGCTTGGTCGTCAGGAAGTGGTAAAGAGGCTTCTGTAATGAAATAATCATCTATTACAATATCCATACTTTCTCTACCTGATGCTGCTGCTGTACCTTGTTTAACGAAAGACAATCTAACCATCTTGTTAGCATTGTCAAAGTTTCTAACTGCTCTTCTCATTTGATGGAATAAAGTAGGATTATCCACTATGATTTCCATATCTAATTCATATTCAGTCTTACCTTCTACAGCAAGACTAGCGTTTCTAGCACCAGCAAAAGGAACTTGGTCTGTAGCAGCGTCAGCCATTCTGTTACCTGAAATAGTGTAGTATTGTTCAACTCCGGTCTTACCCTTCAAATCAAAGGAGATAACTTGTCCAAGTGTTACACCACCTAATTGTATTTGACCGTTGTAAAACATGAATGGTTTTTGTGTACCTTTACCAATACCCGCTTCTCTTCTTTTTGCTACTGTGTCAGCAGTATCTTCAAAGATTCTGTGTACATCAAATCTATCACCCTTATTACTAGCCTCAAGTCTACCTGTATCGGTGTAACAAAGTGCAGCATCGAATCCAACATTCAATCTCACAGCAGCATCTGTATCAGCCACCATAGAGAACTCTTTGACTTTACAACCTTTGAAAACTCTAGTTAATTGTTGAGAATCACTAGCACCACCATCTACAACTTCCGTTGTTGTATCATCTTCCTCTTGATTATCTGTTCTTCTAATACTAACTTCCATAGCAAAAGATGGAACTGTACTCTTAGAATATAACATTCTGTTAACAGGATTAGTAATTGTTTTTGTCGAATTGTCCAAAACAGGTGTACTGTTAGCAGCCCCCGCTGCTGTGTAGTCTACCATTTTTACAGTCTTACCTGATGCGTGTACATAATTTAGACCTTCATCTAACCATATATAATTAACACTAGTAGTGCTATTTTCATAATAAGCAACAATTCTTCTCATTTCTCTACTTCGGGTGTCTGTAACTAAATCTTCAGGCCCAATACCTGAAGCACCGTAAGTTTGCTGTGTTCCTACCTCTTTATACAAATGTATAGGCACAGTCGTATCATCTTGAATGTAAACATATTTTCCTACAGGTGATGTTAAATCAGTAGATGTTGTTATCAAAGTCTCACCAATGGATGTGGCAGACGCTGTTGTGAAAGAAGGCGCACTTCCATCAGGTGTGAAAGAAACAGTTTCTTCTCCTAAACCATAGTACAACCACCTAGCACTATGCATTGTAGTTTCAAAACTACCCCCAACATTAGTGAATCTACCCGGTACTTGTACAGCCACATCTCGACCTAAACCTATAACGTGATAACGCTTCAAATCCACTTTTGTTTCAGGAAGAGATATTGTGTTAATAAGACCCATAAATTGGTCTGTAGCAATACTTTCAGATGATGCATTAGCATTATCAGAATATTCCATATCCACTTCCATAGCGGGTGTTTTGAAAGCATGAATGTGTAATGTACCATTTCCAAAATCTGTAGTGGCAGCAGATGTACCACTAAGCATCTTTGGTGTAATTGTTAAATCTGTATATTTGAATGTTAAAGTTCCGTTTGTAACAGCACCCCCGGTAGTGGATGCACTTAACTCAAATGTTGTTGAATTAGTTATACTAGACACCGTTGCACCCGCAGGTATACCCGTACCTGAAACAGACATTCCAACTGAAATTGAAGAGGTGCTATCCATAGTAATAGTAGGGTCATTATTGTAATCACAAGTAGAATCAGTATCAGCCCCTATTTCATTCTTAACAATAGTATAACGTCTACCTGATGTAGCAAAGTTGTCATCTACATTGAAACTTTGAGATGCGCTTAAATCAGAAAATGTTAATTCTGAACCTACAAGCATACCTATAGGAAATGATAATTGACCGTTATGGATAGGCGCTGTGCCGCTTCCTGTACCTGTTAACCTGACTGTGGTAGTGTCTGCACTAGCATCTTCAGCCTGTACTGAAAAGACAAACGATTCATCAAAATGAGTTGGTAGTTTTACTGTGGCTTCGTGGCCGAATGATATTTCTGTTAAATCACCCTTATAGACTGTTGATGGCATTTTTTTTCACCTCATGGTATTAGTTCTGCAAACACAATTACTTCTATTTGGAAGGTCATTCTGAACAATTGCTTACTCCTATCGGATAGGTCTGTTCGTGTTTTGTATACTAACCTATCGTAATTTACCCCATCTCCTTTGCGTTTTGAGTGAACTAATCTTCTAATTTCGTTCTCCATTTTCTTCAATCTGTCTCTACTTCTTGTGGTTCTAATATCAACCGTTATGTTGATTCTAGTGGTTACAAAGTCATATAATATCTCAGGAACTTCTTCATTGTGTGCTGTTTCAAAACATAATACATAGTCGTGTTTCTTCATATCAATTCTTTTACCCCTTTCAGGGTCTGTACTAGCAATATCAACAACTATCGGTTTGATATTATCTGTATTTCCTCTATTCCAATTACTTGAAAAAAGGTCTATGATGACATCTAATGCTTCACTATAAGTCGCCACCATTAGTTAATCCCATCCTTCGCTAGTTTTTTAGTTTTCTTCAATTCTTCATATGCTTTCTTTTTCAACTCTTTTTTATCAGGAAACAAGTAAGTGCCTTCTAATTGTAGATTCTGTTCTCTAAGTGCAGGGGATTCTGTTAACATTCTTTTGTCAACATTATCTTCAATTTTTTGCAAATCTTCAGGTTTTGCTTCTTCCCCATTACCTTTTATGACAACACCATCTTGTGTTTTCATACCATACGTTGATAATTCTTGATTTTTAATTCTCTCTCTATAATCAGGAGGCGAGCCTTTTATGTAGTTCTGCAATAACTCTTGCATTTCACTTGATTTATAAGATTCTTTTATGACCCAAATATAATCATCTAATTGTCTTTCTATGAAGGCATCACTCAAAAGTTACCACCTCTATGTAACGTGGTAATATCTTATCAATATCTTGTTTGTAGAGTTGTACCTTAGATGCTAAGTCTATGTTTTGTGTACCTTCAGGGATTAGTACACTTCTATCATCAGACATCAAAATATCAATGGCTACCATTTTTGTACAGACATCTTCTATTGCTTTTTCCAAATACCTTTCACCAAAGATGTATGCAACTTTGACAGCATTCCACTCAAAGAAAGGATATGAGTTGTTGAAGTAAATAATACCCATTTCGTTGTCTATCCACCAATCTCTCAATCTTCCTCTATCACCACTAGCACTACCACCGTGTAAATCAACTTGCAACTTATGTTGTGTGATTGTTGTTCCCCCTAAATCAGAAATAGGACTTCCCAAAACTGAAACACAACCTGTAAATGTAGTATCTGTTTTACCTGTGTATCTAAACACAGTATCACCTACTGAACAGACACCAGCATCTACAAAACTCCCTGTGGAGTCTACGGTAATAACATCACTACTAATGCTACTAACTACGGCTGTTGTACTACTAGTTTGACTAATCTCCATATTACTATTAGTAGTAACAATACTACAACTTTCACCCGCTTGAGTAGACCGCATACTAGTTATCTTCACTTTACCTGCACCATAATCAGAATTAGCCGTAGCATAAAACTCATTATGCACACCGACATTATCGGTACTACCTTCTAAAGTAAAAGCAGGGCTGAAATCAACAGCCGCTTTGTTAACTCTATCTTCTTTATTTATCAAATCAACCAAGTTTTGCGCTGATGTTATTTTATCAAAATCTGCTCTCCATTGACCTGTGCCTGTTCCTATTGTAAGAACGCCAGCACTTCCATTTCCGGGTGATACAACTATAGAACCACTCAAATCTCTAACACTATCAGGTAAAGCAATACGAGCCTCAGATGAGCCTATTTCTCTATAGTCATCCCCTTGCCATAATTCTAGACGGAGTATTTGTTGAACATTTCTGAATAATAGGGGGGTTGTACCAACATAATCTGTGTAATATCTTCTCCTATACGGTTTGTAAGTGTCAAAATTAATATATTCTGCTGAGACTAAGTTTGGCCTCCATGAATTATGAGTAATGTTATCTATTCTATCTTGACACCTTTTGATTAAATCTTCCACTTTACTTCTCTTTACACCTCTTGTTCTACCGTTGGTGAACGAGGCTAGGTTTTGCACATATGTGTTATCAGCAGATTGGTAGTCAGCAGCAGTTATGTTACTAGTGAAGTTGAGTTTAACACCATTAATAGATGTAGTGATGGAAGTGATTGTACGTTCTAATCCTAACGGGTCTGCATCTGAATAGATGAGTAACGTATCACCCACAGTATATCCTAAGTTTCTATAATCACTTCCTGTGACATAAACACCATCAGCATCACTATCATGAGCAACAGCAACTGCTTCCTGTGGGCCAATCTCAAGTAAATCTGCTACTTTTTGAGCAGTTGTATAAACTATAGCATCGGGGTCAAGAGGTCTTGTTTCTCCCTCACCCGGACTAAACACTTGTGGCATATTTCATCCTCATTGGTATTCTTCTTTCAAGTTTCCGTTTTCATCAAACATATTATTATCAAAATTGCTATTCAATGTTGTTGGAGGTGCGCCTGTAGGATTCGCAGCACTTGTTTGTAATCGGCTCATCCAATCATCCATTGTCATTTGCCCGGCTGGTTTAGTTTCACCTGCCATCGCTGTTTCTCTAGTTGCATCTTGTTGTCTTGCTCTAACCCTATCTGCTTCCATTTTCTTTTGTCTAGCAAGCATCAATTGTTCTTCAGTCATGCCACTTTTAGCATCAAATATTTTTTGTTGACGTTCTATATTTTCTATTCGCTTTTTATTTTTCTTAGGGTCTAAAAAATCAGGTATCTCAGGTCTATCCATATCATCAGTTGCACTTCTAGTGTCAGCACCTGCTAAACCACCTTCTTCATCATATCTAGAAGGGAAGTATTGAGTAAAATCAGTTTCTGCATCGCTTTCAGCACTCATGTTGTTCATTAATGAAGCCAAAAATTGTTCTGACTCATCTCCTTCTCTTCTATGTTGAACTCTTTTATCAGGATTATTTCTAAAGTATTCCAACATCTTTTCTTTTTGTGCTGGTGTTTCTACTTCAGCGCCTCTAAAAGAAAGGCCCAATCTTTGTGGTTGGAACTTACCCTCAGGAGTCAAGCCCGTAGGATATGGATTACCACTTTGATTTGACCTACTTTGTGCAGGTGAACTGTCTTGTTCAGGTAGATGTGGTAAGAGAGCCTCTATGCTTTCTGCGGTTACAGGGAAATTATTATCCTGTAATAATTTCATCGCTTGCATAACTTTTTGCATATTCAAACCATCAGGAGTAGACTGTTGAGTTTCTTTTGGTAAAATTGGTGCAATTTTTGGTGGGGCAGAAGCGGCTTGGGGTGTTTTTGTGGATTTCGGTGCTTTCTTTTTAGAAAAGTCAGCCCGCTTCGCCCCAACTATCTCAGTAAGCCCATGCTTTTCAGGGTTTTGTTGCATGTCTAAGACTAAGTTTTGTCTTAATGCTTCTTTTTGATGTTCAGGAATATCCATACCACCTTTGATACCATCTTGAATCATTCTAAAGGCTCTTTGCCCTATAGTACCTTTGAAACCATCAGCATGTGAAACATACTTGAGTGGTGCTTCTTCTTTAGAAGGTTTATCAATTTGTTTTAGACCAAAATCATTGAACGTGTGGTCGGTCATATCAGGTATATTTAGAATATCATTTTCTATCTTTTTTCGATAATCTTCTCTTTGTTCTTTAGTTAAATCTTTAGGATTTATACCTAATTCTGCAAACTTTTGATTCATTAGTCTGTTAGCAAATTGACCCGTAGTGCCTTTGAATCCTGTTTCGGGATGGTGGACATATGTTTTTTTGTACTTTCTAGATAAGTAATCTTTTCTTTTACGTTTTGCTTTCAAAACTTCAAAAAAATCACTCATTCTTTCACCCCTAAATTGTAATCCATTGGTTTTTTACAAGTAGCACAATTTTCCCTCCACATGAAATGAAGCATACCACAATGAGTACATCTAGTACCTGATTTGATATTTAGAACATCAGATGCTTTTTGAGCATTGGCTCTTTGTTTAGTGATAACACCCTTCAAAGGATTTTTTTCATCAGTAACTATGTTAGGATGGTAATGCTCTTCTGCTCTCACACCTTGTTTTTGAAGTCTTTCTATATCTTCAACATCTAGGTGCTTTAAGCCAAAACTCATTCATTATCCCACCCATTCATGCTTTCTGATATACCACTAAAAATATGTTACCTAACACTGTTATAGGTTCAACGGAGATTATTTTTGCACTAGCATAACCACTTAATGCTTCTATGTCCGTTGTCATGCTAGTGCTTAACGCACCGTCATTACCTGCCCCGGAAAACTCCTTAGGGCTATATGGGCCAATAACTTGTATTGCTTTAACCATTTATTTCACCGCCTTAACTGCGGCGACCAAATGCGTACCATGTACCGTCTTGTCCGGCTACAGTTTGTAATACTAATGTTGAACCGTTAATCAATGTAAAAACACCGTCAACCCCCGCCCCTGTGCCAGCAGTAGAAGAGTCAGCATTTGCGCCAGCCCCCACTATTGTTGCAAGCATAGAAGAGAGGTCAATGTTTCCACCTGTATCGCTTCCGCCATTAGTGAAAGTTCCTGTTACCATCATAAGGTCGCCTATGTAATGCGGTCTTGTATCTTGTGTACTTGTAAATGCCATTTTATTTTCACTCTCCGTTTTCTAATGTTTCTGTTTCTATCGGTACTTCAACCGCTTCTTCAACTGCCTCTTCTACAACAGGGGTAGGGGCAGGTGGGTTTAGAGTTTGCTCAACTAATGTGAGCAAACCACTCTTTGTGGTATAGCCTCTAGAAATTGTTACATTTCTTTCAACTAACCATGCTTTTATGTCACTGTTTCTCCATCCAGCATCAGGGATGCCGTCTAAACCAGCGTCTACGGTTATACCTTCATCACCAATTAAAGTGAACTTAGGCTCTCCAATGACTCTACGCCATTCGTCAACCCAAGTTTGGCTGACTTCTTTCTCTTCTCCGCGAGTGAAGTCAGCCATTTTTGGGTCAGGACACCTACCGTAGAATGAAGGCCCATTGTATCTTATAATAGGCACTTCAAACCACCTCAGTTGTAGAATACTAGTAGTTGTGCTGCTGCTACTGCACCATCAGTCTCTAGTGTTACAACGAGGCCGGAATGGTTTGCACCAACTCCTTGTGCCACATCTGTATCACCGTTAGAGACGAATGCCCCGAGAATCGCTGATGCCCCACCGCTTAATGTTACGGTGTTGCTATCTGCTACTGTTCCTAGTGTAATTATTGCCATCTTAGGTGCTGCGTCATATCCGTTTGCACCGTCTGAGTTTGAAGCATTGAATGTACCCGGACCTCCGCCCGGATAACTTACATCTGCTGCCCCGTCTAACCACTCAGTGGTGTCATGAGAACCTGCTCTAAGTTCCCATGCACCGACTAAGGTTGCTGTCATGCTTCCACCTGCTGCTGTTACTGTTAATGTATCTGCCATATCTTATTCCTCCTTTATCTTCAATTCTCCACGAACCTCAGACTAAATCCCTCACTGAGCCTTGCGCCCCAAAGAAAGTAGTCCATACTTCACCCATAGTTCGGTAAAGTCCTTCCTGTCCTAGTCTGTTAATTGCGAATGGGTCACCTGTTTCGATACCGGACTCAAAGTATTGAGTTGGGATTGCTGTACTGAAGTACATGTAATCAGTATCTAAGAAGTATAGACGGCTGATTCCACCATCATCAGGCATATCCTTTGTTGGTATGATTGGTACACCGTTGTATGTTGCTACGATGAAACCTGCTTCGATTCCGGGTACACCCTTTACACCGTTGTAGGTAGGGGTAACTCTCTTCTCTTCCATGAATCTCTGTTGTGATTGTAGAAGTTGTTGTAATCTCATTAGAGTATCGTAACCTGTTAGAATAACCTTAGGGTTTCCACCACGTTCCCAAATACGCTGGAATAGCGTATCTAAGTGGTCTAAACTAAAGGTTCTGCGGCTTGCATCTGCTGTATCAGCAGCACAATCCATTTCAGCGTGACTCCATGAGTTAGCACTTCTATCAATTGAATAGATGTCTAAGTCAGCAGCAGCACTAACGTGTGCATTACTGCTTGATGTTTTCAATCCTGTCAATCCTGTTGTACCTGCATCAGCAGCAGTAATACGGTCTAATGACTCAAAGTTGTTTGCTGCTGGTGTGTCAACATCGCCTAATAGCATTTTATTTACCATTTCAGCGTGGTGTTTACCCATTTCTTCTTTCAGAACTGCTCTGATGTCTCCAAGACCATCATCACGGTCTGCTAGGAAAATTGCTGTTTCAGACATATCGAATGTATGAGCAATTGTCTTAGGTTTTGCACCGATGTGTTGGAATGTAGGTTTTACAGTCTCAGGTAATGTTGCGTTTTCTGCAACTCCACCATGTAGAGCACCGCCGTTAGGCTTTGCAGTAATAACACGCCATCCACTTCTATCCCACGGTTTCTTAGGTAGTATAGAGAACGCATTGAACTCTTGGTTCAGTTGTGACCATACTTTTCTACCGTAGATTGCTTGGTAAGTACCAGCGGTAGTTGATAGCATAGGACTATCAGCCTTAAGTAATTCACTACCTGTGTAAGAGTAACCCATTGAGTTACCTGCACCGTAGTAGTATCTTTCCATATCAGTTATTGTTCGTACATAATCTCTTGCCATTTATTTCACTCTCCCCTGTCAAAAGCCCTGTCTGCTAGGGCGTGAACCTCATCCCATGACATTTTGTGCATGTCCTGAGTTGATGGAATAGTTACTTGTGGTGTTGTGTCTGCACTCTTAGCGATGGTTGTTGTACCGTCTGCTGAAGTCATTCCGTCAATTCTCTCATTAAGAGAGTTTAGAGCCTTCATTACTTCATCAAGTGGGCCGCGAGCATCAAATTGTTGTGCTTGCGCTTTTGCAATTTCTTCTTGCCTTTCATTAGCAAATCGGTTTGCAAAAGTTGATTCTAGAGAGCCACGGAACTCTTGTTCCATAGCCGCTGCTTTGTAGACTTCATATGCTGCTTCTACATCTGCATCACTTACTGAATCAGGTGTTAGGAAATCAGATTTCTTAACATCTTTCTTTCCGCCACTTCCTGTTGTACGGGAAATAGCATTAGTGGAAGGTGCGCCATTTTCTTGCACTCGACCTTTGACTTGTGCTGCGAATCTTTCTGCACCATCGTCTTTTAGGTCTGAACCCAAGTTTGCTTTGTTGAGGTCATCGAAGTGTGCTCTTGCACCATCAATGTCTACACCACCGCTTTTTAGGGTGTTTTCCATCCAATCTAAGTAATCTGATGTGATAACGTCAGAAAACTCAGACTTTTCTTTATCGTCTTTATCTTCATCTTTCTTATCAGCAGATGCCTTTTCTTTGTCGTCTTTCTTTTCAGAAGATTCTTTCTTGTCTGCGATTGCTTCTTTGAGTGCTGGTGGCATAGAGCCTTTTTCCATAGCGTCAAGTCTGCCTTCTAGACGAGAGAGAACATCTCCCAATTGCTTCGTCATATCTTCGTTTTCTTCGGTCATTTTATTTCCTTCCTTTGTTTTATCTTGTTTTAATATTCTAAATGTTGCTTCAGGGTTTATTCCTTTTTCACAGATTGTTATTTCGTGTAATTCTAGTTTGCTGATTTCTTGGTAGTCGCCGTGTTTTGGGTCACTTTTTCTTACTCTTTTGAATGCCTGTCCACCGATGCTAAAACCTCTTAGTTTTCCTTTTCTGATTTCAGCAGCAACTTCTTTTGCTTTCTCGATGTCATCACGTAACTGTATTACTACAAACATTCCGACATCATCAACTTCGCTTTTCCATACCCTCCCTTCGCTATCTGTGTAATTTGGAATAACTTCTCCGACTTGTATATTTGAGTGTGCTAATTGTACGTTTCTGTATTTTGGGTCGGTCATGAACTTTTTGAATCCGTCTTTCAAAGCGTTTTTTGTTATTAAATCCCCCTGTTTATCTACTAATTCTACGCTTGCGTACCCTGCCACTACCAAATCATTCCCTGCTTTGAGCAAGGTGATTGTATCATCACCATAAAGGCTTGCTGTGGATAACACACACCATAATGTATAATGCAATACTATATGAATGAAGCGGAAATCAATCTATTCTTTTTGTTTCCAATGCTTTCTTTTCTCTATTAGGGTACTTTTCAGGTTTCTCAGGGTCTTGTTGTGGTCTTTCTTTCATATCCCAATCAGGTAAAGAAGCCTCATTGGTAAGTTTAGTTGGCCCTCTAGGACTTTCTATATCACTACCAACATCAATACCTAAGCCTTTTCCACCTGACATTGGGAAATGGCCTTTTTCTAAAGCATCCATGCTTCTTTCAATAATTTCTATAATATTTTTCATCATGTTTGGTTTGAGTAAGAGATTAGGGTCTTTCTTAGGTTTTAATATTCCAGCACTTTCTTGTTCCATAACTTCTGCTCTACGGTCTGAAATAACTTCATCATCTTCAGTATCATCTTCATCTTTTTCTTCTTTTACCATTTCGTAAAATGCTGGTCGCCAATACTTTTCTAAACTTTTAGTTAAAGTTAATGTATAGTCGCTATTGTTTAACTCTCCTAATATGGCCCGTGGGTTGATAGGCTCTTCATCAACAATATCAAACTTAACTATATCATGTTCATAATTGATAATAAATACATTTTCTTCTAACTCCATAGTAAAGGGTATGTGAAAGTCATCATCAGATTTAGTAAGTAAAATCCACTTAGGATGTTTTTCTTCCCCTTTCATATAAGTTGATTTAGCATCTCTAATAAGTATTTTACAATCTTTATTTTCACTTCTCAAATATTTTATTGCTTCTTCTAAACCATCTTCGTCTGTCATTCTTAGAGTAGAAGGACTAGGGATGAAAATATTTTCATGGCTATCAAATTGACTTCTTAATAATTTCATCCTTTCTCTTACATCCATGTCTGTTACATCAGTGTCATCATAATACATCAAATCCATCATAGTAATTCCTTTATCATTAAGAACCCCATCCATAATGAAGTTTTTACTTCCTAATTTTCTAATAGATGTACGCATAGAATCAGATAAACCTATTTTATCTCCATCGTTAGACTTGACTTCTATGAATGTACCCTTACGAGTAACTTTGACTCTTTGACCTACTTCCATAGCAGCAACAACCCAATCTCCTGTAAATCCTTTCAACTCTTCCACATTCTCATAATCGAAAACTTTGTGATAGGGGTCAAGTAATGGCATTTCTTTTGGTAAGTTTTTCAATAGACTACTATTGGTTATCTTATCAAAACTAGTGGCTATAGTCTCATAGTTGACTGCTTCACCTATAGGATTTTCAGGACTAATTCTATCTAAATTACTAGTAGGACTAACATACATAGTGTCTAAACCCTGCTGATTTGCTAAACCTTGTATTTGTGATATGGTGTTTTCTCCATGCATGGCAACTAAACCTTCTTCCGAAGCGGGTATCATATAACTCTGTTGTGTGTTATTTCCCCATTGTGCGTTTCCATCTCTATCTATGTTCATACTAGTGCTTGAAGGAAACATTACTTTTCCCCTGTGTATTTTTTGAGCACTACTAGAATAATATAGATAAGGATTTATACCATCATTAGAACGCACAGAATTAATTTTATCTGAGCCATGAATTATTTCATCTCTTGTTACTCTACCCACATCTCCGATATTTTCAACATCAGGCGATGCACCCTCATCATAACTAACTATACTATTCATGAATCTTTTAGTTTTACTAGGTATACCTGAATCTTTCACACTAGTTCCTTTGGATTCATTACCGTAAATATTTTTTGGTAATTGGTGATAATCCAAACCCCAATGTTCTAATTCATCTTTTGTTGCTTGACTTAACAACAAATGTTTTCTTGCTGGCATACGATTCAAAAGATGGCTTTTATCTAATGCTAGGTTTTTTACACCCTTACCGTATGTAGATTGGTTAAGTTGTTCTTCATAATGTTCAATCATACTTTTGTGGTCTTTAACGTGGTTGGGAACATGCTCTTCTTGTGCTAATAAATTACCCATAGTAGTAAGATGTGTTTTACCTGATTCTAACGCTTCTTTTACCATTCTTTTAACGTGTACATCTTTCTGTGTGTGATTGTTAACAGGTATACCTAATTTTTCTAAAAGTTCATTAACATAAACATCCTTATCTTCTCTTTCTAAATCTAGATTTATACCGTTATCTCTCACACTTTGAGCCATATCACGATGTGGTGATTGACCCAATTTAGTTTGTATACTATCAGTCTCTATTTCATTATGGGTCAAACCTAAACTATTTTTTCCATGTATTGAACCATCCGAGTGTAAAGCAAATAACTCAGCATCGTGTAATGCTTGTGCTGAGTCAATTAAAAATTGAGATGGGTTATCTAAAGGAAAAGCATCAGGGTTTGCTTTTTTCATACCCGGTATGATATGCTCTCTTGCTATATCATGTATAGCGTTTAAGTCTGATTTTTTCTCTCTTAGATTTCTTAACATGATTCCATGTGATGTACCTAAAGTTATATCACTATCAGCAATATTATTCATTTGTCTAATCATTTCTAGTTTTTGATTTTCAAGTTCTTGGTATCTATCAGTAAGATGTTCTTTTTCTACTTCTGAAAGACCAACTATATTATTTTCTTCTTGTAACACAGAATAATTTAGTTCTTCAATTATTTGTTCCATGTCTAAATTAAGTGTTTTCATTTGCTCATCCTCAGAACGTGCAAATATATTTTTATCAGTCATGAATTGCAAAAAGTCTGATTTATCACCAATATTAGGTAAAGGAACTTTTCCTTCTATGAATAAATCTTCTAAACCATACATAGAAACAGGTGAGCCTAATTTTGTTCTTCCCGTTGCTATGTCTTTATCACCCGGATTATGACCTATGCCTCTTAGTATAGAATCTCTAAGAATACCCGATGAATTGGAAGATATACTAGTATCAAAAGTATAACCTAGTGTACTACCTACTCTAGCAGTTGGGTTTGTATTACTATGTAATCCGTTATCGGCCATACCAATACCCAAATGCGATAACTTCCCAATCTCAGAGTTTTTAATCTTATGAGATACACCCGGTGTTCTACTATGTTCAGAAATATTATGATTTTTTAGATTTCTAGGCATACTCATTCCACTTCTCTTAGACACTTTAGGTTGAGAACTATCATGTATAGATAAGACTTGTTTTGGTGT
>MDSV01199927.1_pt1 | contig 23493 bp, 35 predicted proteins | sample 810851 | NCBI WGS metagenome assembly MDSV01 (sample SAMN05326640, study PRJNA326480) | marine metagenome | isolation source: seawater | place: Atlantic Ocean: North East | collected 2012 | reverse complement strand
TCATCTTCTGGCTCAGTAAATCCTAGTTGGCTATTAGGTACGCGCCCGCCAGTAACTCCAGAGGTAGCAGATGGGCCTACACCTTGCCATTGATAAGCCATTAACTACTCCTGAACATTGGCTGCCGTGAAGCTTCACGTACTTGCGCCATTGGCGCAGTTGATTGCCGTAACCCTGTATTAGTAGTTCCATATGGAGTGCGTCTAAACATTTGAGTAGGTCGCGCAGAAGCAGCAGGAGCAGTTGTTCTAGTAGGTTGTCCTCTTAGTCGCTCTTCAAAGACAGCGTTAGCTAGCGGCACATTAAATTCCGTTAACATCGCGGTGTTCAACGCATCACGCTCTTCAGGAGCAAGCCGTTGTAGTTGTTGGTATGAAGGTAACGCGAATCCAAAGCCAGTTCTTGGCCGTGCAGCGTCTCCAAAGTACACATCTTGCGCTGCAGGAGAAAGAAAGCCTCGTGATAGCGCGACTAATTCTTCCATAGAAGTCATTGGTTGTACTGGAGCTAGGTCAGGCTGTGTAAACCGCTGTTGCATTGCAGGCTGATCAGCAACCGTATTCCACCAGTCTTGCATATTATTAGCTTGACCGTATTGTTGGTTCCATTGGTTTCGATTCATGCCTGTGTATACAGACTCAGCAGGGTTCTCTCCTGTTAAAAACTGGCTCGGAGCTTGATACTTATCAAGTGCGGCTTGAGCTGCGGTTGCCGCGTCTAGATGAGGCTGAGCTGCCTTAGCTTGGAATCCTATGTCTGGCACGCCTTGAGGGAAAATGTCTGCCTCGTATACTTGCCCAGTAATCGGATCTGTATAATCAGTACCACTAAAATAATCTGCTCTAGCTTGGGCTTCTTGAGCCGCTGCTGTTAAATTAGCTCGCTGTGCTGCAATCTCATCAGCATTAAAGTTAGGGTTAGCAAATTGGTATGTTCCGCCTCCTGTTGTTGACGTGTTAGCAGCTACATATTCATCCCATCGAGCTTGTGCACTTTGAGCTGCAGTTTGCATGTACTTCTGGTACTCAGCTTGTTTAATAGCTTCGTTAGCTGCATCTGCTCCCATTTGAGCTAATGCATTTTGCTCTACGGTTTGAGCACGTAATGCATTTACACGGTCTGCAACTGAAGGTTGATCAGTAGGTGCGGCTTGTCCATACTGGTTAAATGCACGCGCTAAGTAATTGCCACCCTGTGACAACATTTCATTCATAAGCCTGTCACGGTCAGTAATGGCTCCCATAAGAGCAGGTTGCGTACCTATTTGTGTACGTAATGTATCTCCTGCTTCACCAATATTGAATTGTCTACCGCTTTCACCAAGGTTTCGCGAAAACTGAGATTCGTCTTGAGCTAAATTTCGTGAAAATTGAGATTCATCTTGTGCTAACTGAGCGGTATCAAGAGCACTAATGTTAGCAAACTTAAACATATCTTGGTCTAAGGTTGCTTGAGTATTACCTGATACACCCTCAAACATCTGTTGCTGTAAATCAAGAGACGCTTGGTCACTTGCAGATACATTCTGAAACTTAAACATATCCTGCTTAAAGGATTGCTCCTCAGCGGCGCTTAAATTATCAAACTGGAAATTGTTTTGTTCTAACGTAGCTTTTTCGGCAGCACTTAAATTGTTCCAAAACTGATATCGTTGGTCAAATGTGGCTTGGTCAGCTGCACTAAGAGTATCAAACTGACGCATCTTTTCAGCAATTTCTATGCCAAACTTTTGTTTATTGAAATCAAACTCATCACGAGCAAGCCCTATTTGGTCTTCCCATTTAGCGGTTTGGAACTCAAGCTCTAATCCTGCTTGTTCTAATCTGGCTGCAGTATCTGCCGTGACTTCGTCATATGCCATCTGGGCAATTTTTTCGCGTGACGCAATCTGAGCGTTAGAAATCCCTGTTTGTAATGAAGCAGACGCATTTTGCAATATGATCGCAAGTTGATTTTGTTCGTCTGCAATTCTGCCGCGCAGTTCTCTATCGGCAGACTCGCCTGCGATTTTATTTATTTGATACCATCGCTCATGGCCTGCGACTTTATTCTTGTACTCCATTTCAGCTTGGTGTTTAGTTTCCGAGAATGTTTGCGTCCACTCTGAATCGTCTTTATCTAACTGAAGCCTGCCTTCAGCTACATCTAGCTGCCCTTCTTGGTATGTTTTATCAGCTGCTGCTCTGTCTGCAGCTGTTTGTGCGTTTTGTTTCGCTACTTCTCCTGATATCTTTTGCTGATTTGCATCGTTATGCGCTCTGGTTTCTGCTACAGTGGCATTACGCTCGGCAATTTCTTGTCGCCAATCCTTTTCAGTGACTGATTCGCTTTCAAACACATCAGGATCTCGATTGCTCCCTGCGGGTGAAGGAACTGACACTCTTGTTGTATATAAACGGGTTTCGCCATTAGGAGCAGTAAAGATTCCTATCTGCCCATCTGAGCCTTGTTGCATTCCTTGATAGCGATAACCTGCTTGTTCTACATTTTGATTAACAAACCCACTAAATTGGTTTTTTACATTTTCCCAATCGCTTCCCGCACCTGAACTAGATGCTGTTCCTTGGTACTGAGAAGGGTTAGCTAAATATGATTGCGTCGACGCGGTATCTTTAAATGTATTAGCTATCCATGATTGATACGCAGAAGGGCTTGATGGCCCCTTAGCTAACATTAACGATGTAATTGCTAAGTCTCGTGCATCAGGGTTGGTAGTAGTCGACTTACCGTCCCAATTAACTTGGACATTTGATAGCGATTTAAGGATAGTGTCCTCGTTGGTAAAGTCTATTTCTTCGCCTAAATCGTTTAATCCCGTTGCAAATGCTTCTGCAATACGAAGTTTTGCCTGCTCAATTCCATTTAATCCGCCTGCTGATGCAGTATTAATAGCATTTCTTACTTGCGTTCTTGTAGTAGGATCAAAACCTGACAGTGTTAAACCTGCTGTGGTTTTTGGAAGTATGCGCCCAACAAATTGCTCATACTTCTTTAGCATTTGTTTATCGCTAAATCCTTCTTCCCTTAGCTCTAAACCCATAGCTGTAGATTGTTCTGCAACTGCTTCAGCAGTAAATGCATCTGCTAATTTATCAGCAACTGTTTTACCAGTCCGAGCACCCGTAATTAAAGAATTCCAATCGTTTATAGAAGCGGAAATGTTACCTAATATAGTAGTTACATCAGAAGTAGACGCACCTCTATTTAATAATCGCTCGATTTCTGAAATTAAACTGTTGCTGTCGTCTCCCCAAAACACTCGTTCAGGATCGGATTTATTAATTAGTTCTTGTATAAACGCATTACTATCTGCTTCTCCGCCTTCCAACCAGTCTCCGCTTGCGGGAGTTCCTATTTGATTTGCGCCATATGCACCAAACCATGACGCAATAACAGCCTCAGCTTTTTCGCGATTGAAAGTCGGGTCAGCCATTAGACACCTCCACCTTGAGCACCAAAGAATTCCTGTTCATACTTTTGCATTTCTTGACCAACCATATTACGTATAGTTTGCCGTGCTTGAGTACAAAACGGGTCATTACAGTATCTTAAATCATTACCGTGTCCATGTGAATTAAATGTATTCCACATATCTTGCAGTGGCACAGATTGGAAATCGCGCTCTTCTTCTGTTGCAAACGCATCTGCTACATAATGTAATGCACGAGCATTTAATGCTATTGCTTGTGCCGCAGCATCTAAGAGAGCGTTCGATAGTTCGCCCGACATTATTGGAACATCGCTTGCGGTTGTTGCGCCTGCAAATCAAGCTGCGCTTGGTCTACTACTGGCTGTGAGGGATTCATCATTTGCTCCATTGTTGGACGAGTCGCTTGGTTTTGTCCTTGTTGCATCATAGTCTGTTGTACAGGCGCTTGTGGGGTTTCCTGCATAATTCCATTTCTGTACGCAGTCAACACATCTTCAGCTGAAGATTGCAAACCATTTAACATCATCATAGTTCTTACTTGCTCTGCAGGCTCAGACATAAACAGTCTTGCTACAGAAGCTTTCATCATTTCTTCTTGAGGGTTTTCAATCCCACCACGTTCCATAGCCGTTTGGGGAGAGAGAACTCCTTGGTAGACTGCGTATAAATCAGCCCAGAGTCGAGCATTTCTTGCATCAAGTGAGGCTTGGTCTGATGTGTCCAGTTCCACGTATGTTTCATAAAATCCTGCCACTTCCTTTGGTTCTATTTGAATAGAGCTTGGAGCGCCTTTCATACCCCCATAGATAGTGACAGGGGCTTCAACAATATTTTCTATGTCTTGAAAGACCCATCTGTTAATAATCATAATGGCTGAACGCATTGCATTAATAGGCCCTTGCAGTTTTGCTGCAGCGTTACGCACATTCATGTCTGCCTCAGTTGCAGTGTCCACTCCACGTTGAGGATAGCCTGACAGAATAGATGCTTTCGATAGTTCGTTTGTGTAGTCATGCACTTTATTAATTAGCTGAAACGAACTAATAGGAAGCTCAGGTAACGCACGAAATTCTATTTCCTGATCGTCCATAAGATTAATGCGTTTTCCGGGTCCTATCTCTATTGGTTGGTCGGTATCTTCGGAAATATTGCGTGTGACTATCGGAGCAAAGGTTGAGAAACGCATCTGAATATCGACAGCGGTAAGCTGTCTAGCTTCTGCTTCAAGCATAGGATGTGCGTACCTTAGCACTCCTACATACTTTTCTTCAGGCTTTGTATCTGCAGTTACTTCACCCCATCCGCAGTCGCGAATAGCATACGGAACGTACCCGTCGTACTGTAAGTTATCGTCAGAAGAGTTCATAGCTTCCCAGTGATACGGGTTAACATCGTCATGGACACGTTCGCCATGACACCAGATTACGTATTCTCCTTGGTAGCTCCCGTGTGGTTTAGTCCACATTTCTACGTAGTCTACTTTGTCAGTGTCCAAGTAATCGGTTAATACGTCTTCTAGGTCAGGGTACATCCTGCGTGCTTCATGTACATATATCTTATAAAACTCGTACACATACTTCGGGTCATAACAATCTGCAGGGTCTTCTAAAATAGTTTCTGTCGGGCAATTCTTGACAGTCCACATAAATTGCGACTGCCCCACAGACTTCATAGCTTTACGGTAGGCACTCTTTTCCTTTCGAGTTGCGGTGGATGAGGGTTCGTCGGGAATAGAGTCCCACCGTAAAGTCTTTTTTAATATGATGCGGCCATCTTTAATGCCTTGTTTCTTAGCACGTGCTAGCGGATCACCTTGTTGTACAGCTACTTGATGCCAGAATGCATGGGTAAACTGACGCTTTCGTTCGGCTAGGTCTTGCTCCATTTGAATGTCATCTTCAGTAGGACGTGGTGGAGCAAAGACACGCGGTGTAGTAAGTATGTGGTCAGCGAGATTATCGACAGCGTTCCTAGCTGTAGGTGGAACAGTAGGTTTAATTCCTCTAGCGCCCCATTCACGTGGAATAATCTGCGCTACATTTGGGTAGTCTAGGTTATAGTACTGATTGTCAACTTCAACTGCTTGGAAATAATTCTGAAACACTTCGTTCTTTAATGTAAGATATCTTTGGTAATCTGTATCTTGTGTGTTGATGTATGTATCACCCATTACCATCTTTTCCTACTTCCTGCGAATGACAAATAATCACTCTGCATTGCGCCTCGTGATGTATTCCTGCGTTTTTTCAGTTTGTCTATTGCCAATGCGGCGGCGATGACGCAATCATCGAAGTATCCTGCAGGTGCAGAGTACTGGATCGCACCACCACTAATAACTTTCCCTTCATACAGCCCTAACTCTTTATAGAGTTGAGTGTCATTCTTTAAGAATTGTACACGCTTATGCTCAATTTCGGAGGCCATGCCTGCTATAATCTTTGACTTTGATTGGTTAGTGAACTTAAATGGAGTCACTGAACAGTTCTCTTGGCGCAACATATCCATGACTGGCTCACCCACCCCAGAAGCATCCATGTGGATAGTTTGGCAGTGATAGTCGTGGTATAGCCCTGCTATTCTAGGCCCAAGAGTGGTGTAATCTACTCCACTAAAGCGGTCCATGTCTACAAATGCGCCTGTATTGATGTCTACTACGTACGCTACGGTGTAGTCATGTAGCTTGCCGATGTCGAGTCCCATCAAATACCGCCCTTCAGGGAAAGATGGGGTCTCAGATACAAATAAGTCTTCATAACTCTTAAAGACTTGCCCATCATCTTCCGCCCATTCGGCTAAATAGTGCTGACGGTACTCATTTTCGGTCAATTCGTCGCGCATAGCCTCAATTTCTGCAGGGTCTATAGCAGGATTTTCCCATGATGGGACAGAAAACGAGTAGAACCTGTCGTTATCGACTTCTTCACCACGATGAAAGTACGACCTAAAGCGTCCTTTACCGCGAGGTATGCCAATTGCACGCAATACGCCCTTAGAGTCAGTGAGCGCAGGCATAAAGTTAGCCCACGCCTCTTCAGAAATGTCATGAGCCTCGTCTACAAAGGCTGCAGTGACCCTGTCACCCTGCAATGACTTAGGGTCATCCGCTGTTTTAGCTTGCACCCTAGCGCCATTCTTTAAATCTATAAGTTTTCTCTGCTTGTCATGATTTGACTTGAGATATTCTAGGCCACCGCGTTCTGAGACAAACAATTCCCAGATAGGTTCCCAGATTTTCATGGCAAGTTCGTAGTTCGGGGCGATTACATACACTAGCGGAGGCTTTCGTACGCCTGATATGTCTGGGGTTTCTGTAAATAACTCTTTAACTACTTCAGCAATAATGGCTGTAGTCTTACCGCTTCGCCTGCCGCATGCGCCAATCATTCGACTAGAGCCGTCAGCACGCATGTGGATTTTGTCTCGCTGCCATGCAAACGGCTCGTACCGTTGACCACCTTGCATGATAAACTTCCAAAATTCATGGCCCCATTCTTCAGTCATCGCGCTTCCTTACTTCAATTTCGTTACTGAATGCTTCAAATAATTTACCCAACCCCATCGATACAGGTAGCGAAAGCACCGCGAGAGCGGTGAGCAATCCTTCAATTTGGTCTAAAGTTTCTGGATTGCCTGTAGCAGACCAGATAATCCTAGCGCCTAGAGCTAACCAAACCATGACTACAGGTACAAAGATGATGCCTACCAAAAGTTGAACACCAGTAACCGTAGTTCCTGCAGGTCTTTTCTCAGTTTCTTTATCAGACATTTCTCACTCTTGTTACACGGATAAGCTCTTCAACTAAGTCTTTATCAGTAGTCATTTGTTTAATTTCTGTAGGCTTACCCCAGAAGTAATTCATAAATAGTTGCAGATGGCGGGGGTCTGCTTTATCCATACCCTCGAATAACTTATGCATAGCGTACTCTGTGCCATCCATCCACGAACCATCTGGACGCTGTAATGTCTGGTGAGCAATGTTACGAGCTTTCTTAAAATCAAAATCCTTACCCGCATCAATAGTGTCTTTGTTAGGAGCATACGCAGGAGATCCAGCGATAAGCTTTCCTGATGATGCTTCGGTAACAGCGATGCCACCCTTACCCTCATGGGCTATGTATTCGCCAGACTCAACACGCTCCTTGACCTCGCCAGAGCTAAGGTCCCCGTATTGGCGGTCAATCTTGTCAATTAATTCCATATACTCGCCGCCCTTCACTAGTAAGTCTAGCTGTTCTAGGAGTGTTATCCGTATAGTTTACAAACCCCGATTCACGTAAGGCACGTAGCCGCGTAGCAGTCATGCTCGTGGAACTCAGGCCTGCCCTAGAGGTAAGCTCACGTACTGTAGGAGAATACCCATACATACGCCAGTAATGGTCTAAGACACGCACTAACGTAGCCTTATCGTCTAACTGTTTCTGTTGACGCACACCAACCATCGACACACTCCGACAGACAGAACACTTGTTTGAACATAATCCTATCACAATCCTATCGAATAGGTTTCACGTGAAACACTGAACACGAACTGGTTGCGGTTTGCGTTACGCCTTTTGTGAGTAGGTTTTGTAGCTGAGGGCCCCCCTACTGGGGGGAGGGGAGGGGGCCGCCGCCTGACCCCACTCCCCACTTGACTTCCCTCGCGTGCACGCATGTACTGGCGGCGCGTGTGCGCAGGTGCTAGGCCTTGCGGGCCTTTTTACCTGTGGGCTTTTTCTCCTCGGCGATGTCAACCACACCGTCAAGATCCAAATTCACAAGAACCAATTGCAGGAACTGCGCTGCAAATTTTGGGTAGCCTGCTTTCTGCGTCTTCGCGTTGGTACGTGTAAACAATGAACGTGACACCTTAAAGGTACGGTACACAAGGTCCTGCAATCTGGCCCGTTGCGCGGGTACTTTCTTGCTCACGTTTTCGCTAGTCACTTCCCAATAGCTCACGACCTCGGAGAAGTCACCGCTAAAACTATTGGCCCATTCCCTCACTACCTTATCCGTCACCCACGTGTCACCTTTTACCTGAGACATGAGAGCCTCGTATCTTTTGGACGGTTCCACTTTGGAGAATAGATCGTAATCAATAACGATAGTTCTACCTGTTCCCTCAGTCATGCGTCCTAACACTTTTTGCTTAGCCATTTTGGCCCTTCCACTTTTCGATCACACTGTGTAATCGATATGTCTATTGTCTCATGGGGACACGTTAGGAAATAGTCAGCAAAAAGGGCCCAAAGTAACAAGGTAAGGGGCCCCCCTTTTTTTTTGCCAGTGCATGCTAATAATTTCTATCACTATACAAATATTTTCAGCGTATGCCCATACTAATAATTATTGTTCACTACGCACGAGAAATACCCGTCACTGCCTGAACAATTTTTCACTGCCTGCCCTAATCTTGCTCGCATGCGTCACCTTTATTTGCGCCTATGCTCACCCTACATATTTTCCATGCGTCGCCTAATTAACTCACCCTCTCTCACCTAATAATAATTCTCTGGGCCGTCTAACTATTCCTGCATGCCTACGCTAATAATATTTATTCACCTCGCAAATATTTTTCTGAAATCCTGTGAACAATTTTCTTATGCCCTACCTAATAATTTTTATCGCTCGTGCTTATTTTTTTTGTTGGCTCTAAATATTTTTTCCGCTCGTCACGTGAACATATTTTTATTTGCGTGCGAATAATTTTTGTTCGTGCCTGCTGATACGTCAGGCTTATCTAAGTACATGCGTTAACAATTTGTTAGCACATGCTAATAATTTCTTTACACCTGTACTTACAATTCTGAAACTCGCGCACGTAAGCTCAAGTAAATTTTTTTTCCACGCTCACGAAAAAAGCGCAAAACCGCAAATGTACTGGTACTTTGGTACGATGCATTTGTCGCGTCCACGCGTGTTTTCGCGCATTTGTACGTATTATCACTGCTCGCTATACGTCGAAATTCTACTCAATTCTACCACCGCGTTACACGTCTCGTGAGAATTGATTGTTCTAGATGGTACAATTCCGAAGTATCGGGATTTCTCAACTCACCCGAACAGGAAAGGATTTGCCATGAAACTGGCCGACTTTATTACGCAGGTACGAACTGAAACCGATTTGGATTGCGAGGCTCACGAGGCAATGGAAATTGGCTTGCAGGATGGTGCGCAGGAAAATCTTCTCAGCATACGCACGGGGGGACAGTACAAACAACCTCCTCGCGAGAGAAAAGCTTGGTTGTCTGCACGCGGGCTGAAAGACCGCCATGTTCCATCCTCGTGTACGTTCACGTACTGTCGCGAGAGAATTCACTCTGACGCTCGCGTTGAATCTGGTTGTTACCACGACAAGCGCGTGTGGAAAGCTCAAGCTCACGCAGCAGGCCCCGTGAGGAGGTGGAGCTAGCAAAAACTACCCTCGCGACTACGCGAACTGAACGACAACACACGCAAGCAAAGGACAAACTATATGCAAATTACAGAACATTTGAACGCAGAGGCCCACAAGCAGTGGGTGTACAACACCACGCAAGCAGACATCACAGATACGCTTGGACAATTGGAAAAAATGACCATGCCAATGCCCGTGAACCATCCCGATTATTTGGATGTACGCGTGGCGTACGAGGAATTTATGGAAGTATGCATGAGCGGAACGGACGGGCAAATTTCTGCCATCCACGTGCTCACGTATTTCGCGAGGTTTTTACATCAACTTAGAGCAGACCCACGTATGCAAGAAGCTTCTGAATGGGGTACTTCCCCATACGTGCTAACTGACGATTTCGTACAAACAAAGGAGGCGTAAATGGATATTCAAGTCGTACACGTAACCGATAAAACCAAAATCAAATGGCCGTGGGTACTTGCCACGTACGTATGGAACATCAACCAAAGAGACTTCGCTGACCTGCACGGCAGGATGCACGGGTACGATCCCGAAACCAAAAACTTCGTTTTGTGGGACACGGGTACACGCTACGGCGAGACAGGCCGATGGCTCGCTAAGCAGTGGGCTATAAAGGAAACAGATCCCCTCGTGTGGCTCTCGTCACTGAGTGCCGCGCAAGTGGATCGCATACAAACAAAGATTGAGGAGACAGTCTATGGCACACACGCTAGGAACTAAAACAGCATACGAAATCGAGTGGGCAGAACTCACACTCATGGGAGCGCACACGCAAGAACTCTTGCGCTTGCTTGATTCGATTCATTTCAAGGATCTCAATGGTGACGGAAGCGCAGCTGAGAGACTACGAATTGAGAGACTCAAAAATCAAGTGATGACTCGTATGATGTACGCGCTTTCCCTTGTGGTAGACAACGACGTACTCGCAGAAATAATGCGACAGGAGTTCGGGTACTTGGAAAATGCTGACGATGAAATGGATGACTTACAGGGAGGTAGTCAATGGTAAACGCGAACGCTCGCGTTATCTACGAAGGGCCTAGCCAGATTACTGGCAAAGGTCACATTGTAGGTATCGTGACTGGCCTCGCACGAAAACGTGACGGGACCGCAAGACAAAAATCGAAGAACACAAAACTGGCAGGAGGTACTGACAATCACGTTATGCAATTGTTCATACTGAATGCTGACGAACATCCGTCACATGCAGTGTACGACTCTGGCAATGACGAGCACATATGTGGCTCATGCTCACACAGACGCGGCAATCCAACATCTTCACGTTGTTACGTAAGAGTTGAGCAGGCTCCGCGTGCCGTGTGGCAAAGCTATGCCGATGGCAACATCGAGTACATGGACCCATGCGGAGTGTCCGCAAATCAACCAACTGATACAGGACTCATGCGACTCGGTGCGTATGGAGATCCTGCAGCAATACCGTTCGATGTTTTGAGAGATCTCATGTTTGCACCTGACCAGTTCAAACGTCACACGGGCTACACGCACCAGTGGATGTTGCAACACATCGACCAACGGTACAGATTCTTGCTCATGGCGAGCGTGGAATCTGAATGTCAACAGGATTTAGCTACGTCTATGGGATGGCGCACATTCCGAGTAGTTGAACAAGGCGAATCGCTACGTACGAGTGGCAATCGAGCAGAGATCGCATGTCCTGCAAGCAAAGAGCAAGGACATCGACTCACCTGCAGCGATTGCGGAGCTTGTAACGGTGAACGCCTAACGATGAACTCGCCACTGGCGAATAGTCGAAAAGTAAACGTCATGATTGAAGCACACTAGGAGGATTACATGACAAACCCAGAGGGAAAATCACGCAAGGTAGGCGCACCGTACGAGGTATGGGTGCAACCGTCACCGTTCGGAGGCGTTATGACTACGCAGGTTCTGAAGTACAATAACGCTCCGCACAAGCGCGAAGACCAGTACTCATCAGCTTTCTGCGCGGTACAGTCGGCAGCTACATTTGGCTCATACGATATGGGCGACACGTACATAACCGACTTCACGCACAGAGCTGAGAAGGTGTACGACTACCGCACGGATGATGAAAATACACTCGCTGAAGTATTGCAAGCGTACTGGGAGGGACGCTAAGCACACGAAGAACTACACGCACGAAAGGAACGACAATGGCTAACCCATTAAACAACGCTTGGTACGCGCTAAGTACCACAACAACTACAGTACTCGACGAGGTCGAACACGCAACGGCAACGCGTGCAGACATCATCGCAAGTGAAGTCGACCAGATTGTCAGCAATGCGAAGTGCGAGCACTCGCATGTGAAGACAATGGTTGAGCTTACGGTGCTGCAAATACACGCACACGACACGTATGAACGTATCGATGGTGTGCTAGACGAGATAATCACTCTAGCAAGTGACGCTGACGATAACCTCTACGATGGTGACTTCGACGTGGATTACAACACACGCGGCGACGAACTCACCATTACGGTGGAACACACGAACGGAAACGACGACTCACGGTCCGCCATTAGTGCAATCACCGATGAAGCAGAGGGTGCGCAGCGTGAGCTAGGGCGCACACTCAAGGGCATTACACTCAGCGACTTGCCAGATGTGGACGGGCTTGTGCAGTACGTATGCAGCACCTGCGAACAGTCGTTCACACATGAGCAAGCCGAAGAGTTACAGGCTCGCGGCTCAACAAAAGTACTTTAAGGAGGTACGCATGAACATTAGACACACGCTAAGACTATGGCTAGGCGATGAATGTTTACGAGAGGAGGTGTGCTTTTACGCACCCAAAGGTGACGAGGAAGTGTTGCTGATAAACAAGATTTCACGCGCCGAAGACAAGTACCAGACTCACCAAGATTACCTGCGCGGTTACGCTGACGAGCTGCATGGGTATGAGGTAGAGCTACGAGCAAGGCAAGAGCAACGGAAAAAGTACGGGCGGCAGCGCAGCCCGTTAGCAAATGAGGTGACACATGACTGAAGAAAAACCAATACGTGATCGTGACGAGCTACACCAACTGAGTCAGTACTTGTTGGGGTACGCACGTTACGACCTAGACGAGGGAGCGAGCGACTCAACGCGATACTTTCTCGATGATTTGGAGATGTGCCTGCACCACGTGCGAGAGGGAAAATGGGAGGACCCTGAAGCTATCCAGACCATGAGCCAACACGCACTCTCATGGCTAGAAGACATGGTGCTAGCAGGTACAGAAGCATATGCAGGGGGTGCGCATGATGAAGAGAGCGTCGCCGATGGTATCGTGAATTATTTTACGAATCACGCTGAAGGCATTGATGTGTACACGGAGTGCCCTAACTGTGTGGGAGGAATAGTAGGTCCGCGTGGCTGCATGGACTGCAACGATCCCACAGGAGAGTACGCCCGTGCTGACGAGCAGGCAGAACAGCTCAAAGATATGAAGAATTGGTAGAGGAGGACAGATGACGCAACTGGATGAAGATGAGTTACGAGCAGACGCACAGGAAGCACACGAACTAGGAGGGTTCTTGTACTGGTACATGGTCGAGCTAAGCAGGCCGCCTATGCCTGAGAAATTCCAAGTAATTGTACGGGATTTACTCACGGTAGGTGTGCAGCGGTGGCTTGAACGTACGCCATGGGAAACTTGGTCGCACGATTGGGACGCGTTAGCTCGACGTGCACAAGCAGAGCGAATACAACAATCGCTCGACGGGCCTGAACCTGACATAGATTTATGGCTCGAAGAACAGAGTGAAAGAGAGGATTAGATGAGCGGAGTATCAACGGCTACGTTACGTAGCATTATACGCAAGATAGTAAACGAAAGAGATGAGGTAGAGGCACGTGATTTGGCACGTGAACTACTGGCTACGTATGGAGAAGCAGAGTGGTGGGACAATCTCAAGTACGAGATGTTTGACTACGCTCTCTATCACGAAGTGCTACAGCAGATAGGCGCAACGCGAACGAAAGGAAACTCGGTGATGGGTACACGTACACTTACACCAGAAAAACTTGAGAAACGCATTGAGCACATCAAACACACACGCATGAGCGGAAAGGAATGGCTTGGCGACAGGTATAAAACAGTAGCGAAGATGAATCGCACTGACGTACTAGACGCAGCCGCACACAGACGCACACGCGGAGAGTTTAACAACAGGTATGCGGTGTACTGGGAAAGCCTAGCGCAGCGCATGGATGACACGGTAGTGGTCGAAGACATTGCGACTACCCAAGACTTAGATGATTTACAAAACTTAATCAGCAGGAGGAACGACTAATGGCAGGAATATTTGCAAAAGACGCAGGCATATGGAATTACTGGCAAGTGACATTTCAGTTACGCGATAAGCTCATGGGTGGCGTACCTAAAGACCCGAAGATTATTGAGGGATGGTTGAAGACGAAAGGTATCTTCACGAACGACGAAGACATCAAGCACGAGCTAGTCCAGACCATGCGCGAGCTTGGAATGGAGGCTACGCCTGACATGAGCACGGAGGAAGTGTTCGCCTTGCAAGAGGAGGCCGCAGGTAACGTAAGCTCGGTGAAGAACACCAACGGGTTCAAGTCAGACGAACAGGGGCTGTACATAGAGGGCAGGCAACTCAAGGCTGCACTCAAGGAGTCAGCTAACATCATGTTCGGTGGCGAGCGGGTAGGACCTACGCGTAAGGGCTTTAAGAACTACGTAGCGGAACGCCTGATGGTCATCGAACAGAAGGTGTACTTGGATCGCACGCAGCCCGATGGCATTGAGACTGTCATAGGCCACGTGACTGGCCCACAGGGACCACGCAGCACGCTTGGGTATACCGAGTACTGCGTGCAACCTAAGATTACCTTCCATGTGAAGGAACTCAAGGTCATGCAGAAGGGCGGCGAACCACCCATCACTGACATGCAGCGCAAGCGATTGTACACATGCATGGAAGAGCAAGGGATAGGGGCGCTCAGGTCTATGCAACACGGGAGATTTGACCTCGTGCAACTCGATGAAATCAAGGCCAAAGACGCACCCGAGTTAGCTGTAACCTTGAAGGATACGGAGGCTGCTATACTAGAAGCTGCGAGCTAGCCATAGCTCGTCCTTTCCAGTTGTGAGGGGAGAGCACCTGCTCGCCCTCCCCTCACACTACGACACTACATACCTTGGCTGCGCAGAACTACACCTAACGACAAAACGCTACCCGCCGTCACTCAACTAATCGACTCGCCCATCCACCTCTTGACAAGTCTCAACTGTACTCGTCTGCTCGCCCGACTAGACAAACCATCACGCAACCCACCGTCACTCATCGACGGGTCTCAACGGCACGTTTCCGCCCCCCTCTCACCTACCGACTATACGACTCCTCGCCTCACGGAACATTACTCACCGACAAAACGCAACAGCACGGAACGGACCCAACCGATACAGAACTAGCCGACATAACACCCCCGAACGGGACCGCGCGGGCACGCTACCGAACGTCCCCTAACCGCACACGCCCTACCGACATGCCTTGCCGCCACATTACGCTACCTCTCCCATCGACGCGCCTTCTCCACACATTGCGCGACCTCTCATACCGACGCGACGTACCGCTCCGAACCGTGCTCCGCTCAGCCCATTACTCATCGACGCGCCTCACCTCATCCCGCCTCGCCAAGCCCACACCAATCATACCGACCCACCACGCCATCTCATGCCCTCACCACTCATACCGACTCACCAAACCCACACTGTCCAAGCCCCGACTGCCCGACTAACCCTGCCTCACCTTTTCTGGACACACCACTCCTTGCCGACTAACCTGACCTTGCCACAACAAGTCCCTACACCCTGACGCACCCTTACGATTCCGTGCTATGCCATACGTATGCTATACTAGACAATGTACATCCGCGTAACTCACACGAAAGGAGGTTGACAAGATGGGCTACTACAAGAATTTAGAAATACTAAGAGAGGATTATGTTATGGAAATGATATCTGGCAGGCAGGCAGCGAAGGCTGCAGGCATGCGGTACGCCACGTTTATGGAGTACGTACACGCAGGAGAGATACCTGCACGACGAACAGCTAGCTCGAACTGGGAAATCCCAGAGCCACTGCTGCATGATTGGATCGATTCACGCAAAGCAGAGGCAGTCGAAGAAGCTATCGCACAAGCAGAGGAAAGAAAGAAAGGACAAAGTATATGACTGAAGAGAACACGCACGAGGAACAAAGGGCAGCACCGATAGGTGACGACAAGTTGGGGGCCATACTGTTTGACTTCCCTGCCACTATGAGTGGAGGCACGCTTAAGATGACGTTTTACCCACGTCACTCTGATGGCTTTACTGCTGACGCAGAAGGCCGACTTCACTCACGAGATATGGAACAGTTGATTATGTACATGGGTATGCTAGACCAACGCCTAGCTGAAACGAAAGCTGAACGGAGTGCAGCTCACGCTGAGGCACTACAAGCTCAGGGTGTTCGTGAACAGCAGGACGCAGCAGCGGTAGCGCCACAAGCGTATGCCTCACCCATGGTGCAGGAGGCTGTGAACTTAGGAGGCACGGTCATCTCACAGGAGCAGGTAGGGCCACGTTGCCCAGACCACCCCGACCGAGAGCCTAGACCCTCCAACTATGGGGGTGTGTATTGCACCGCTAAGTTGCCTCAACCTATACAAGTCGCTCGACCTGACGGGAGCGTAAAGATGAGTGAGTTTTGTATATGGCGCATGAAGGGTTAGGTTACATAGACCCTCATGTGTGGGGTGGTTGGGAACCTACATCTGACTTACAACAGGAGCTTCGAGCACGTAGAGAGCGGCTTGCCCCACTAGGCAGGCTTGCTCGCTACGAGTTTCAATGCGACAGATGTTACCAGTACGTATGGTTTGACGCAGACGACACGGAGATACAGTACCTTGCGGGCACTAAGAATCCCTGTCGCTGCTATCATCAACCTCCTACACCTGAGAGTCCACCTCCACAACAAGAGGTACGATTTGAAGACACGCCATTCTGGAAGAAGGTCTAATGGAAATAGAATACACACGCACGGGAGAAAAATTAAAGTACGCATACGAACTAGAGAGTGGTGAGTCGCAGCTCTCCATACAGGCAGAGAACATACGCATGGAAAAGACTGGGGTTCACGCCACCATCGATGTGTTTGTTAACGAAGTGCTCTTGGGTTCGGATGTGTTTAACGTGAGCAGGCTTGACCCACGTCAACGCCTAGCCAACAGAGCACATAGCCAGTTGAACGGGAATGGTGCGCAGTACCTAGATAAACCTACGATGAACCACTTGATGGATTCATTTTGCTTAGGACTCTGGGACGCATACTCGCAAGACTCGTTAGCTGAGGAGCTGAACATCGAGGGGGAGCTAACGCTTCCGAACTACTTGGTGTATCCGTTCTTGATTGACAACGGGGCAGGCACGATCCTGTACGGCGAACCCGCCAAGGGAAAGTCATGGTTCAGTATGATGCTAGCGCAGAGTATTAACCACGAGTCACCTGAAGTGTGGGAAGTAGCGAACGGGAAGCGTTGCATCTTTGTGAATCTCGAACGAGATGAAGAGGGTATACGTAGGCGTATGCGTGCGGTGAATCGCTCGCTAGGCCTGAGCCTAGAAGCAAAGCCGCTGATGATTAACCGTAAGGGTTGGACCTTACAACGTACGATGAACAGCATTGAGCGTAGCCTTGAGTACTGGAAGGCGGACTGTCTAATCTTAGATAGCATTAGCCGCGCAGGAGTAGGCTTAACCAATGACGAAGACGCGAACCTGATCATGGATCAGTTGAACTCGTTAGGAGTGTCATGGCTAGGGATAGCACACACACCTAAGAACAACACCGAGACACTGTTCGGGTCGCAGATGTTTGTTGCGTCAGCTGACGTGGTATGCCAACTCACTACTGAAGAGAGGTACGAGGATAACAAGCTCGGACTTGCACTGGAGATCACGAAGGCGAACGACATCCCCAAGATACAGCTACCTGTATGGGCTATGGAGTTTGACAATTATGGCATTAGTCATATGCGTGAGGCCACAGACGGAGAGTTTCCAGAACTAGCAGGGTTTGCTAAGCCTATACGCGAGAAGATTATGGAGTACATACGTGAGCACGGGCCTGCTACTGCACCTGTTATCGGCACGGCAATAGGGAAGGGACGCACTACGGTATCAGCCATGATGTCTAGCGACCCTGAGTTTGTCAAGGTTGAGAAGCAGGGCAACAAGCAGTTCTATGGTCTAAGAGGAGTCCATAAACCAGAAGACATAGACCCTGAGTTCATTGGTGATCAGGGCAATATGGAGGCTGAACAATGGTGGTTGAAATAAAACTCTGTCGTCTGTCGCCCTATAGGAAAGAAGAATCGACGACAGACTTCTGTCAAAGAGACACTACGTCTACTGAACGTATCCGTAGTAGTGAGTTCCTGTCGGCTCTCTCGCTGTTAGCTTCGAGCCTACAGTAATGAAGAGATCACCTATGAAAAGAACTGGTCGCCTTCGACCCAGATCTAAAAAGACTGAACGTAAGTATGTGGAAAGAAGAAAGATTGTTTCCAAGCTTCTTAGTGCACGTACAAAATGCGAAGCAGGGATTACGGATGTGTGTGTCGGTAAGGCGGTAGATGTACACGAGGTCAAGACTCGTGGCAGGGGAGGGAGCATACTCAATGAAGATAACCTACGTTGTTTGTGTCGCCCCTGTCACCAGTACGTGACAGAGCACCCGAAAGAGGCGCACGAACTTGGCCTAGTGATACACGCATGGGAGGAGCTATGAATAGAAAGCGTACCAACGCCAACAACAGGCGGCGTGGTAAAGAGTATGAGCGACGTGTCGCTGCTGCGCTAGGGGGCAAGCGCAACCTAGACAAGTCACGTCCACACACGGACGTAGAAACAGACACGACCGTGTACGAAATTAAAAGCACAATTTCACCTGTGCCTAAATTTCTTTTATCAGCTATGCGCCAGTGCGAACTGGCAGCTGACGAATCTAATAAAGAAATGGGTGGAGTTATAAAAGTATATACAGGAGGGCAGGGAGGCATATCGCGTGCGTTCCTGATAACAGAGGTGGATTTACATGCCAACCAAAAAGACGACACATAAATACACGATGGATGAGATCATTATGAACGTCGTGTACGAGGCTAAGTACTACAAGAACGAAGGCCATGACGTGCAGTACCCCATACCTAACTGGGAACTGCGAGCTAAGAACACAAGGTTTGGGTGGTTAGGCACATCAGGAGACAGGCGTGCGCGTGCGTTAGCTGCGCGTGGAGACTTACATGTGTCGTACATCAAAGGATACGCACACTACTCAGTACCTACAGACGTAAGGCAAGGGAGGTTGTTCGGTGAAGATTACGAATAGACTAGGCTTACCTCAACCCATAGTGGAGGTGCTGTCTGCAGATAACTACAGCAAAGGCGACGCTGACTTCAGTGTGACCGAGCTAATAGATGCGCCACGCCAGAAGCAACTTCTGAAACGGCACTCGCACGAGATGACAGTAGATTGCATTGACCTCATCTATCAGTTTGATGGCAAAGCAGTACACGCATTGCTTGAAGGAGCCGACGTGCCTGAAGACGTAGGCCTAATTGAGCATCGCCTGTCAGTTGAGGTAGATGGGTACACTGTGTCAGGTGCTATCGACTACTACGACGTAAAGCGCGGAGTCATACAAGACTACAAGCGTGTGTCCACGTGGGAAGTAGTCATGGGAATCAAGGAAGAACGGCATAAGCAACTCAACTTATACGCACACCTAGCTAGAGAAAATGGGTGGACTGTTAACGGGTTAGAAATTGTGTACCTGTTCCGTGATTGGTCAGAAGCACGTTCAGTGCGAGAGATAGACTACCCACCAGACAGAGCTATGCGAGTAGACATTCCGTTGTGGCATCCAAGTGAAACTTTGTCGTACCTTGAAGAGCGAGTAGGTCTACACGCAACTGCAAGTGTTACGTCAGATGACTCGCTGCTGTGGTGCACCAAGGAAGAGCGATGGGAAGATGACACCACGTATGCCGTGATGAAACATGGCAACAAGCGTGCAGTCGCTGCGACAGATAAAGACGGGCGCAAGTTTGCTACTCGTGCTGCAGCTAGCCAATGGGTGCAAAATAACAGGCCACATGACACGCAAATATACATAGAAACACGAGCAGGAGAACCACGCAGATGTTTAAAGTTCTGCCAAGCAGCTCCGTTCTGTAACCAATGGGGAGGATAATTATGGAAGACTGTATACATTACTGGATCGTTCCATCACCAGAAACAGGTAGTAGAATTAAGACCTGTCGCATATGCAAAGAGACTAGAGACTTCTCTGTCATTGCAGCTGACGAGTTCACGTTAGCTAGAAAACCAAACACAAACCACACGTACGGGTACAAAGGCGGCAGGCCCAAAGGAAAGAAGAGCGCATGACATCACCACCTAAGACACCACTCACGTCTCTCGTGTTAGCAAAAATAATTTATCATGACGAGATGAACGAGTCAGAGCTTGCAGAATTACTACTTGAATGGCGCAGGGATATTGAGCTATATTGGGATTACAAAAGTATAGGTGTTGCATTCTAAGCTATACTCTGATAAGAGGTGCATGATGGACGAGAAAAAACCCCCATTTTGGAAGAGGATATTTACTATCCCCGATGTTCATCTTGCACCTATTAAACTTAGATTCCCTAAGTGGCGTACCCCTGAGATTAATATGCGTATACCCTCCTTCGGTGGATGGTCTCCACCTGCTATACGCATTGCTTCCGTCTCAGGGTTACGTATTGTCGGGGGAGTGTGGCGTGTAGGTGCTATTGGACTTGGCGTGGGTGCGATAGTCACAGTATTTGCGATATATACTGCCGTGCGTGGCCTACACGCTGCACCAGTTTGGCCTCAGCCTGCGCTATACACTGCGTCGCTTGTACAACCTGACCAGAACGTACAAGTAGGGCAGGATTGGGATCAGTTCTTTACTGACCAAACCCCTGCTGATGTACGCAAGCTACAGACTATGACCTTGCAACTTAATATGTCAGGCGCACGCGCAGGTGACATTACTATTGATGGATTAAATATTGGTAAGGCTTCTGGGTTATCGGATGCTATTCAGCTAATCGGGGCGAGCGGTAAGTGGCTTGAATGTGATGAGATTATTATTTCAAACGTAGTCGCTACAGCTTTGTCACTAGAGAACAGCGAGATATACGAGCTAGTTTTGACTAACAATATAGCTGACGGGTTAAGCGTGTCACCTACATTAGACAACGCAGTGCTAGACATAGTCGTGCAGTCAACCCGAGGTGCAGTGTCCGTACCTGCCGTGTCCAATGGTGATTACGATAGGATTATTCTGTCAACCATTACTGCAAGCTCACAATGCAGGACGCTTACCCTGTCTAACATAAAGGCGTTTGGCGCGGGCATTAACATAGATTACGTGAAGGCGGGCAAGCTAACTATTCAGTCCAGTGTCATAGGCTCAGGGTCAGGCATAAACTCTGCAGACTTTGTCATCACAGCGACTACAAAAATCCAATCCCTTAGCTCAACGGGCAACGTGGAACGACCTGTAAAGATTCAATAATGCGTAAGGCAATTCTGGCAGGTGTCATCCTTGCAGGGTTTCTCCTGTCCCCAACTATGCTGCCCGCAGAGTACGCGGTGTCTTATAATCCAGTTCCATTGCCCACTCCCGTGACATTGATTGCCCCACAATCGCCCCCAGACGCAGGTATAGGGGCCATAGCTCTACCAGATGTGACTCAACACACACCTGAATACACTAAACAGACAGAATTCCTCTCTGAGTGGGACCTACGCCTCATCCTAGCTCAGACCAGTTGGCGAAGTTACATCACTGCACAGATGATCCAGATAGAAGACGGGTCGTACATACATGATGACCGCCCGTTCCAATTCCTGTACGCACTCATGCTGTGCGAGTCAGGTGGTGAGGAGACTGCGATAGGTGACATAGACTTAGGCGTGTCACTAGGAATCTACCAAATTAACATCTCGTACTGGCCTCTCCTACATAAACGGTATAATTTATTAGACGCTGCTGACAATGCTCAGGCTGCGTACATAGTGTGGAAGATAATGGGATTCAAGGCTTGGAGTTGTTATGGCGGAGAACCTGTACCAATACAAAGTATCAGTGAGTAGGGTAGTTGACGGGGACACCGTCGATGTGGACGTAGACTTAGGCTTTGGAGTATGGCTACGCAACGAGCGAGTAAGGCTTGCAGGCGTAGATACACCAGAGAAAAGAACTCGTGACCCCATCGAAAAAAAAGCAGGCATTAAAGCTAGTGAGTTCACAGCCAAGATGCTGACAGGGGCTGACGAAATAGTTCTGGTAAGCCACGAGAAGGGCAAAGGGAAATACGGAAGAATCCTCGGCACTCTGATGTGTGACGGGATGTCCCTGAACGATGCGCTAATTAGCTCAGGCAACGCTAAGGAATATTGGGGCGGGAAGAAAGGCTAAGACTTTTTCTTGGCAGCTTTCTTTTTTGCGGTAGGCTTCTTTGCTTTAGGCGGGACAGCAGGAGGCGCTAAGTCTTTTTCTTTTTCGCCTTCAATTAATTCAGCTGCAGCCCGAGCTTGTACGTTTAAAGTCCGTTCCATTCTATCCATTATTTCTTCCCTTTCTTAGTAGATACAAACCTACCCTTAGAGTCTCTCTTTAGCGTGACCAATCCTGCGGTATCGTCACCCATACCCATACGCGCTGCGGCCTGTCCCTTAATAACGGAAAGTCCTGCGGCTAGAGCTGATGTGATAATGACAGTCAATGTATCTATATCAAACCCATCAGCCATGTTAGATGCAATGGCTAAGGAGATACCTGTTTGAACGGCAGTGCTCACTGCACGTTCCAAGGTGTCTTTCATTTGCTCAGTAAGCATGTTAATACCTCTTCTTCTTATTCTTAACTTTTACTCCCGCACGCTTAGCTGCTTTTGCTGCAGCCGCTTTACCTTTTGGTGTGTACGAGTAGTGTTTTGTTTTTCCACCCATCTTAACTGTCGGCATTATGAATCCTCCAAACCTATCAGTTCATCTATCACTGCAATTAACATGCGTTGACCCGAGTCTATCTGGGCCATCGCACTATCAATTTTATCTTGGACTATATTCGGCATAGACGGAGCTTGAGCGACAGCGCCGCAATAATCAAAAGCGTTTAACAATCCTTTTGATTTTTGCATCCATCGATTGTTCGCACCACCCACGCCCCAATGAAGATGTGGGCCAGTACTAATCCCAGTGTTGCCAACAGTCCCAATAGTATCACCCACACTGACACTGTCTCCTTCGTTTAACGTAGGTTTTGATTGCATGTGCGCAAAGATAGTATACCCAAGCACGTCACCATCGCTATCTTTTATAGCTCCGATTACTCCATTACCAAATATTTCTGAAAAGTTTTTCTTCCATGAGTCCATGCCTTCCCAGAAAATAGAATCAATTGTCATGTCGCATGGCGCTTTTATCTCAGTCCCTTCGGGAGCTGCGACATCCACACCAGAATGCCCAGAGCTGTGAGCAGCAATGTCCCTGACACCAAAGTGGCTAGTAATCCGACCTTCAACGGGGTAACCCACATAATTATTTCCTTCCACCGAGCCTTGAAAT
>MDSV01230396.1_pt1 | contig 23495 bp, 23 predicted proteins | sample 810851 | NCBI WGS metagenome assembly MDSV01 (sample SAMN05326640, study PRJNA326480) | marine metagenome | isolation source: seawater | place: Atlantic Ocean: North East | collected 2012 | reverse complement strand
GTATCCATCAAGAGAAGAAAAGCTAAATTTAAATGTTATAACTACACTAAAAAATAAATTTAATTGTAATGTTGGATATTCAGGTCATGAGCCAAGTGTTTCCCCTTCGCTTGTAGCAGCAGCTTTGGGTGCTGTTAGCATTGAAAGACACGTTACTCTTGATAGATCAATGTACGGTTCGGATCAAGCTGCTTCGCTTGAGTATGCAGGTTTAGAGAATTTAGTAGAAACCGTTAGGAAGCTCAATGTTATTTTGGGAGATGGCAAAAAAGAAATAACTGAAATTGAATTAGAAGTAGCAAAAAAACTTAGATATTGGGAATGACAAATTACTGCATCGACATCGACGGTACTATTTGCACCAATACAAATGGCAACTACGAAGAGGCTATTCCGTATAAAGATAGAATTGACTTAGTCAATAATTTGCATAGCGAAGGTAATAAAATTACTTTTTTCACAGCTAGGGGCACAACTACAGGGATAGATTGGAGAACTCTTACAGAGAAACAACTTTACAACTGGGGAGTTAAGTATGACGAGCTACTATTTGGAAAACCTGAGGCGGATAAATATATAGATGATAAGGCAGAAGATGTATTTAATTGGTTTAATTAATGGCTAGCAAAGCATAGATTATGAATTTACCAGAGTTTACTTATCTAACATTTACAAATAATGGATATACTCATTACACCAATAACTTACTTCAATCAATAAAAACAAATGGTGTAGATATTAATCTAAAAATTATAACTCTTGATAAGCCATCTTATAATTTCTTTTTGGATAAGCATGATAATGTAAATCTATTCGAAAAGGAAGATATGTCAGAAGAGTTAATTGAACAATCTGATAATAATTTTGGGAATTTGATGATTGTTAAATTTGATTTGATATATAGAGAATTATTAGATAATAAGAATGTTGTATATATTGATGGAGATATAGTAATCAAAAAAAATATTACAGAATATCTTTATAATTATTCAGATAAATCAGAAATTATTTTTCAGAACGATTTAAGGCCATCAAAACCTAACTTAGTTAATGTTTGTGCTGGGTTTATGTATATTAAATCAAGTGAAAAAATGATTAAATTTTTTAAACCAGAAAAAAAACTCATTAAGAAATTTAATAAATATAAAACACATGATCAGACATATATAAATAAGAACAAAAACAAATTAAATTATGAAATGCTTCCCTTAAAACATTTTCCAAATGGTGCTCATTTCTACAACAATCATAAAGAATTAGATCCTTATATTGTTCATTTTAATTATGTTATTGGTGAGAAAAAGCAGCAGTTAATGAAAGAATACAAAGAATGGTATATCTAAAAAGTAAACATAAAAACATACCTACAACCTCAGCTATTTTGTTAGTTTTATTTAATAGGCCACAATATTTTCAACAAATGGCTGAATCAATTAATAAAATTAATCCTCCAAAAATATATATTCATATTGATGGTCCGAGAAACGATGAAGACTTGTTGAAAATAAATGAAATCAAAAATTTACTAGAAAACATAGATAAAAATATTCATAAAGAAGTACTCATTCAAGATAAAAATCTTGGATGTGGGCTAGGGATGGTTACTGCGATAAACTGGTTTTTTGATAATGAGGAAGACGGAATTATTTTAGAGGACGACTGTATACCGGACTTATCATTTTATAACTACTGCAACAAACTATTGTCTCAATATAAAGATAACGATAATATATTCATGATTTCTGGCGATAATGGAGGTCAGATTATTCCTGAAAAATTTTTTGGAGATGACAATTTAATTTCTATACCAACTCCTCTCATATGGGGCTGGGCAACTTGGAGAAACCGTTGGAAAGAATATGAATATGGTAAACCAAATTTAAATTATCTCGACATTTTTAAAAAATTAAAAGAATTTAAAATTTTTGAGAGATTAATTCTGATTAAATATTTTTACAAACTTCAAAATTATGAATCATTAAACACCTGGGATATTCATTTATTTTACAAGCTAGTTATGAGTAGAACTAGGTGTATTATTCCAAAAGTAAATTTAATTAAAAATATTGGATTTGGAGAAGAGGCTACTCACACCATGGAGACAACTTTTAGATCTAATGCGGAAATACGGGAGATTGACATAAGAAACACTAGTTATACAAAATCAACTAAAGTACTTAATTCAAAAATTACTTATTTACTTCATTCAAATCTCGAAAGTATTACTGTACACAATCACTCACTATTTTTCATTAGAATAACCTATATTAAAAGTAGAATTTTCTATATAGCTAAATCTATTATCAGTAAGATTAGTAAGGAAATGAATCGATATATTAATAATGACAATATTTGATGACTCAATTTATTAATTTCAAAATTATAGGATTATATGAATATGTTTAATAAACATTTTGAAAATAAAAAAATAGCTCTAGTTGGTCCATCCCCACATTTAATCGGAAAAAATCTTGGTAAATTTATTGATAATTTTGATTTAGTTATACGGATAAATGAGTTGGGTGTAGTGAAAGAAATGGAGAGTGACTATGGATCTAGAACTGACATAGCATTTTTAACCCTGTCAGAAGAGGCAGTCGAAATATATTTGCACATGAAGAAAGAAGTAAATTTTGAGAATCTTAAATTAATTATTCACCCAAGACATGAATATAACTACAATCCTATTTCTCAGCTGCAGGGTTCTGATAATGTTAATGATTATTTCAATCAACTTAATCTAGAAATAGACTTCAAGCATATTGAAGAACCAACTTTTGAAGAACGTTGCTCTATATTTAAATGTTTCCCAGGGACAGGTTCTCTTGCTATATTTGAATTATTAAGATATAATTTTTCAGAATTATATATCTGTGGTTTTTCTTTTTACACAACAAAATATAGATATTCCCCAAAAGGAATGGAGTATTTTAGAATCCCAAAAAAAAACCAGCATAAACATAATTACAGACAAGCTGGTCATGATACAAGACAAGAGATAAAAGCATTAAGACAATTAATAAAAAACCAAAAAAACATTAAAGGAGATTCTCTTTTTAATAAGATTATATTGAGTGAAAGTCTAATTTATTATGAAATTAGGAGATTTATTATATACAAGCTCAATTTTGATAACTATAAAAATATAATTAAAAAAGTTTTTAGAAAAAAGACATATAAAAAGATTTTAGAAAATTATAAAAGAAAATAAAGCTTTTAGCTTACTCCTATAGGTACAAGTTCTATATTTTTATCAAAAGTTATTATTCGCCAAGGGTCTATAACAACACTTCCTTTAGGAAATTCATACGTCTTGAAGATATCATGGTTGGTTCCTATGAAGAAAACCATGGGTTTTTCAGGTGAAAAATCATTTTCATCTATGAAAGGATCATACATAACAGTGTTAAAGTTTTTTTCCTTAATAAGTGCCTCTAACAAGTAAGAAGGACTCCCATTTATTAGATTTGTTTCCTTTTTAAAACTTTTTCCAAGAATCATAATCTCTAGACTGTTTGATAGGGCGTACTTAATAGCTAAATCTGCCAACCATTCTGTATGTTTTTCTCGGCTTATCATTAGGTTTTCGTACCAATCGTAACTTAAATTTACTTCTTGCGATAACCAAGATAAGGCTATGTTATCTCTTGGATGGCAGCCTCCGCCATCTCCCATACCTCCATTGAGGTATTTATCACTAATTAGTCTTTGATCTCCAAGCTTAAGAGCGCTCATAACATTATCAGCATTTACATTGTTTAGTTTGTGAGACATCTCTGTAACAGTATTAGCAAGACAGATTTTCATTGTTATAAAAGTATTATAAGAAACCTTGATTAGCTCTGCTTCATCAATACTACATTCGTAGACTCTTTTGTCGTGTAACGTTTTATAGAACTCTTTTAATTTTTCTGCTGCATCCAAATCATCAATGCCTAGTAATACAAATTCAGGATCAAGAAAGTCGTCTATAGTAGTTCCCATTGCAATAAAGAAAGGATTATACGAAAGTTTGATATTGTTACTAAGAATTGGTTTTATATATTTTTCAATTGTACCTGGTAAAACTGTTGAAATAATCACTACTATTTTTTCTTCATCGAGTTCATCAATTTCTTTTGATAAGTCTTTTAGTCCTTCGATGAGAAAGGTGTAGTCAAAATCAACTCTTGTATCTGGAAGTCTTGTTACCCCATCATATAATGGGTCATGGGGAGTTTGAATTGGAACAAATATGATTTCAGAGTTTTTAACTACCTCTTTCATAGATGAAAATTTAATATTATGATTTTCAAGATATTTTTCAGCATCTTTTTCTCTATAAGGAATTTTTTTATTTTTTAAATAATTTTCTACATTTTTATCAACATCGTACCCAATAACATCATGACTGCCGACACCATCTACAGCTAATGCACATGGTAAACCTAGTTTTCCTAATCCAATGAATCCAATTTTCATACTTATACAACTATAGTTTATAGTTAGGAATATGAATAACACTACATTGGTAATTATGATGGGATCTTCTAGAGGCGGTCGCCATGCAAAGCTTACTCAGAAAAAATATTTTTTAAACCATCTAGATGCCGATTTAGCCATTTGCTTTGGAGATGTAGACGAAACAGAAAATTCTATAATCAAACTTGCAAAATATAATTGGAATTTTAAGGATTATGAGAATTGGAGAGAATACTTTGAGAAAAATTTTTCAGAAAATATTTTTGAAAATCTTGAAAAAGGCAAAGACAATTACCTTATGGGAGGTATTGACTCCTATTCAGGTTCAGGCGCAATAATTTTTGCTATAAGAGATATATTGTTAAATAATTATTTAGAAATTATACAATCATATGACCAAGTCATTCTCACAAGATCTGATTATATTTATTTAGACTATCATCCTAAATTAAAAAAAGATAAGATTTGGGCTGTTAATGGTGAAGATTATTTTGGAATTACCGATCGACATTATATTTTTCCAGGTCATAAAGCTGAAAAAATCTTAGGTATCTGCAAATATCTAGATATAAAAGACATCCACAGAGAATGGCCTGAAATAAAAAATCCTGAAACCATTTTGTATTCATATTTTCAACATATTGGAGTATTAGATGATATTGGTAGGTTTCAAAGAGTTCAAATGGTTGTAAAGGAATCACGTGACTCAACTACAACCAGAGAAGGAGTAAAGTTATTTCTTTTTAAAGACCTATATGCAAAGAAAATTGGTGAATTTGAAGAATCTATTAAGAATTTAAAATTTTCCAGCCAATTCACTTCTGTAAATATTAGATTGAAAATCAACTATTTTTTATTTCAAATCAGAAAAATGATAAATAATTTAACAAATAAGCTATTAAAAAGAAGAATTTTCACACAATAATTAAATATTAAAGTTTAAAAAATTCTTTGCTAGGATAGAAAAAGTGACTAAGTTAAAAAAAATTATCAATGATATTATATTCGTTTCAAGACTAACAAATGTAAATAAAAAAAAATTAAGAATTTTTTTATCTGTAGTTCTTGCAAATTTTACAGTTTTTTTTGACATATTAGTAATACTTGTATTCGCATATCTCATTGGAAACTCTGATTCTGAGCCGGAATTTTATGTTGAATTTATCATAAATAATATTTATTTACTTCCTGTAATCGTTGTTTTAAGATTTTTATTTATATACATCGAAAGAATCAATATTCAATCCCTGCAATTGCAAGTAGAAGAGAATTTGAGAATACATTTAATGAAAGAAGTATTTGAAAAGAATAATTATTCAGTTGCTGATGCATATTTTTATGTAAACGAACTTAGCCGAAACGTATCATACTTTTATGGATCAATAGCTTCATCATTAAATTATTTTGTACAGATACTTGTTTATTCAGCGTATTTAGTTTTTACAAGTCTAAATATTGTTGTCTATTTTTTTGCGGGAGCTTTGATGCTATTCTTTCCCACACGATATTTCCTAATTAAGGGTAGGGGTTTTATTCACGAAGCATATGAAAATGAACATAAAACATTAGAAAATATCCAGAAAGTGCTTGAAAATATATATTTAATAAAAATTTTATCAACTACTAAAAGAGAAGTAGAAAATTTTCAAAAAACTCTAAGGAGATACTATTCATCTGTCCTTAGTAATTTTAAATATGGAGCAATTAATAATATAACTCCCAATTTTGTGACGGTCTTAATTCTCTCAGTTTTACTCGCTTTTTTTGATTTTATTAAATTTATAACTCTTGAATTTATTGGTGTTATGCTCAGATTATTTCAAACCCTTGGAAATTTTAACAATACACTTAATATGATCATCAATTCACATGTCCATTTAGAGAAATTAAATTTACTTGAAAAGAATAAGCTTCGAAAAAATGAAAATGTTATCTTAATATCTACAGAAATTGAAAATAAATTTGCAATAAATATGGAAAATGTTTCTTTTAAATATTTTGGAAGTACTTCTTATATTTTTCAAGATATAAATCTGAAGATCTTGAAAAATAAACATACTTTAGTTACTGGTGATAATGGCTCAGGTAAGTCAACCCTATTAGGACTAATGTCAGGAATATTGATACCTGATGAGGGCATAGTAACTGTATCTTCAAAAAAATTTGCATATGTTGGTGCAACTCCACTCATTATCAGTGGAACTTTAAGAGATAATTTAATGTATGGTAATAATTTTGTGATTAGCGATCAAAATATTAATAATTTAGTTATTTCTTATGGTTTGTTAAGCAATAATTCTAATCTGAATTTGGATACAATTATTACGAATAAATCACTCTCTTCAGGTCAAATGCAAAAAGTTTCATTCATAAGAGCGATGCTTGCAAATCCAGAAATTTTAATTCTTGATGAGTCAACTTCAAATCTTGATTTAGACTCAAAGGAAATTATAAAGTCACAATTAAAAGATTCAAAATTAACAATAATAAATTCAAGTCATAATTCTGAAGAAATGGATTACGATCAGAGGCTTCACATAGAAGTAAATAAAGAATTAAGAATTATTAGGATTAGCGAGTAATTCGTAATCTTTATACTCTTCATAAACAATTTTTTCTATCGAATGATTTTCAAAAATATAGCTTCTTGCATTAACTGAAAGACGTTGCCAATCTTTTTCGTGTAAATCATTTATTAGTGAGTTAAGATCAGAATTTTCATTTATTATGATTCCATTAAAGTCATCGGTTATTATTTCCTGTATATTTTCATTTTTTAGTGATATCACAACACAACCTGCTGCCATAGCCTCTAAAATTACTTTTGGATTCCCTTCAAACAAAGAAGTGGTGACAAAAAATTTGTAGTTTCTTAATATTTTAAGTATTTCAACATTAGGTAGGGGGTCATGTATATTCAAAATAGTATTTTTCTTTTTAGCCTCTTCTATAAGATTTGACTTTAAAGATCCATTTCCATAGATGTCAATTTCAAAATTTTTATTTCCAAAAAATGAAATTAACTTACTGTAGTTTTTTTGATGTTCTAATCTACCAACAGAAATAATTCTGTCACTAAATCGATCTTCATATTTTGTGACATTATTGTTTATTACCCAGTTAGGTCTAACTTTAATTTTTCCGGAGGTTTTAAAACTATTACTTAATGAAAATTTATCTGAATTTGAAGAAACTAGATAAATATCTGAGAAAAATAATGATAATTTTGTTAATAAATAGTAAAAAAAGATTTTTGAGGGGTGTTTATTATTTTTTTTACTAAAAGTTAATAAATCATAACCCGTTCTAAGAAGTAAAGGCTTTTTATAAAGAATTTTCGAAATTATGGGAACCCATGATCCGTGTAATTGATTAGTTTTGATTAAACTGCTTGAAATAATATATTTTTTTATTTTGAAAGGTATAACAAACGATTTTAGAAATCTTATTAGTCTGTTTTCACTATGTTTAATTAAACTGTAAACAGGAATAACTTTAATATAATCTTTATCTGCAACGATTGATACATCAGTTAGGTCACCATAAGTTATAAAAGTAAAAGTAAGGCCATAATCATTATTTAATTTTTCATAAAAAAGTATTTCCCTACTTAATAATCCACTTTTTTCCCAATTTTTGAGAGAAATATCATAGGTAAAGAATAAAATTATATTCATGAGGTTAATATTAACTTAATGAAAATGATTAATTACTACAAAAGTTGTGTTTCACATTGAAAAAATTATTAATTCTGCATAACGAATACCAGATTCCGGGTGGGGAGGATATTGCCGTAAATAATGAAATAGAATTCTTAGAAAATCACTACGAGATAAAAAAAATAATCTTTTCAAATAAAATAGATAATTACATGTCTCAATCAATAAATTTTATAAGAAATGGTAATACTGAAAGTACCAAAATTTTAAATCAAGAATTAAATTCTTTTAAACCAGATGGAGTATATATTCACAACACTTGGTTCAAAGCTTCTCTCAGTGTATTTAAATTATTACAAGATAAGAACATTAAACCTTTGCTAAAGTTACACAATTACAGATATGATTGTACAAAATCACATTACATGTCTGTACATTTAGAGAAGGGTAACCCCTGTAGAGCATGCGGACTTGAAGCAAAAAATAATAAAAAATTTAACAAGTACTATGAAAACTCATACTCTAAGTCATTGTTTATAAATAAATATGGAAAAGAGTATTTTAAAATATTGAAAAGTTTTAATTTAGATTTAATTGTATTGACAAACTTTCACAAAAAATATCTGCAAGAAGTTAATTTGATTGATAAAAAGATTTCAGTGATACCTAATGTTATTGATATTCAAGAATCTCCAAAGTTGAAAAATGAAACAAAATATATTATCTATGCTGGAAGGATTTCAAAAGAAAAGGGTGTAGAAAGTTTAATAGATGCCTTTATGAAATGTAATTTAAAAGGAGTTATATTAAAGATTGTTGGCGATGGTCCTTCGAAAAATTATTTACAAGAAAAATATAATAATAATAAAGTAGAGTTCATTAAACTTCTTCCAAATAAAGAAGTTCTAAAGTTAATAAATAACTCACTTGCGGTTGTCACTGCTACAAAACTCTATGAGGGCCAACCTACCTTACTTTGCGAAGCTTCAGCTATGGGGGTTCCATCAATTTTTCCACAAACAGGTGGGATATTAGAATTTTTTCCAAATAATTATGAATTATCTTTTAAACAATTTGACTATGAAGACCTGGAAAGCAAATTAAATCTATTGTCAGATCTCCAAAAAATAGAAAGTATTGGTCTTAAGAATAAAAAATTTATTAATAGTTATCTCAATAAGGAAGATTTACTTAATAAATTTGAAAGTCTTACAAATGACTAAAATACCTTTGGTATCTGTAGTAATGAGTGTTTACAATTCAGAATCATCAATACGCGCAGCAATTGAAAGCATAATTTCTCAAAGCTATAAAGATATTGAATTTTTAATTACAGATGATGGTTCAACGGATAACTCCTTTAAAATAATTCAGGAATATGCAAATATTGATGAAAGGATAATTGCATTTAAGAATAAAGATAATATCGGCCTTACAAAATCATTAAATTCTCTAATTAGAAATTCAAAAGGTAAATTTATTGCACGCCAAGATGCAGATGATAAAAGCCATAAAAATAGAATAAAAATCCAAATAGATTACATCAATAAAAAAAATTTAGATGCTTGTACAACTAGAGCAGAAGTTATTGGAAAGCAAAGAGTAGTTCCTAATTTTTCATACTATATCCCTAGAAAACTTTTGATTAAATATAAAAATCCATATATTCATGGATCATTAGTTATTAAGAAAACAGTTTTGAAAGAAGTTAATAATTATCATGAAAGTTTTTATTATTCACAAGATTACAAATTAATGACAGATTTACTCAGGTCAAATAAAAAAGTTGGAATAATTAAAAGACCTTTATATATGCTAAATATGGAGAATAATATATCAAGTACTTACATCGATGAGCAAAAATATTATGCTGACTGTGTAAGAAAGAATATCATTCCCTAGGAGTAGCTAATCCTGAACTCAATACATCTTATTACCAGCTCTTCAATACTTATTGAAGGTTCCCAGCCAATATCTTTTTTAATTTTGCTAGGATCAGATATAATTTTAGTTGGTTCATTACTTCTTAAAAGTTTTTCATCAACAGAAACAAATTCTGTATAATCTAAATCAAAATAACTAAATGCAAGATTAGTTAATTCTTTAATACTTGTACCACGGCCTGTTCCTATAACATAATCCTCACCTGGATTATTCTCTAAAATCAATTTCATTGCTTTAGTGTGGTCTCCTGCAAACCCCCAATCTCTCGTTAAGTCAAAAGATCCCAGTTCTAAACTTTCATTTTTATTTTCATTGATTTCAATTGCCTTATTAATAATCTTCATTAATAAATATTCATTTGGTCTAAATTCAGACTCATGATTAAATAAAATGCCAGATGTAATGTCCCAGTCATATTTATTCCTTAAAAAAGTTATTAGATTGTGGATATATAATTTTGAGGATCCATATGGTGATTTTGGACTGAATGGCGATAATTCATTAAGTTTTTCACTATTATTTTGTGCAAACATTTCAGAACTTGAGGTTTGGAAAAACTTTGGAAAAATTCTGTTATCAACTAAGGACTTGGCTAAGTTATTAAATGCTAAGATTATAGATTTTGATGACTCGAAAGGATTTTTTACAGACTCATTCACAGAGCCAGGACCTATTAGATTATAGATAAATTCCACATTCGAATTTTTAATTAATGAATTGATACTTTCATAATCTAAAAAATTACTTTCAATGATTTGGAGGTCTAAAAGAGTTGAGCTATCAACATTTAAATGTTCTAGTTTTTGAAAAAATTTTGAAGTGTCTTTTTCTCTGGAAGTTCCAATTATCTTATATTTATTTTCCGCTAGAAGCTGACTAGTTAAAAAAGCACCATCTTGTCCAGTTATACCAGTTATTAGAACATTTTTTTTCATCATTTATATGATAGATAGAATAAATAAACAATCTTTTAACTAAACTAAAGTTTTTTAATATATCATTAATATATAAAGAATGAAAAAAAAATTATTCTCTCCACTTGTGTATTTAAATAAAGTTAATGAAGATTGGATTGTAGACAGGACAAGAAGAGAATGGTATTCAAATAACAAAGATATAAGCACAAATTTTTTATCTAAATCAAATATAGTATGGCTTATAGCACCATGGAATTGGGAAAATACTAGTAAGAGGCATTTATCTGAAAAAAAAGTCCTTTGTTCTATTTATCATATCGATGAAGCAAAATTCAACGACAAAGAAAAAAGCCTTTTTCTTCAGAGGGATAGTTTTGTTGATGAATATCATGTGATTTCTGAGAAAACAAAAAAACAAGTTGCAGAACTAACCCAAAAAAAAATAACAAGTATTCCTTTTTGGGTAAACAAAAATATCTGGTTTGAGATAAAAAATAAGAAAAACTTGTATAAAAAATATGGTTTTGATGAAAACGATTATTTAATTGGATCTTTTCAACGTGATTCCGAAGGTAAAGACGTAACTAAACCTAAACTATCTAAAGGGCCAGATAGGTTTATTGAGATTATAAAAGATTTAAATAAAATAAAAAAAGTACATGTTGTGTTGACTGGAAGAAAAAGAAACTATTTAATAAATGAATTAAAGAAACATGAAATAAAGTTTACCTATTTTGAAATGGCTACATTTGATACGATGAATGAACTCTACAATTGTCTTAAATTGTATATTGTTGCTTCGAGGTATGAAGGAGGTCCACAGGCAATATTAGAATGTGCAATTACTAAAACTCCTATAATATCTACAGATGTTGGCGTAGCTTCTGAAATATTAGCATCAGAATCTATATTCAATATGGAAAATTACATTAATGCTAAGCCAAACATAGAATATGCTTTTAAAGAGGCATCAAAATTTGAGATGGGTAATATATTTAAATTGTACAATAAAATGTTGAAAAATCTTTATGAAAATTAGCATAGGAACAAATATTAAAGAAGGCCCATGGGGTGGTGGAAATTTATTTGCAATCAATTTAAGGAATTATTTATTAAACAAAAACCATGATGTAGTTACCAACCTTTTTGACAATGATATTGACCTTATATTACTTACAGAACCCCGAAAAACTTCTGAATCTTCCGCATTTACCCATATTGATGTTAAACGATATTTAAAATATGTTAATAATAAGACCATTGTCGTTCATAGGCTGAATGAGTGTGACGAAAGAAAAAATACAAACTTTGTAAACGATTATCTAATAGAAGCTAATAAAGTTTCAGATCAAAGTATTTTTGTCAGCGAGTGGTTAAAAATGTTATTTACCAATCAAGGAATTCAATCTGAAAAAAATACAGTAATTTATGGTGGTGCGAACTCAACAATTTTTAATCAAAATAATTTTAAGCCTTGGCAAGGAGAAGGAAAAATTAAAATTGTCACTCACCATTGGGGAGCTAATTGGAACAAAGGCTTTGATGCATATAACTACTTAGATAAATTGATGGAGCGTAAAGAATGGAAAGATAAAATAGAATTTTCGTATATTGGCAACATGCCAAAAGATTTTAATTTCAAAAATACTAAAGTAATTGAGCCATTATCGGGATTAGATTTAGCTCATGAAATTAAAAAAAATCATATCTACATTACAGGATCTATAAACGAACCATCTGGAAATCATCATATTGAGGGTGCGCAATGTGGGCTACCTATACTATATCTAAATAGTGGCGGCACACCAGAATATTGTAAAAATTTTGGATTAGAGTTTAATTTATCAAACTTGGAAGAAAAATTATCAAACTTAATTGAAAATTACAATGAATATCAGAATAAAATGAATAAATATCCTTATAGTTCAGATTTTATGTGTGAGGAATATTTTAATTTATTTGTCAATCTAATAGATAATAAAGAAGATATTTTGAAGAAAAGAATAATTAAAGAAAGTAAAAACCCTATCTTAAAAAATCTTTATTTATCAGTAAGAAAGATTTCTGAAATCTTTAGTAATTAGAAAAATATTTTTTCTAATTTTAAATTGAATTCATCAAGTTGATAATTTTTTATGATAGTTTCTTTTCCATTTTTGATTAAATTGTTATAAAGGTCTTTATCAGAAGCGCATTCATTTATTAATTCTTTCCATGCTGAGATATTATTTTCTTTCATAAAAAGAATGTTTTTTTTATTTTTAAACAGTTCTGGTTGCCAGAATCCATCAGTTTCTGTTATCAAAACTGGAGTACCACAACTAATTGACTGTAGCGCAACGCTTTGACCAGATGGTTGAAGACTATTATTTAATGGTATAATCGTAAGAAAAGATTCATAGTAAAAATCTCTTATCTCAATATCACTTAGTATTTCTTGACCCCAATCGCCATTGATTAATTTAATATTTGGATACTTAATTTGTTCCTTTAGTATTTTTGATGTTATAAATGTAAATTTGTAGTCTTGCATTTCTTTTGCTAGCTCAATAACAAATTCATAATCTCGTTTACCATCATTGCCAATAAAAAGAATGTTTTTGTTATCTACAAGTTTTTGACTTGATTCCCAAAATTTAGTATCTACAGGAAAAGGTAAAAACTCTATTTTGTTTTTAAATTTTTTATGTGACCTATTAACAAATTCATATTCACCTAAACTGAGAAATAATAATTTATCAGCTAGTTTCATAAAAATATAAATATTTATCCTTCGTAAAGTATTTTTGATTATATTTTTATGGACTACATCAAATAAGCCCATTATAAATACGCCTGTTTTTGATTTTTTCGTCATTTTATTTAATATTAAGTAGGGAAAAGATGAAAAAGCCACTCTTTGATTTGTCATGATTATCAAATCTGCATCTTTAAATTTCTTATAATTTTCTTTTTTCATAATCTTATCTAAAAAAAATGGAAGTCCTGAAAGCTTTTCAAGCATTCGAGAAATTGAATAAACAACTTTTGAGTTTCTATTCTTAGAAAATTCAATTATTTCACTGTTTTTAAATTTTTTACTTACCCATTGGTAACCATAAAAAAACTCTTTAGGAAATTCTTTATTGTTTAAACGGTCTTTTCTTCCATTTTGAAATATATAAATTAATTTTTTATTTTTCATATATATTTTTAAGATAACAAATTTTTACACCTACTACTATATTTATAAGCAATATAACATAATATAATCTTATTCTATGAAAATATTTAAAGACACAATTGGTTTATCTCCTCTTTTATTCATAGGTTTCTTACTAGTCTTTAATAGGCCATTTGTCGGTCTCTCAATTTTTGGTTTCAGAATTGGTGAGTTCATAATTGCTGCGGGCTTAATGGTATCTTTATTAATTTTAATTGTTTTTATTTTTTTTAAAAAATATTTAAGTTTCTTTGAGTCTTATTCTTCAAAGTTTTATTTTTGTTTAATTGTAGCTTCTTTTTTTACTAGTATTTTTATTACTTATGATACGAATATTTTTTCTACATATACATACAGAATTAGTTCTTATTTATGGACAACCTCCTATATTTTTGTAGGAGCATACTTATTAAACAATCAAGATTTACTTAGAAAATATAAGTCAGCAATTCTTCCATTATTTCTATTTGTGCCTATTGGACATTATTTTTTATCTACAGGTTATTACCCCAATTCCTTGATAGATATTTTCATTAAATATTCAGATAAGTTTGAATTTACCAAAGCATCTGACATAATGCTCTCAGTTTTAATTGCAAATATTTTAAATTATAAACTTACAGTGAGTAAATATTTTAAATTCTCTTATATGCTTTTTTCAATTTGCTTATTATCACCATTACTTCTTTTAATGAGCAGAGGTTCTTTTGTTTCAATAATTATTTTTGCAATTTTATCTTTATATCAATTTAGAGATTATATTCGAGAAAATATTAAAAAAGTAATTTACATGAGTTTATTTAGTGCGATAGTCCTTTTAGCTTCGCTTTATAATGTAAATGAAGTTGACTATAGCTTTAATGTTAATTTTGGTGGTAATATTGTTGTCGCAGAAGGGGGAGAAGACCTGTCAATAACATCAAACCTTAAGAGAGTCATAAGAAAAGATGATCAACGAAAAGCATTCTTATCTTTATATTTTGAAAATGGGAGATTGGTTTCTCATGATAACACCACAAACTGGCGATTAGATATATGGCAGGATGTTCTAGAAGACATGAATAACAAAGATATAATTATTAAAGGATATGGTTATAACGAAATTCTTCCCGTCATGACTGATCCAAGTGCACCTGGTAGATTAGGTACAGACGGTTTAAATGAACACGTACACAATTATTTTGTAAACATTTTTGCAAGAGGTGGAATTGTGCAATTTTTACTTTTTTTATTATTTCATCTAAGTATTGTAATTTATTGGAACAGGAAGTATTTAAATTACACCATATTAATTTTTATAATTCCTGCACTTATTGGAGCTTCTTTAGATATGAGTATGGAAGGAGTTCAGTATCCTGTTACTTATTACCTCTTTCTTGGGTATCTTTTATCAACACAACAAAAATCTAAAATTATAGATTTTTGAACACAAACTCAAAATTTAATTTAATATAGGAGGATATGTCAACTGCATTCATAACAGGAATCACTGGTCAAGATGGTTATTATTTGACCAAGTTTTTATTAGAAAAGGGATATGTAATTCATGGTACAATTAGAAGATCTTCAACATTCAATACTTCGCGAATTGAAAGTTTAATCTCCAAATATAGTGATGAAGGGTTATTAAATTTATATTATTCAGACCTTTTAGACTCATCATCATTAAATAATTTAATTAATAAAGTTAGACCTGATGAAATATATAATCTTGCTGCTCAATCACATGTAGCAGTTTCCTTTCAAAATCCTGTTTACACTTCTCAAACAGGAACTCTTGGGTCAATATCAATACTTGAAGCAATAAGGTCAGCCGATCATAATATTAAATTCTACCAAGCATCATCTTCAGAAATGTATGGTGGTGCATCGAGAGAAAGTTTGAATGAAGATTCTCCACTTGAACCAAAAAGTCCATATGCAGCCTCAAAAGTATTCGCTCACAACATTACAAAAATATACAGAGAATCATACAATATTTTTGGCACTAACGGGATACTTTTCAATCATGAATCACCTCACAGGGGAGAGACTTTTGTCACAAGAAAAATAACCAGAGCTGTTGGAAGGATAGCACTGGGACTTCAGAATAAGTTAACTCTTGGAAATTTAGATGCAAGTAGAGACTGGGGTTTTGCCGGAGATTATGTCGAGGCAATGTGGATGATGATGCAACACGACATTCCCTCAGATTGGGTAGTTGCTACTGGTCAAACTCAAACAGTAAAAGAGTTTGCAAAATTAGCTTTTGAAGAAGTTAATTTGGATTGGGATAAATACATAGTTACATCAGAAGAATATTTTAGACCTAATGAAGTTGAACATCTTTTAGGAGATTCGACGAAAGCAAAGAATGAGCTTGGATGGACTCCAAAAACTTCTTTTAAAGAACTCGTTACAATGATGGTCGAAAGTGATTTGGAACTTGCAAAAAGAGAACAAGTTTTACTCAAGGAAAAGCTTATTACGCCAACATGGGAAAATGCTACTTAGTTATTTCCTTATATTGTCAAAATTCTTTTTAAACCACTCATATGTTAATTCAAGACCTTCGTCCAAATTAACGGTACTTTTCCAGCCTAATTCATTGATTAAGGACGAATCTAAAAGTTTTCTAGGATTTCCATCAGGCTTTGTTTCATCGAATTGAAGCTCTCCTTTAAACTGAATTAAATCTTTTAATTGTTGACTCAAATCTTTTATAGAAACTTCTTCTCCAGAGCCAACATTTAAAAGGTCGTTTGTTATTTCATTAGATATTATAAATTCAATTGCAGAAGATAAATCATCAACATATAAAAATTCTCTTAAAGGTTTTCCAGTACCCCAAATTTTAAATACACTTTCATTATCTAGTTTTGCCTGATGCATTCTTGACAGCATTCCAGGAATTACATGGCTGTCAATGGGTGAAAAATTGTCATTTGGCCCGTATAAATTTGTTGGCATTAAGTTTACAACATTTTTACCGTACTGTGTTTTTAAACTTTTCCCTAGTTCTATTGCTGTTAGCTTTGCCATTGCATAAGGGGAATTTGTTGGCTCTAGTATTCCAGTCATATATTCATTTTCTTTAATTGGATCATTCGCATTAAGCGGGTAAATACAACTTGAGCCAAGGTTTATTATCGAAATTGAAGAAAAATTGATAGAGGCCTCTAAAACATTTATATTAATTTTAAGATTTTCTAAAAGAAACTCAGTCCTTTTAGTGTTATTAGCATGAATCCCACCAACCCGTGCTGCTGCATTTATTAAAATATCAGGATTTACATCTGCTAATAATTTTTTTGTATCTTCAAATGAAAAGAGATTAGTATCTTTTCTTGTAGAGCCTATTATCTTAAAATTTTTATTCGACTTTTCAAGGTATCTCAAGAGAGAGCTTCCAACTAAACCATTACTACCAAGAATTAAAACTTTAATTACAACTCCTTAACATAAAGAATTATAAACTTTTAATACCTTTAGGTAATAAAAAAGGTAAATAAAATAATCAGTATTACTATGTTTGTGTGAGTCATTTACCTTATCTAATTAATTTGCCACCTTTTATGCAAAGGGGTGTCGATACAGACAATTTTTCTTTACCAAAAAAAATAACTTTCATTATTAAAGGAAAAATACTCTCATTTGTAGTTAAAAAAACTAATGGCAGACTATTTTGTAAGCTTATTAATTTTTTCTTTAAAGACACCAATCTCAGATTTGAAAATAATCGTTATGTTAGAAATTACAAGAATCTGGAAATTTACTTCCCCAATAAAAGAATTTTAAGACTTGTAAATAATCCAGACTTATCTTTTAATAGAATTTACGAATCATACTGCCTCGACTCCGTAGCCTTTACAGAAGGAGATGTTGTTGTTGATTGCGGTGCAAATGTAGGAGAACTAAATCTAGCTCTATTTTTAAATGGAATAAAAATTAAATATGTAGCTTTTGAACCTGATGAAAAAACCTTCGAATGCCTTTCACTAAATTGTAATACATTTGATACTGAGTTACACAATGCGGCCCTTTCGAACAAGGAAGGACAAAGTACATTTTTTCTTGATAACGAAGGAGGCAATTCATCATTAGTAGATTTTGGAACAGTTTCATCAGTAAGTGTTTTAACGCAAACTTTAGATAGCTTTGAATTTGCAAAAATAAAGTTAATAAAAATCGATGCCGAAGGTTTTGAACCAGAAGTTCTTCAAGGATGTGTAAATTCATTAAAAAAAACAGAGTTAATTTCTATAGACTTTGGAGCTGAAAGAGGTGAAAACCAGGATACGACTATTGTTGAAGTCAACAAATTTTTATATGAGAATAATTTTGAATTAATTGAATTCAGTAAATATAGATTAATAGGACTTTATAGAAATAAAAGCATATAAAATAAAGAAGTAGTGAATAACAATTTAATTGAGAATATAGCTAAATTTATTCAAAATTTAGAGAATCCTGACAAAGAATTTCATTATTATCCTGTGTTAAAAGGTTCTACAAAAGATGGATTAAATGCACAACTTGGGCTCAGTTGCTATGCAATGAAGTGTTATTTTATGTTAGGCCTATGGGATGAACTAACTCCAATTAAGAAAAAAAACTGGACCAATTTTATTAACTCATTTCAATCAGATAGTGGAAACTTTCCTAAAAATTCATTTATTGATCAAACAGTTTTAAACGGATACAAAAAAAAGAATCTTAAAAAAGGAATGAAAAACCTAGTAAAATCTTCAATCAATCTGACTGGAATTAAAAATTTCGAACTTGAAAAACAGAAACTTAATAAAACAATAGTGGCAGAAACCAAACAAGCAATATCGACTCTTTATATGGTAGGACAAAAAAATAGTCTGCCATATGTCAACTTTCCTCAAACTGAGTCAGAGATAAACGATTACCTTGACTCGTTCAACTGGAGTAATCCTTGGAATGCTGGCGCACAATTTGCGTCCCTTTGTGTTTTTGCAAGTACTCAGTTATTTGATAAAAATCGAGATGATGCAATAAAATTTTTAGTAAATTATATAAATAAAAAAGTCGATTTAGCAACTGGATTGTATTTTGATAATGAATTGCCAAGATCTGTTGAGTCAATAAATGGAGCAATGAAAGTTTTGACCGGACTTGAGTGGATTAATTTAGACATACACCATCCTGAAAAGATAATTGAATATTGTCTACAAAATGAACCCAATAATGAAGGTTGCGATTTAGTTGATATTATTTATGTCCTCAATAGATGTTCAAAACAGACAGATTATAGAAAAACGGAAATTATAAAATATTTTGATAAAATTGAAAATCTAATAATGCAACACTTTTATAAAGATGAAGGCGGATTTTCTTACTTTATAAATAAAAGTCAAACTCATTATTATGGATTAAAAATATCAAATGGTTTAAGGACTGCCGATATCCATGGAACAACTTTATTGGTTTGGGCACTGTCTTTGATTAGTGATCTTAAAAATACTGAAAAAAATATTTTTAAGATTATTAAAGCCTAACATGTGGAAAGGTATTTATAGATATGTATAGTTTTTTATATTGTTTTGATATTAATTATAATATTCAAGCCTCAGTTTCTATTTATTCACTTTTAGAGCACGTAGATGAAAAAATAGATATATTCATAATTCATCAAAATTCTGATGAATTAAATATCCCTGAAAAAATACTCGATCATAAAAATCTAAACTCACTAGAGGTCTACGACTTTAAAAATGAAAACTATATTTTTCCAAATATTGAGAATGCACATGTTTCTGAAGCCACATACTATAGATTTTTTATTGAAAAATACTTACCAACCAATCTTGATTTTGTTACATATCTAGATGCTGATATTGTGATTGTAAATAATCCATTAGGGTTAATAAGAGAACACTTAGACAATCTTAAAAAAACTAATTTTATAATCAGTGTCAAATCAGAGCCACAATCAGAAAATGAAATTATTAAACTAAAAAATAATAGGTACTTTAATGCTGGTGTAATGTTGATTGACTATAAGCAATGGTTAAAAAAAGATATGCTCAATAATTTAGTTGAGCTTACTAATGAAAGAAAAAATGATTTAGTGTTTTGGGATCAAGATGTTCTTAATATATATTTCGATGGTGAATATTTAGAATTAACAAAATTCCTAAATTATAAATTAGATTTTTCTCCATATCAGCAATTCAAAAAAAAGAAATTAAATGAGAGTGTAAGCTTTATTCATTATTCAGGTAAATTCAAACCGTGGTCACTTAGAGGAATTGAAAATAGTGCTTCAGTTTATTATCAAAACAATTTCAGAAAACTTTATCATTCAAAGTACCATTTGTCTGATAACTGGAAAGTAAATACCCTAAAAGATTTTCTCAAAATTCTTTTCTATGGACGAATATTAAGTATCGAATTTCCTATTGCATTGATAAAAATTGTAGTCATATTTTTAATTACCAAAAGAAAATGAAGATTTCAAAGGTAATTATTACTTCAACACTTGATAAAAAATATCTTGACTATTGGCCAATTGTTGAAAAGGCTTGGAAGGAACTTGATATTGAGCCTATTTTATATCTGATAACTAATAAAAAGTACAATAATATCCAGTGCCAAAATTTTTATATAAAAAAAATTCACCCTGTGTTTATTGCACAGAATTTAAGAATGTTGATACCGGCTATTTATCCTGATGATGTTTGCTTATTATCTGACATTGACATGATGCCTCTTTCAAAAGACTATTTTCAAGGTTCAATTAAAGATATTGAAGATAATAATTTCTTCGTGTATAGATCGAATGCTACACCAGATAATATGCTTCCAATATGCTGGAATGTAGCACTGGGAAGCACATGGGGTCAGGTATTTTCAATCAAGAATTTAGATGATATTACAAGTAAACTTATCGATTGGTATCCAAAAAATTACAAACCATACAAAAAAAACTGGTATGTTGATCAAATAAAACTTAAAGAATGCTTATCTAGATTTGAATTAAGTAATAGTAGTCGAGTTGTTTATCAAAATGATGAAAATTTAAATTTTAAAAGACTAAATAGAGATAGTCTAGAGAAAGATTTTTTAGATTTTAAAAAAGAAAAAAGTAGATATGTAGATTTTCATATGCCAAGACCCTTTCTAGGAAATCAAGTACTTATAGACCAAGTATTCAATTTGAACTTTTCAGAAAAATGAATATTTTATATAAATTTTACCAATCTGAAAAGGTAAAGATATTAAAAAAATTAATAACAGAATTGCCTTTTTATATTGCAGATATTGCACTTATTACATACAGCTTACTTAAAAACTTAATAATACTTGGTATGCCTTACGATAAAAGACTAGTTATTGTTTCTGCTTCTGATGAAAGATTTGCCGAAACCATTTTACAACTTATAGAAAATCTACAGTCATATAAATTCTATGAAAAACTTACCATATATGACTTGGGCATGAATAGTAAGCAACTTGAAAAAATAAATATTAAATATCCTGAAGTAATAATTGAAAAATTTAATTTCGATGAAGTTCCTGATTTCGTAGGTCAGAGAGATGACCATGGGCTACTAGGTTTTTATGCATGGAAACCAAATATTATTGTCAAAACTCTAGAAAAATATAAATCGAAAGTTGTATGGCTAGATTCAGCAAATTTAATTGATTGGAAATTTATCTTTGTACTTATTGTTTTAACAAATAAACATTTTTTTAGCCCTATAAGTGCTGGCAAAGTAATCGACTTTACCCACGAGAAGACGATAGAATCAGTAAAATTTCCCTCTAATAAATTAAATAAAAGAAATCTGACTGGAGGCTTTAATGGCTTTGATTGGAATGATAAGAAAAGCATGAAAATTGCAAATTTATGGAGAGATTTTTCAAACATTCAGGAAGTTGTTTTTCCAGAAGATATTACAAAACGTACACATAGATGGGATCAATCAATCTTAACTTTATTAGTTTATAAATATAACTATTTTGGTTACTTACCAAAGATGAAAAAAGTTTTTGGAATAAAAGTCAACCAGAATCCTAACCAAGATTTCTTCCTTTTCGAGTCAAAACAAAATGTGTACTCTTCAAAGCTGTATTTAGAATGGTATAAAAATTATAAAAATTTTTCAACTAAGACTATCAAGCATTCTAAATTAATTTGGATTCTTGATTCTGACAGCATTAATAAAATACCAAACAAGTTCCTAAAAAATAAAAAAGTCTTATGTAATGTTTATGAAAATAAAAATATTAATGAGCTAACTTCTAATCCTTTAATTGATGCTTTTTTAATTTTTGATGAAAAAATATCTTTACCATCAATGAAAAATATTAAATATGTAAATAAACAAACTACGGTTAATGAGTTTAAAGAAATAATTGAGTCTTTTAACAGTTTGAGTGATTAATAGTTCCTACCATCACCATGCTTACCATTATAGTAAAAAAGTGGTTCATCTATATAAATAAGGTCTGTTAACCTCAGTATTCCCAGCCAACAATCCCAATCTTCGTTAGGTCCTTCAATGCCTCTATGTCCACTTATCGGCAAACCCCTAAACCCTCCAAGAGTCTTTATTAAATTCTTTTCAATGAGTACACTTGATAAAACTATACAATTATGTATTTTTATAAACTCATAATTCCATACCTTTGGATAACCATTTCTTAGATGCATCGTTTTTTTGTATTTCTTCCGAATTTTTTTATAAAACTTTTCAGAATTGTAAAGCTTATAATTTAAATTTTTATTGTACACTCCCTCACCAAAGTATCCTTCTGTGCACGAGAAGAGCATCTTACTTTCTAGCATTCTGCTCAATTGAATTTCTAGCTTGTCCTTCATCCAAATGTCATCATCATCTAAAAATGCTATGTAATCACCCTTCGCAATATCAATTCCATAATTTCTGATTGATCCTGGACCAAATCCATTTTTTTGAGTTTGGTTTTCTTTCAAATTTATAATTTTTACTTGTTCTGGAAAATTATATTTGTAATAATCTTCTTCGGTCGATCCATCATTAATAACAATAATTTCGAAGTTATCATAAGTTTGATTCAAGACACTCTCAATAGCATTCTTTAAATATTGAAATCTATTGTATGAAGGGATAACTACGCTTATAAATTTTTTATCCATTATTATCTAATTTAATCCATTGCTCTCTAAGATTAATGATTTTATTTGAATTTCTGTACCAAGGAAATGGCGATATTATTTTTGAAGTCTCATTTTCCTTTAAGATTGCAGGAATTAATGAAAATGTACTGTTGCTAATAATAAAATTATTATTCATCAACATCTTAGAAAAAGCATTTATT
>MDSV01043563.1_pt1 | contig 23502 bp, 20 predicted proteins | sample 810851 | NCBI WGS metagenome assembly MDSV01 (sample SAMN05326640, study PRJNA326480) | marine metagenome | isolation source: seawater | place: Atlantic Ocean: North East | collected 2012 | reverse complement strand
GTTGCAGGAGCGGCACTCGTTCCTGCAGGGCCAGCTCGACGACATCCGGTCGACCCGCCGGGAGCTGTCGAAGGTGATCGCCTCGATCGACGAGGAGATCGTCACGGTCTTTGCCTCGGCGTTCGCCGACGTGTCGGTCAACTTCACTCAGCTGTTCGAGACACTCTTCCCCGGTGGTCAGGGCTCGATCTCGCTCACCACGCCGGACGACTTGCTCAACACCGGCATCGAGATCTCAGCCAAGCCCTCGGGCAAGAACGTCAAGAAGCTCTCGCTGTTGTCCGGTGGTGAGCGCACCCTCGTCGCCCTGGCGTTCCTGTTCGCCGTGTTCCGAAGCCGCCCGTCGCCGTTCTACGTGATGGACGAGGTCGAGGCCGCGCTCGACGACATCAACCTCCATCGCTTCCTCTCGCTCGTCGAGGAGTTCCGGGCCGATGCCCAGCTGCTGCTCGTGAGCCACCAGAAGCGCACGATGGAGGCCGCAGACTGTCTCTACGGCGTCTCGATGAAACCCGGTGGTTCGAGCCGGGTCGTCAGCGAGAAGGTCGCCGAGACCCTCGAAGCCACGCCGGCACCGGCGGCCTAAGTCGTGGACTTCGGCGTCTGCATCTTCCCAACGGCTGATGCGATGCATCCGGCCGAACTCGGTCGGGCGCTTGAGGAGCGTGGCTTTGAGTCGTACTGGGTCGCCGAGCACACCCACATCCCGGCCAGCCGGCGGAGCCCGTGGCCCGGGGGCGCCGACCTGCCACAGATGTACTACGAGACGATGGATCCGTTCGTGGCGCTCACCGCTGCAGCGACTGCCACCGAGAATCTCAAGGTTGGCACCGGGATCTGTCTTGTCGTTGAACGCAATCCGATCATCACAGCGAAAGAGGTCGCCTCGATCGATCATGTCTCGAATGGACGGTTCCTCTTCGGCGTCGGCGGTGGCTGGAACGCCGAGGAGATGGAAAACCACGGCACCGCGTTCGACACCCGGTGGAAGTTGATGCGCGAGCGCATGGAGGCGATGAAGGCGATCTGGGCCGACGACCCGGCCGAGTACCACGGTGAATTTGTCGACTTCGACCCGATCTTTTCCAAACCCAAGCCCGTCCAATCGCCCCACCCGCCGATCCATGTCGGTGGCGCCTCACCATGGGGTCCGCGGCGGGCTGCCCGCTACGGCGACGGTTGGATGCCGATCAATGGCCGGGGCGGCACGATCATGGACGACCTTCCCGTGCTGGCCGAGGAGTGCGAGAAGAACGGCCGTGACATCGCCGAGATCGAACTTTCGCTCTACATGGCGCCGGTGAACGCCGATGTGGCCAAGGAGCACGAGGAGGGCGGGGTCTCTCGTTTCATCTTCGGGTTGCCGCCGGCCGACGCTGAAACCCTGCTGCCGATGCTCGACAAGCAGGCCGAGGTCATCGCCGCCGTCAACGGCTGACCCGCTCGCGGTGCTCGACCGTCGGTCCGGAGACGCCGCGGGTCCACCCCGGCCCGTCGGGATCGGGAGGCCTGATCGGCGGTATCCGCCGCCCAGACGAGGGACTAGTCTGCGCCGCCATGCCCAGCGTTCCCGACCGCGCCCAAGTCGTCATCGTCGGCGGCGGCATTGTCGGCGCCAGCATCGCCTACCATCTCACCCGTCGCGAGATCACCGATGTCGTGGTGCTCGAGCAGAACACCCTCACCGCCGGCACCACGTGGCACGCCGCCGGCCTGGTGAGCCAACTCAAGTCGACACGGTCGCTCACCAAATTGGCGGCCTACTCGGCCCGCCTGTTCGAGGAACTCGAGGATGAAACCGGCCAGGCCACCGGCTACCGCACGCCCGGTTCGATCCAGGTGGCCGATAACGAGCAGCGCTGGGAAGAGATCCGCCGTGGCGCGACGATGGCCGATGGGGTCGGCGTCGAGTGCCGAGAGATCTCGATCGACGAAGCCGCCGAACGGTTCCCGCACATGCGCACCGACGATCTCGTCGGCGCGCTGTATATCCCGCGCGACGGCCAGACCTCGCCGGTCGACACCACGATGGCGCTCGCCAGGGGTGCCAAGGCCCGAGGCGCAACGGTCATCGAGAACGTCGCCGTCACCCAACTGAAGACGAAGGACGGCAAGATCGCTGGTGTCGTCACCGAGCAGGGTGAGATTGAGGCGGAGATCGTCGTGCTCGCCACCGGCATGTGGACCCGTCACCTTGCGGCCCAGATCGGTGTGAACGTCCCGATTCAGGCGTGCGAGCACTTCTACATCGTCACCGAACCGATCGAGGGAATGGAGATCGGCACGCCGACCCTGCGCGACCCGGGCAACTACACTTACTTCAAGGAGGAGACCGGGAAGATCATGGCCGGCTTCTTCGAACCTCGGGGCAAGGTCTGGCGTATGGACGAGATCCCCCGTGATTTCAGCTTCGGCACGTTGCCCGAGGACTGGGATCATGTCGGGCCGATCTTCGAGCGAGCGATCCACCGAGTACCGGTCCTGGGCGAGGTCGGCCTTCAGTTGTTCTTCAACGGCCCCGAGGCGTTCACTCCCGATGGCGTCTACTACATGGGAGAGGCTCCCGAGGTCGACAACTGCTACGTCGCCGCCGGTTTCAACTCGGTCGGAATCCAGTCGGCAGGCGGTGTCGGTTGGGCGCTCGCCGACTGGATCACCGACAAGCACCCACCGATGGACCTCAACTCTGTCGACATCCGCCGAGCGCAGCCCTTCCAGGCCGACGAGGCGTATCTGCAGGACCGGATCTCCGAGAGCCTCGGACTTCTGTACGCGATGCACTGGCCGTTCCGACAATACGAGTCGGCTCGAGGCATTCGCCTGTCGCCGTTGCACGATCGGACCGACGCCGCCGGCGCAGTGTGGGGCGAGACCGCCGGCTGGGAACGTCCCAACTGGTATGCCGACGACGGCCAGGCCCGCGAGTACGAGTACTCGTACGGCAAGCAGAACTGGCACGACAACATGGTCCGAGAGTGCCGGGGGGTCCGTGAGGCCGTCGGCCTGTTCGACCAGACCTCGTTCGCGAAAGCCCGTGTCGAAGGTCCCGACGCGCTCGCTGTGCTCAACCACCTCTCGGTCGCCAACATCGACGCCCCGATCCACAAGGCCGTCTACACACAGTGGTGCAATCACAAGGGCGGTATCGAGGCCGACCTCACGGTCACCCGCACGGGCCACGACACCTTCTTCGTCGTCACGGCGACAGCCGCCGAGAACCGGGACTTCACGTGGTTGCGACGAGCGGCGAGCGGCAAGGACGTCACGATCACCAACGTCACCCACGACATCGCGATGCTTGGTCTGATGGGTCCCAACAGTCGATCACTCCTCTCGGAGATCACCGACGCCGATCTCTCGAACGCCGACATCGAGGAAGGTGGCTTCCCGTTCGGTTGGAGCAGACAGATCGAGATCGCCGACCGACCGTTGCTCGCGCTGCGCATGAGCTATGTCGGCGAGCTCGGCTGGGAGCTGTACATCGCCAACGACGATGCCGTCGCGGTCTACGACGCGATCGTCGAGGCCGGCGCGAAACACGGTCTCGTGCATGCCGGCTTCCATGCGATGAACTCGCTTCGCCTTGAGGCGGGTATGCGTCACTGGGGTCACGACATCACCGACGAGGACACCCCGATCGAAGCCGGGCTGAGTTTCGCCATCGACTGGGACAAGGGCGAGTTCCTGGGCCGTGATGCCCTGCTCGCCCAGAAGGATGCGCCCCGCTCGAAGCGGCTGATCCAGTTCCGGATCGAAGATCCCGACCTGCTGACGTATCACGACGAGCCCATCCACCGCGATGGCGTCGTCGTCGGAAGCACGTCATCGTCGATGTGGTCAGCGACCCAGAACCGCTGCTGCGCAATGGGGTATGTCGAGCATCCCGACGGCGAGAGCATCACCGCCGCCTGGCTCGACGAGGCGACGTGGGAGGTCAACATCGGTGGCCAGATGGTTCCGTTGTCGACGTCGATCCGTTCCTGGTACGACCCACAGAATCAGCGCCCCCATCTCGCCGTGTAGGAATGCAGGTCCCCGGTGTCGAGCGGTGTCGGCTGCGGATCGTCCGCTCGGCTCCGGGTAGCGCAAGAGGCAGCGGTACCGTCGTCGTGGTGCACCCCTCCCTCCGCCTTCCTCTGAGCGCGATCGGACTGATCGCAGGGCTCGTTGCGGCCGCCTGCACCTCCGTTCCACCCGAGGAACTTTCCGTGCCGTTGCCGACCACCACGGTCGAGTCGGAGTCGGCGCCTGTGGGCGAGATGGAGTCGGAGTCGACGGCCGGGTCCGACTTGTCGCCCGACACGCCGCCGGTCGCCGGGGAGTTGGCGATCGGGGGACTCGAGGGGATGGTCATCGCCGATGCGTCGGGTGCCGTGGTGCGATCGGCCTTCCCGAACGGTGTCGCAACCCAGCCCACCTGGTCGCGCGCTGGTGACCGGGCGATCTCGTTCGTGCCGTCGGCGACCGGAGGGTCGGTTGTCGTCTCCGCCGGCGACGACGCGTTCGCGGTCGGCGCCCGGCGGCCGTACTTCTTCTTCTCGTGGAGCGGAGATGGCGCCTATGTTGCCGCGTTGGGGCCAGGCCCGCGAGGCACGAGCCTCGACATCCTCAACCCTGAGGGGGAACTCGCAACCGACGCCACCATCGACACCGGGAGCTTCTATCTCGCCTGGGAGCCCGGTGGCGATGATCTCGTCGTCCATCTCGACGACGAACTCTTCCTCCTCCGGGATCCTCGGGATCTGGAGACGCGCGAATCGCTGGGTGCGCCCGGCCAATCCTTCCTTGCGCCGGTGTGGATCCCGGAAACCCGCCACATCGTCATCGTGGACGATGTGGACAGCTCGGACGAGAGTCGCCTCATCCGACTCGACGTCGACGATCGCAGTGAGCATGATCTCGGTCCGGTCCGGGGTGGTGTCGGGATGACGGTGTCGCCCGACTCGACCCGCCTCTTCGTGTCCCACGGCGGTCACGATTCCGAGCGTGGCAACGAGATCGAGATCTCCATGGACAGAACGAGCTACCCAGTGCAGGAGACGCTCGCCGCGAGCGAGGTCATCGTGCTCGAGACCGGCGAACGCACTGCCGTCAGCGACGAATCCTCGATCTGGGCGGAGTGGGCCCCTGACGGATCGGCGCTCGCACTGCTGCAGCCGGTGAGTCAGGGCGCACGCTGGCTGATCGCCGACGAGCGCGGGCTCCGCGAGCTCGGCACGATGCAGGCAACCCCCACCTTTCTTCGCAACTACCTTTTCTTCTCCTGGCAATACGTCGAGTCACAGCGGATCTGGGCGCCCGACGCCGACGCGATCGTCTACGCGGCCGTCGAAGCCGGGATTCCCGGGATTTACGTCCACCCGCTGAATGGCGAGCGGGTGCGAGTCAGTGATGGAGACGTTGCCTTCTTCTCGCCCCGACCCGACGGCGCCACCGCCCCGCCCGCCTGAGGCAACGGTCGTTCAGTCGAAGACGATCACCGAGCGGGCAACCTCGCCGGCTGACATCGCCGCGAACGCCTCGTTGATGTCGTCGAGTCCGACCCGGGCGGTGACCATGTCGTCGAGATGGAGCTTGCCGCCGAGGTAGAACTCCACCAGTTGGGGCATGTCCTCGCGAAAGCGGTTCGATCCCATGTTCGACCCGGTGAGCGTCTTCTCCATCAGCAGCGCTTCGGCATCGATCTCGAGCTTCTGACCCTGTGGCACCATGCCGATCACGACCGCAGTGCCTCCGTAGCGGATCATCTCGTAGGCCTGTTCGGCGGTCTCTTTGCGGCCGACCGCCTCGTATGCGAAGTCCGCGCCCTGGTTCGTGAGCGCACGCACCGCTGCGACGGGATCCTCGACCGAGGCGTCGACAACATGGGTGGCACCGAACGTGCGAGCAGCGGCGAGCTTCTCACTGCTGACATCGACGGCGATGATCGTTCCCGCACCGGCGATCGCTGCACCGTTCAGTGCGGATAAGCCGATGCCGCCGCACCCGATGACGACGACCGATGCGCCCACGGGAATCCGTGCGGTGTTGACGACTGCGCCGAAGCCGGTCATCACGGCGCAGCCGATCAGGGCGCCGCGGTCGAGCGGCATGTCGTGCCGGACCTTCACGCAGGCGCGTTCGTGCACGAGCATCGCTTCGGCGTAGGAAGCGAGGTTGTAAAGCTGCGTGATCGGCTCGCCTTTTTGTGAGAGGCGGGGAGGTTGCCCGGGGGAGCGCCAGGTCTCGGTGCTCTCACACAGTACTGGTCGTCCGGCCGTGCAGTTGCGGCAGACCCCGCAGAAGGCCGACATGCAGGTGATGACGTGGTCGCCGGGCTCGACGTAGGTGACGTCGGGACCGACTGCCTCGACGACGCCGGCCGACTCGTGGCCGGGCACGCATGGCATCGGGGTGTGATAGAGCCCCTCGATGAAGTGGAGATCGGAGTGGCAGACCCCGGCGGCCGTCGTGCGGATCCGGACCTCGCCGGGACCCGGGTCGTCGATGTCGATCTCTTCGATCGTGAGCGGTGCACCCGCCTGTCGGAGGACAGCGGCTCGCATGATCAATCCTTCCTCACCAGCGGCGGGGTCTCGTTGCCGCCGGTCAGCGTGTTCCAGAACATGGCTTCGACAGAGGATCGATCGCCGGAGTCGACGAATGGGTCGGTGAGCGCGGCCATCGCTGGATCACAGCAGTCCAGCGCAGCCGACGCAACCGCCAGGTATCCCCGAACCTGCGTACGACCCGACCAACGAGGCGATCCGCGCCTGACCGGAACCGGTCGTCCATCGATCTTCAGTATCGGTGAGACGTTCACATTCAGCAGTGCGGCGTCGATGTTCTAGAGTCACGATTGCACATCGGCGCCAAGCGCCCGACCGTCCCGGAGGACACCCATGAAGATCGTGGTCGATTTTGATCTCTGCGAGAGCAACGCAGTCTGCATGCAGATCGCACCCGACGTCTTTGAGGTCCGCGACGACGACTTCCTCTACGTGCTCAACGAGAACCCCGACGAGAGCGATCGTGAGCGGATGGAGGAGTGCGTCCAGCGCTGCCCGAAGCAGGCGATCTCGATCGAAGACTGATCGAGCCGGATGGCCGCACAATCGATCCACATCGTCGGCGCGTCGCTCGCCGGCATTCGCGCGGCCGAGGCGCTTCGGCGCCGCGAGTTCGACGGTCGCATCGTGTTGATCGGCGATGAGCCCCACCGGCCCTACGACCGCCCGCCCCTGTCGAAGCAGGTGCTCGCCGGCGATTGGGACGCCGACCGCATCGAGCTGACGAAACCCGAAAAGTTCGAGGCCCTTGATCTCGACCTGCGGCTCGGCGTTCGAGCCACGGGATTCGACCTCCCCACCCGAACCCTCTCGACCTCTGACGGCGACGACACCATCGACGCAATGGTGATCGCCACTGGCGCCCGCTGTCGCACCTTGCGCGGCACCGAGGACATGGCGGGCGTGCATGTCCTGCGAACCCTCGATCACACGCACGCGCTGCGGGCCGCGCTCGACGCCGGCCCGTCGCGAGTCGCGGTCGTCGGTGCAGGCTTCATCGGTGCAGAGGTCGCCGCCACCTGTCGGGGGCGGGGTCTCGACGTCACCATGATCGATCCCATGCCCACGCCGCTCGGTCGAGTCCTGGGGGAGGAGATCGGCTCGCTGATGGCCGATGTCCACGTCGAGCACGGCGTCGACCTCCGCACCGGTGTCGGTGTCGATCGGCTCGAAGCCGACGATGGCCGTGTCGCTCGTGTCGTGCTCTCCGACGGTACGGTCGTCGAGGCCGACGTCGTCGTGATCGGCATCGGTGTCATCCCCAACACCGAGTGGCTCGAGGGATCGGGCCTCGCCATCGACAACGGTGTCGTCTGCGATGCGACGATGCTCGCGGGTCCCGGCATCACGGCCGCAGGTGATGTGGCTCGTTGGCCCAATGGCCGCTTCGACGAGGTGATGCGCATCGAACACTGGGACAACGCGATCGAACAGGGCGTCCACGCTGCCGAGCGACTACTGGTCGACGATGCCGACGCGCTGCCGTTCGAACCAGTGCCGTGGTTCTGGTCCGATCAATACGACCGCAAGTTGCAGATGGCGGGGCGGATCGGCCCGGCGGACGACATCCATCTCGCCACCGGTTCGTTCGAGGAGCGACGTTTTGCGCAGCTTCACGGTCGGAACGGGCGACTGGTGGGTGTGCTCGGCCTCAACCGGCCCCGTCACGTCATGCAGTACAAGACCATGATCCAGAACGGCACGTCGTTCGAGGACGCGGTCGCCGCCGAGATCTAGCTGGTGGGTACCACTGCAACGGTGCTCGTTGCCCTGGCCGGTGTCGCCGCGCTCGTCGACTGGTGGAGCGTGGCCAGGGAACGCCTCGGTGTCGAGTTCATCGCCAAGCCCCTCGTCGTCATCGGCTTGATCGGTGCGGCGCTGTCCGTCGACACCGGCGACGGTGTGGTGCGGGGGCTTGTCGTCGCTGCGCTCGGCGCGTCGCTGGTCGGCGATGTGGTGTTGATGACTCCCGACGCCCGGTTCGAGGCAGGCGTTTCCGCGTTCCTCGTTGCGCATGTGCTGTACATCACCGCCTTTCTCGAGACCGGTGGTCTCGACGTCGGCGCTGGGGTCGCCGCAGCGGTGCTGATCATCGGCATCGGGTTCGGAGCGGTGCCGCAGATCATCGCCGGGGCCCGATTACGCGGCCCCGCCACGCAGACGGGGGTTACGTTCTCCCTTGCGGTGATCGCCGTGACGGCGCTGCTGGCGGCCGCCACGGGTGCGCTGACGGCGATGATCGCCGGAGCGCTACTCCTCACATCCGATGCGTTGCTGGGATGGAATCGGTTCGTCGACCGGGCCCCGGGTGGGCGGGTCCTGGTGCAGGTCACCAATCACGCCGCTCACGTCGGATTCGTTCTCTGGCTCACCAGCTGACCGCGCTCGCCATCGTTTTTGCGCTCGAGACGCACGTCCGCATCGGATGTCTCCGCCGCTACCCTATAGAGGTCCCGAAATCGGGATCCGCTGCCCCGTTCGCACTGCGGCGTGGGCGGCCGGGTACGACACCCAACGAAAGACACGATTTCACATGGCTACCAATCTGCGCCCGAAGGCCGAGACCATCGCCGACATGGCGAAGGCGTTCGAACTCAGCGAGAACGATACCGGATCTCCCGAGATCCAGATCGCACTTCTCTCTGAGCGCATCAACCACCTCACTGAGCACCTGAAGACCCACAAGAAGGATCATCACAGCCGGCGAGGCCTGCTGATGCTCGTCGGTCGGCGCCGTCGTCTCCTTGACTATGTCAAGGACAACGACATTGAGCGGTACCGTGCGGTGATCGCACACCTCGGTCTGCGACGCTGAAATGATGTTGGGGCGGTCCTGCTGGGCCGCCCTTTCGGTTTCCGCCGGGACGTGCCCGGCGAAAGCCCGACGAATCCCAGAAGCAGGAACGTCCTGCGAACAAACCGAACACATGGCAGTTGGTGCTAGTCGTGAGTTTCTGATCTCGTAACCCCGCCGAGGGTGGGGGTTCCGGACCGAATGGGTCCGACGAAGATCAGAGGTTCTCGACTGGGAACTGGCAGTCGTGTGTTCGTCCCAAGGAAAGACAACACATGACTGAAACCACTTCCGTCACCGGCGCGTTCACGCGCGGCGAGGGCAAGGACGCCACCTTCGAGGTCGGCAAGTTCGCGCCGCTCGCCGGCGGTTCGATCACCGCCCGGATCGGCGACACCGTCGTCCTCGTCACCGCCACCGGCGCCAAGGCGCCCCGCGATGGTGCCGATTTCTTCCCGCTGACCGTCGACATCGAAGAGCGCATGTACGCCGCGGGCAAGATCCCCGGCTCGTTCTTCCGTCGCGAGGCTCGGGCCGGCGAGCAGGCGATCCTCACCTGCCGTCTCATCGACCGTCCGCTGCGTCCCGCCTTCCCTGATGGGTTCCGCAACGAAGTCCATGTGGTGGGCACCGTCCTCGGCGCCGACCAGGAGAACCCCTACGACGTCCTCGCCCTCAACGCGGCGTCGCTCGCCCTGTGCGCCTCGCCGATCCCCTTCGAGGGGCCGATCGGCGCCGTGCGTATGAGCTGGTCGCCCGACGGCGAATGGGTCCCGTTCCCGACCTACGAAGAGTCCGACCAGTCGGCCTTCGAGATGGTCGTGGCCGGCCGCCTCGACGGTGACGACGTCGCCGTGATGATGGTCGAGGCCGGCGGCACCGCCAACACCTGGGAGCTGTACGAGAACGGCACCCCGAAGGTCGACGAAGACACCCTCGCCGGTGGCCTTGAGGCCTGCAAGGTGTGGATCCGCGAGATGATCGAACTCCAGCAGGAGTGCATCGAGAAGCTCGGCCCCATCGAGAAGATGGAGGCACCGCTCACGATCGACTACAGCGACGAGATCTACGCCGCGGTCGAGGCCGCCGGTACCGAGCGCATCGCCGAGACCCAGAAGATCGCCGACAAGACCGATCGCCAGAACGCCGAGGCCGAGGTCAACACTGCGTTGGTCGCTGAACTCGAGGGTCAGTTCGCTGACACCGACGATGCTGTCAAGCAGATCAAGGCCGCCGCCCGCTCGGTTATGAAGAAGGTCGTTCGCAAGCGCATCGTCGAAGAGGGCATCCGCATCGACGGTCGTGGTGCCGCCGACCTGCGAAAGGTCACGTCCGAGGTCGGTGTCATCCCGACGTCGCACGGCTCGGGCCTCTTCCAGCGTGGCGAGACCCAGGTTCTCAACATCACGACGCTCGGCATGGGTCGCAGCGACATGATGATCGACGACCTGTCGCCGCTCGAGAAGAAGCGCTACTTCCACCACTACAACTTCCCGCCCTTCTCGACGGGTGAGACCGGCTTCATGCGCGGTCCGAAGCGTCGCGAGATCGGTCACGGTGCGCTCGCCGAGCGTGCGGTCGCCCCGATCGTCCCAAGCTTCGAGGAATGGCCCTACACCGTCCGCACCGTCTCCGAGGTTATGGCCTCGAACGGTTCGTCCTCGATGGGTTCGGTCTGTGGCTCGACCCTGTCGCTGATGGACGCCGGTGTGCCGATCAAGGCGCCGGTCGCCGGTATCGCCATGGGTCTCGTGCACGCCGAAGGCGAGTACGTCACCCTCACCGACATCCTCGGGGCCGAGGATGCGTTCGGCGACATGGACTTCAAGGTCGCCGGTACCACCGACTTCATCACCGCCCTGCAGCTCGACACCAAGATCGCCGGCATTCCTGCCAACGTGCTCGCCGGTGCGCTCTCACAGGCCCGTGAGGCCCGTCTCGACATTCTCGACATCATGCTCGAGGCCATCCCGGAGCCCCGCGAGGAAGTTCGCGAGACCGCCCCGAAGATCGTCAGCTTCGAGATCCCGATCGACAAGATTGGTGAGGTCATCGGCCCGAAGGGCAAGGTCATCAACACCATCCAGGGTGAGACCGGTGCCGACATCTCCGTCGACGACGACGGCATGGTCGGCGTCGTGGCCATTTCGAGCACCGACAACGCAAAGGTCGCCGAGGCCAAGCGGCAGATCGAGCTGATCCTCGATCCACCGACCGCCGAGGTCGGGGCCGAGTACGCCGGCCGTGTCGTGAACATCACCAAGTTCGGTGCGTTCGTGAACATCCTTCCCGGCCGCGACGGCCTGCTGCACATCTCCAAGATCGGCGGCAGCAAGCGCATCGACAAGGTCGAGGACGTGCTCGAGCTCGGGCAGGAAGTTCAGGTCGTGGTCGAAGACGTCGATCCGAACGGCAAGATCTCGCTCAAGCCGGTCGGCGACGGTCCGGAGGCCACCGGTGGCGACGCCGCCGAAGCATCCGACGACACCCCTGCCGAAGCGTCCGGTGACCGTGAATCGGTCTCGTTCGAGTCCGCCTTCGACTCCAACCTCGCTGACGAGTTCGGTGATCTCGGTCCCGAGGCCCCGCGTCGCTCCGGCGGCGGCGGTGGTGGTGGCCGTGGCCGCGGCCGTGGTGGTCGCGGTCGCCGGTGACGATCGGCCAAACGAAAGGACTCGCAACGTCGTCTGAGGACGACGCCGCGATCCGAATCTCTCGGCTCGACGGCGGCCTTCGGGTCGTTACCGAGTCCATGCCCCGGTCGCGATCCGTCGCGGTCGGGGCATGGATCGGGGTCGGCAACCGCGACGAGCCCGCCGAGTTGGCGGGCGTCTCGCACTTCCTCGAACACCTGCTGTTTAAGGGGTCGTCGACTCGATCCGCACAGGACATCGCCCAGGGCATCGATGCCGTGGGCGGTGATCTCAACGCGTTCACGTCCAAGGAGTACACCGCCTTTCACGCTCGGGTTCCTGCCTGGGAACTCGACTTCGGCCTGAACACCCTGCTAGACGTTCTCGTCGATCCGGGGTTCACCGAGACCGAACTCGACGCCGAACGTCAGGTGATTCTCGAAGAGCTTGCGTGGAGCGCCGATACGCCCGACGATGTCGTCCACGGCGTCCTCGCCGAGAGCTTGTTCCCGGGCCATCCGCTCGGTTGGGAAGTGCTCGGCACGGCCGACACCGTGCAGGCGATCGACGCTGCGCAGGTTCGGGCGTTCCACGACCGCTGGTACCGGCGGTCGAACATGGTGATCGCCGTGGTCGGCCCGGTCGACCATGACGAGATCGTCGCCCGGGTCGACACCGCACTCGCTGCAGTCGGGGAGGGTGAGCGCCCGGTTCGGGTTGCGCCGCCGCCCGAGATCGTGTCTGAGGTCGTCACGTCGCGGTCGATCGAGCAGATGCATCTCGCCGAGGGATGGCGCACCGGCGGCCTTCACAGCCCCGATCGGTATGCGCTCGCCGTGGCCACCCAAGTGTTGGGTGGTGGCTGGTCGAGTCGCCTGTTCCAAGAGGTTCGCGAGAAGCGGGGCCTGAGCTACAGCGTCTTCGCCTCGGTCGGCTCGTTCGCCGACAGCGGCACGATGTCGGTCTACGCCGCCACGGCGCCCGAGCGTCTCGCTGAGCTGCGAACCGTGATCGATGCCCAACTCCACGACCTCGCCACCAACGGCCCGGGCCAGCGAGAACTCGACGTGGCACGCGGCGGGTTCGAGGGTGCCACGGTCCTCGGGCTCGAGGACACCGGCAGCCGGATGGCCCGCCTTGCCACCAATGTCTTGATCCGCGACCGAATCGTCGGCGTCGACGAATACCTCGACGCGGTTCGGGAGGTCACGGCTGCGGACGTGCAGCGGGTGCTCGCCGAGGTGCTCGAGGGCACGGCGGCGGTGAGCATCGTCGGCCCAGGCTGAACTCGCCACAAGCAACCCACGGTCGGTACCGTCCCGTCACGATCGAACGTCTCGAGAGGAAGTTCTTCATGGCTCGTAACGCCATCCTCGCCGGCGCCACCTTGGTGGTCATCGGCATCGTCGTCACCATCGCCTCGGACTCCGAGAGCGTGACCTCGCTGATCCCCGCTTTCATCGGGGCGGTGTTCGTCGGGCTCGGCCTGCTCGCCCGAGCCAAACCCGATCTCAACCACCACGTGATGCACGCAGCTGCCGGCCTCGCCTTGCTGGGCGTGCTCGGGAGCCTTGGTTCTGCAGTCGGACGCGGGAGCGAGGGCTGGGCGCTGGTCGCACAGCTCGCCACCGTGGTGATCCTCGGTGGCTTCCTCTACCGAGCGGTGCAGTCGTTCCGGGCGGCTCGTCTGGCTCGCGAGGCCGGCGCCGCCTGATGCTCCGGGCTTACATGCCCGGCTTCCAGATCATGATGACGAGCTGCACGATGAACAGCAGCGTGAGCACGTTGCCGCCTAACTGCAGCTTGCGCTCCGCCGAGGTCTCGCCGGCAGCCACACCCTTCTCGCCCGGCCGCACCAGGGCGTGAAGCACACCGTTCATCGCGATCCATACGACGACGGCAGCAACCAGCCAGCCCTGTCGCACCTTGTAGACCTCGTCGCTCATGCCGGCGACGCTGAATCCGAGCAGGCCCGAGATGATCAGGGAACTGCCGTAGATCCGCATCGTGTTCTCGGCGATGTACCCAAAAACCGCGGGCCGCTCGGTGCCGCCGGCGTTGCGAATCGAGGTCGACAGGACGGGATGCGCGATGGCCGGGGCGAACGCCACGAAGCCCGTCAGGACGTGCAGGAGAAGCATGATGTTGTACGGCGTGTCGCCGATCGCTGCGAACATGCCGGCGACCGTACTGGATCTCGCCACCGACGGTGGCGGTCTCGGGCCTAACCTGCAGACATGATCCGTGTAGGAGTTGTCGGAGCAGCAGGGAAGATGGGCGAGGAGGTTTGTCGCGCCATCGACGCCGATCCGGGCACCGAACTGGTGGCCCGTATCGACCTCGATGACTCCCTCGAGCAGTTGACCGGGCAGCGAGCCGAGGTCGTCGTCGACTTCACCGTGCTCGATGCCGCACGGGAGACGCTGCACTTCGCCGCCGCCAACGGCATCCACGCTGTCGTCGGCACGACCGGTTTCAGCGACGAGGATCTCGAGTCGTTTCGGACTGCGTTCACGTCGTCGAACGCTCTGATCGCGCCGAACTTCGCGATCGGTGCGGTGCTCATGATCCGCATGGCCGAGCTCGCCGCTCCGCACTTCGAGACGGCCGAGATCATCGAAATCCACCACAACGCCAAGGTCGACGCCCCGTCCGGTACCGCCACTCACACCGCTGAACGGATGGCGGCCGCCTCCGGCGAGTGGGCCGATGACCCGACGACGCACGAGGTGTACCCCGGTGCTCGGGGCGGGATCGGGCCGGCCGGCATCCGGGTGCACGGGGTGCGCATGGTGGGCGCGGTCGCCAACCAGGAGGTCATCCTCGGCACCACCGGGCAGACCCTGACGATCCGTCACGACACCGTCGATCGCACCTCCTTCATGCCCGGAGTTCTCGTCGGTGTGAAGCGGGTTGCAGAGTTTCCGGGTGTCACCATCGGCCTCGACACCTATCTCGGCCTCTGACCCGACGGCATGCGGATGTTCCTGACGCCCAAGTGGCTCGCATCGCATGCCTTCGTGGTCACGATGCTCGTCGTCATGCTGGCGGCCGGGTTCTGGCAGCTGGATCGGCTCGATGCTCGCAAGGCCTCCAACGAGGAGATCCGCACGGCCTCGGAGTCGCCTGCGCTGCCGATCGAGGACCTCCTCGCTCTGGTCGGTGCCGGTCAGGACGTCCTCGATCAGACCGCAGTCACCGCCACCGGTCGGTTCCTCGACGAGCCGGGACTGTTGGTCGCGAACCGCACCTTCGACACCGAGCCGGGCTTTTGGTTCGTGGCACCGCTCGAACTCGATGACGGCCGCATCGTCCTGGTGAGCCGAGGCTGGATCCCGCGCGACGTGGCGGCGGGTCAGAGCCAACAGCAGATCGAAGCCGTCGACGGTCGGGTGACCATCACCGGGCGCCTGTTCGCGAGCGTCGATGGCGGTCGTCTCGGCTCGCCGGTCAACGGTGTGCCTCAGGTGAGTCGGCTCGACCTCGACACCGCCCAGGATGCAATCGGGCTGGAGGTCATCGACCGCTGGGTTCAGGCAGAGGACCCGGACTGGCGGCGCGGAGGCATCCCGATCCCGGTGCCGCGCCCCACGCTCGACGAAGGGCCACACCTTTCTTATGCCTTCCAGTGGTTCTTCTTCTCGGGGTCGACCGTGATCGCCTATGCGCTTATCCTGCGGCGTCGACGGGCCGACGCGGCAATCCCACGAAACGACCAGTGAGCGACCTCGGCCTGCTCACGATGCTGGCGGTGCGCCTTCGCAGCCGGGGCACGGCCGCAGTGATCGCCGAGACGGTCGTCGAACTCCACGCCGGAGATGGCGGCGACCTTTCGGCGCACGTCGATCGCATCCTCGCAGCCGCCGTCGACGATGGCAGGGTACGGCGACGAGGTGAGGAGGGCCGTCACTCGTTGACCCCCGCCGGCGAGGCCGAACTGAACGCCCTGCTCGCCGCCGACCTGGTCGGACCGGATCGGGCGGATGCCGCCACGGCCTACGAAGCGTTCCAGCCGATCAACCGCCGATTCCTGGCGTCAGTGGTGGGGTGGCAGGACGGGCTGGTCGAACTGGAGACCTTCCTCGAGTTGATCGACGAGGTGGTGCCGATCCTCGACTCGCTCACCAGGCTTCGGGCTCGGTTCGGTGGGTATGCACCGCGGTTGGTGGGCGCAGTCAGTGAGGCCGTCGACGACCCGGCATGGGTCGACGCCCCCGGGCTCGATTCGATCCATACCGTCTGGTTCGAGCTGCACGAGCACCTGCTCGCCAGCCTCGGCCGTGCCCGCGTCGACGAGCGCTGATCGTCGATCTCGCAGTACGCCGAAGGGTCAGCGCGGTGGCCGCAGGATCAGAACGGGGGTCTTCGCCTTGAACGCCTCGTACGCCTCCTGGCCGCCCCACTCCCGGTCGGATCGACGTTCGAGCATGGGCACGCCGCTCACGAAGTTGAGCAGCACGAACACGAAGACCGGGGAGACGAGGGTGGCGTACTGCCAACCCTGCAGGACGGGCGCCGCCACGATGCCGACCCCGAGCCAGAGGGTGATCTCGCCGAAGTAGTTGGGGTGGCGACTCCACGCCCACAAACCGACGTCGATGAACCGACCTCGGTTGGCCGGATCGGCGCGGAAAGCCGATTTTTGCCGGTCGGCGGTGACCTCGATCGCAAAGCCGATGAGCCACACGACGAGACCGATGATCCCGACCGGGCCGAGGTCCGCTTTGGCGCCGGAGGTCATCGCCGCGAGCGCGGCGCCAGCGGTGAGCGTGACCCAGAGGGCCTGCAGCATCCAGGCCATCGAAAAGCGCAGACCATCGAGCTTGATCTTGTCAAAGCGGCCGTCGCCGCCATCGCGGGTGACCCGCCGGAACAAGAAGGAGCCGAGCCGAGCCGCCCAGAGCACGATCATGGCGGCGAGCAGCACGGTGCGCAGGTCGCGGTCCGTGGTGGTCGCGAGGGCGACAAGCGTGACGGTGAGGTAGGTCAGCGACCCGGTGAGGTCGTAGTAGTGCTCGGTCTTCGCAAGGAACGACGGCACGAAGACGGCGATGTTCACCCCGAAGGCGATGATCACCAACCAGGCGAACGTGGGCAGGCCGCCGAGTTCCTCACCGCCATCGCCTCCAAGGGTGGAGATGATCGAACCGAGGACAGCAGCGACGACGATGCCGATCACGGCATTGCGGCGGGCGTTGGTCATGGCGGGCATCGTAGGTGGCTACGACGAAGCCGTCCCGCGTGGATGCGTCCGACTGTCCGAACGTGACGGAGTGGCCCGGTCGTGGTGGCGGTGCGAAGATCGCCGCCATGGCCCAGCTTTCCGAATCCGTCCGTCTCGACACCACCGACTCATCGGTCGCCGTCCTCACCGTCGACAATCCACCGGTCAACGCGCTCAGCTGGCATGTCCGTCAAGGGATCTTCGACGGATTGAACCAGGCGATGGCTGACGGTGCGTCGGCCATCGTGCTGATCTGCGCAGGCCGGACCTTCATCGCCGGCGCCGACATCAGCGAGTTCGGAGGAACGGCCCCGAAGGCGGCCAGCCTCGCTGACATGCAGGAGGTCATGGAGAACTCGCCGATCCCGGTCGTGGCTGCGATCCACGGAACGGCCCTCGGCGGGGGTCTCGAGGTCGCACTGTGCGCCCACTACCGGGTCGGTCTCGCCTCGTCGAAGTACGGCCTTCCCGAGGTCAACATCGGTCTCTTGCCCGGCGCCGGCGGGACACAGCGTTTGCCCCGATTGATCGGCGTGCCGAAGGCCCTCGAGGCAATGACCTCCGGCCGTCACCTGCCCGCCTCCGAAGCAGCGGCCGACGGCCTGATCGACGAGGTCGTGGAAGGGGACTGGGAGGCGCTGCGAGCGGCGGCGATCTCGTTCGCCGAGCGGGCCGTCGCAGAATCGCTGCCGCTGGTGAAGGTGCGTGATCGCGATGATCAGGTCGCTGATGTCGACCCCGAAGTCTTCGCCGACTTCCGCGCGAAGATCGCCCGCAAGACCCGTGGCTTTCTCGCCCCGGAGTACAACATCCGGTGCATCGAGGCCGCGACCAGCCTGCCGTTCGATAAGGGCATCAAGGTGGAGGCCACGCTCTTCATGGAGCTCATGACCGGCCCCCAATCCGCCGCGCAGCGCTATGCCTTCTTCGCCGAACGCCAGGCGAACAAGATCCCCGACATCGCCAAGGACACGCCAACGGTCGACGTCCAAAAAGCCGGTGTGCTCGGCGCCGGCACCATGGGCGGCGGCATTGCGATGAACTTCGCCAACGCCGGCATCCCGGTCACGGTCGTCGAGCGCGATGACGCCTCGCTCGAACGGGGCCTCGGTGTCGTGCGCAAGAATTATGAGCGGTCGGCGAGCCGTGGCTCGATCCCGGCCGAGGCCGTCGAGCAGCGCATGGGCCTGATCACCGGCTCGACCGACACGAACGACTTCGCCGACTGCGACATCGTCATCGAGGCCGTCTTCGAGGACATGGAGCTCAAGAAATCGATCTTCACCGAACTCGACCGGATCTGTAAGCCCGGGGCGATCATGGCGTCGAACACCTCGGCCCTCGATGTCAACGAGATCGCCTCCGTCACCAGCCGCCCCGAGTCGGTGATCGGTATGCATTTCTTCTCGCCGGCCAATGTGATGAAACTCCTCGAGAACGTGCGTGGCGATGCGTCGTCCGACACCGTGGTCGCCTCGGCCATGGCGATCGGCAAGCGGATCGGCAAGGTCGGCGTGATGGTGGGTGTCTGCAACGGCTTTGTCGGCAACCGCATGCTGTTCATGCGCGGCGCCGAAGCCGACCGCATGTTGATGGAGGGCGCCACTCCCGCCCAGATCGACAATGTGCTCTTCGAGTTCGGCTTCCCGATGGGTCCGTTCTCGATGAGTGACCTCGCCGGCCTCGACATCGGCTGGAAAGCAGAGAAGAGCACCTCGTCGACGGTGCGCGAACTCATGTGCGAAAGCGGGCGCCGCGGCCAAAAGAACGGCATGGGCTATTACCGCTACGACCCGGAGACCCGGGCCGCCACACCCGACCCCGAGGTCGAGGAGATGATTCGGCAGTTCGCCATCGATCGTGGCCATGAGCAGCGCGAGGTCACCGATCAGGAGATCATGGAGCGGCTGCTCTACCCGATGATCAACGAAGGAGCGAAGATCCTCGACGAGGGCATCGCCATTCGTGGCAGCGACATCGACGTGGTGTGGGTCAACGGGTACGGCTGGCCGATCTACCGGGGCGGCCCGATGCACTGGGCCGACTCGGTCGGCCTCGCCGAGATCGCGGCCAAGATCGCCGACTACAGCGAACGCTTCGGTGGCCGTCACTGGGATCTGTCACCGCTGCTCGAGCGACTCGCCGCCGAGGGTGGCTCCCTCGCCGGGCACCAGAACGACTGATCCGCTGAACCGCTAGGGCCAGGCGAGGCCGCGCCGGATCACCATGTTCCGCCATGGCTTCACGCGCTCTGTCACCCAGTCCTCGGCGCCGTGGCCGAGCATCGACCGCAGCGACTCGTTGAGGGTGCGCATCAGCGTCCGAGCATCGTCCGGTTCGTACGTGGGGTCGAGCATCCGGGCGATCAGGTGCATCTCGACCGCCACGAAGGTGGCGAGATCCGAGGCGGTGCGAGCGACCGGGTAGATCGCCTCGACGTCGAGGTTCGGGTCGGTCCGGAGTCTGTCGAGCAGGCTCGCCGAGTCGTCGCCGAAGCGTTGCGCCGCAGTGGTGGGTTCGAGTTCGGCGATCTCGGCTTCGATCGCCTCGGCGGCCGGATCGAGCACCGTGGAATCCGCTGCCACCACGGCGTCGAGCACGGCGTGGTTGGCCGCCACAAAGGAGGCGGCGAAACGGATCGCGTCGGCTCTCGTGTCAGGCAGGTTGACGTTCGCCGGCGCAGGGCGGCGTCGGAGCAGTCGGCGACGCGTAAAGCGGACGACCGGTTCGTCGAGCGTGTCGGCACCGAGGACAGCGCTCGCCCGATCGATCACGGCCTGGCGGCCCTCGGCGAACACGGCTTCCGCAGCGAGCATGGCGGCGATCGTACGGGCGATCTTGCGCACTGGGTCGGCTCTCAGCTGACTCCGTGGCAGCATTGGGGCCATGACGACTGCCATTGCCACCTTCGGACGGGTGCTGACCGCCATGGTCACGCCGTTCGACGCCGACGGATCGCTCGACCTCGACGGTGCCGTGAAGCTGGCCACCTACCTCACCACGGAAGGTGGGAACGACGGTCTGATCATCGCGGGCACCACCGGCGAGAGCCCCACCCTCACCCACGATGAGCAGATCGAACTGATCGGTGCCGTGGCCGAGGCGATCGACGGGCCGGTCGTCGCCGGTGCCGGCAGCAACGACACCCGGGCCGCCGTCGAACTCACCGAACGGGCCACCGCAGCGGGTGCCGCCGGCCTCCTCCACGTGACGCCCTACTACAACCGTCCATCGCAGGCGGGCCTGCTCGATCACTTCAAAGCCTGTGCCGCTGCAACTGACATGCCGGTGCTGCTGTACGACATCAAGGGTCGCACCGGTCGTCCGATCTCGATGGAGACGATGCTCGAACTGTTCGAGACCGTCGACAACATCATCGGGGTGAAGGACGCCAACGGTGACCCGGCCCAGACCGCCACGCTCTTGTCGCTCGCCCCGCCCGACACCGAGGTGTACAGCGGTGACGACCCACTCACCCTCGCCCTGCTCGCCACCGGTGCCGTCGGTACGATCGGCGTGGCCACACACTGGATCGGCAACGAGACCCAGCAGATGATGGATGCGTTCTTCGGCGGCGACATGGCCAAGGCGATCGAACTCAACCGCCTCATGATCCCGAGTTACTCGTTCGAGACTGGCGATCTCGCTCCCAACCCGATCCCGACCAAGGCCATGCTGCGGCTCATGGGGCTGCCGGCTGGCCCGACCCGTCCGCCGATGGGGCCCGAGCCGGAGTTCGTCGAGATCGAAGCCAAGGCCGTGCTTGCCGGCCTCGGTCGGAGCTGAGCGCCGGATGGCCGCACCGGTCACGATCACGTTCCTGGGCGGGCTCGGCCAGATTGGCCGGAACTGTGCGGCCATCGAAACCGAAGGACGCATCGTCGTCCTCGATTGCGGCCAGATGTTCGGTGGCGACGACCTCCCTGGGGTCGACGCTGTCCTGCCCGATCTGTCGTATCTGATCGAGAACGCCGACCGGGTCGATGCCGTCATCGCGACACACGCCCACGAGGACCACATCGGTGCGCTGCCGTACCTGCTGACCCACCTGTCGTTGCCGATCTACGGCTCGCCGTTCACCCTCGGCATGATCGACCACAAACTCCGAGAGCGGGGTCTGCAGAAGAACGCCGAGTTGCGGCCGGTGCACGACGGTGACCGGATCGATATCGGTCCGTTCGACTGCGAATTCCTCCCGGTCACCCACTCGATCCCCTCGGGCAACATCACGGCGTTCCGCACCTCGCAGGGCGTGATCCTGCACTCGAGCGATTTCAAGCTCGACCTCACCCCCGTCGACGGGCGCCGCACCGACCTCAGCCGTATCGGCGCCCTCGCCCACGATCCCGGCATCCGGCTGCTGCTGGCCGACTCCACCAATGCGGATTCGCCGGGGGCTTCCCGCTCCGAGACGGAGGTCGGTCGCAACCTGGCCTCGTTGATTCGCGGTCAAGAGGGTCGTCGGGTCATCGTTGCGTCGTTCGCCAGTCATATCCATCGGCTTCAGCAGCTCGCCGATGCCGCGGTCGAGAACGATCGGGTGGTGGTGACGCTTGGGCTCTCGATGCACCGCAACGTCAAGCTGGCCCGGGACGTCGGCATCCTGCGGATCCCTGACTGGGCACTGCGCGACATCGAAGACCTCGACGATCTCGATCCTGAGCAGACCTTGATCGTGTGCACCGGGTCGCAGGGCGAGCCTCGAGCTGCGCTCACCCAGATGGCGATCGGCCAGAGCAAGTGGCTCAAGCTCGACGACAACGACACGGTGGTCTTCAGTTCCCACCCGATCCCGGGCAACGAGGCGGCGGTCGCCTCTGTGCGCAACGGGCTCGCTCGGCACGGCGTCCGGGTCTTCCACTCGGGGATGGTCGACGTCCACACCTCGGGACACGGCAAGCAACAGGAACTGAAGACGCTCCACTCGGTGGCGGTGCCGGAGTGGTTCGTACCGGTGCACGGCGAGTACGCCCATCTTGTCGCTCACCGAGATCTTGCCCGTGACATGGGAATGCCGGCCGATCGAGTGGTCTTGTGCGAGGACGGGGATCAGATCGTGTTGTCTGATGATGGTGTGGAGCATCAGGGCTCCATCGGCGGCGACCACCTCTATGTCGATGGCATGGTCGGCGACCTCGGCAACACGGTGCTGTCCGAGCGTCGCACGCTCGGCGACGACGGGTTCGTCTCCGTCGTGGTCCACGTCGACATGGAACGCGGCGAGATCGTCGCCGGCCCCGATGTGATATCACGTGGCTGGGTCGAGCTGCCGGCGCTTGCCGGTCACGAGGCTGCGGTTGCCGATGCGGTCGAGTCCGACCTGTTGGCCGCCCTGAATGATCCAGACAACGACATTGAGCGTCTCGGTCAGATCGCCCGCCGCGCCGCCGGTCGTACGGTCAACGATCGCACTCGGCGCCGCCCGATGATCGTTCCGGTCGTCCGCGAGGACTGACGTACTGGATCCAGCGTTATCCACAGGGTGCCCAGTGCTGACATGAGAGCCTGTTAGCTTCGGGTGCACTGTGGCTACTCAACAGCGCAAGAAGCCCGCGTCCAAGAAGCCGGCAAAGAAAGGGTCGTCGTCGAGCACGTCCGCAAAGAAAAAGCCCACCGCGAAGCGCCGTGGCACCGCTGCGTCGCGTGATGCCCTCGGGTCGGTCATGGCCGACCATCGAAACGACGTCTGGGGGGTCGGCGCCTTCCTCCTCGGCGTGCTCTCCGCCTTCTCCGTGTGGCTCGGCAGCGCGGGGTTCATCGGTGAGGTCCTCGACGATGGCCTCGCCCTTGGGGTGGGCCTCACCCGGGCGATCGTGCCCGTCGCCCTCATCGGGATCGGTATCGGCCTCGTCATGGGTGGCAAGGACGACAACACCGACAGCGATCTCGATCGCCTCGCTCGCGCCGCCGTGGGCAGCCTGGCCATCCTGATCGCCGCAACCGGCCTCCTTCATGTCTTCCGGGGTCGGCCCGGCCTCGACGACCCGATCGCTGAGGTCGGCGCCGCCGGCGGTGCCCTCGGGATAGCCGTCGGGGGCGTCTTGCACGCCCTTGCCGATTCTGCTGGTGCAGCGGTGATCCTGCTCGCCGTCGGCGTGATCGGTGTGATCATTGTCACGGGTTCGTCGGCCCGCACGGTCGGGGAGTTCGTCGCCAAGAGTGCTCGGATGATCCCGGCACTGTTCGGCCGCGCATTCCGGGGTCTCTTCGACGATCCGACCCAGGGCGAACAGACCGTCGATCGGCGCCCCGAGCCGGCAATGCCTGAACCTGAACCTGAGCCCGAGGTCGAATCCGAACCCG
>MDSV01035536.1_pt1 | contig 23509 bp, 30 predicted proteins | sample 810851 | NCBI WGS metagenome assembly MDSV01 (sample SAMN05326640, study PRJNA326480) | marine metagenome | isolation source: seawater | place: Atlantic Ocean: North East | collected 2012 | reverse complement strand
GCTCTTTGCTTACCTACGCTAGTAGCACATTTATTATTAACCTCATCATTTAGCTTTATACCTCTTTTAGCATTGTTAACTGCACTATCTGGATAGTCTGCATAGGTTTTAGAATAAATACTGTTTTGATAAGTGTTATTGATTTCATTCTCAACCTCATCCTCTTCAATATTCTGCACAGCATTCTCATTAACAAACTGCTCACCTCTCCCATCTTCTAACATTTCTAAGCCTAGCATCTTTCTAGCCTCATTAATAGTTATAACAGCGTTTAAATCAACCTTTGCACTATCTCCAACAGGGCTAACATTTAATATACCTACTTCAATATTACCGTATTTAGTATCTCTCTTTATAATAGTGTTTAAAGCTCTTAATAATGGCTCTTGAAAATCTGGTATAACTACGCTATTCATAAACTTGTCATACTCATCTTTAATCTGTTGATTGCTACCTAACTTACCAGCAGTTTCTATACCGGCTAAACTAGGAGTAATCCTATGAGCGGAAATAATGGCCTTTGTACATAAAGTTGATAGCTCCATAAATTCACCATCACGCTCCCTATCAAACTCCTTAATACTTGCAGCTTGTTCTGGGCTATCTAAAAGCTCTACTAAAAATTTATCATTGTTAGCTTCACCTGTAAATTTCTCTTTAATCTTTTCAACGTATTGTTGAGCGTTTAAACCATCTGGAACCTCCCCAAACATCTGAATAAGTACACTAGGGAAAAACCCATTATCAAACTTATCAATATTGTACTTTGACATTCTGTACTCAATATCAATCCAATCTAAAGCACCTACATAATCTGGTAATCCGTAAAAATTGAACTCAGGATATTTACGCATTATATGAATTAAAAACTCTTTTTGATTAGTACCATTAAAAAAGTCTAACTCATTTACAGGATATTGAGCTGATGGTGTATTACTTAATTCTATATCTCTCCAGAAATTTGATAAATAAGCAATATCACCTGTTTTGCCTTTTCTTACCGTCGTAGCATCGTAACAATATAATGCCGTATAATCACCGCTTTTTTTAACATGAGGGTAAGCATTACCAGTAATAACATAAGACTGTACAAGGTCGCTAAATACATCATACAAGGTAGCTCCTTCAGGATTAACCTCTTTACACCATTCTTTAAAATCATTAGGTAGCTCATCATATCCAACATTCTCGCCATCCACCTTGAAAGTAAAGCCTTTGCCCTTGATAAAAGTTATCTTTTGATTTATAATACTGCTATGAGTACTGGACCTTCTGGCCCTCTTTGCTAAATCATTTACATAAATGTTATCCGAGTCTTGAAAAAATGGAACCCACTTCTGCTCAATATCAATATTAGGCTCTTTCTCCTTCTTAACTATTGGAGTAGTAATCGGATCAGTCTTAACAGTACTGGCCTTTATACTACTTATCTTCTTTTGGCTCATCTTTTACCTTTTCGATTGATACAACATCTTTAAATCCAGCGTTGTATAGTTTCTTTAAGTCCTTTTGGCTTGTTTTCTCAGTCAGATTAATAATACCTACTGAACCCATTATCTTTTTACCTATAAAACTAGGGTCTATAATATATTTGCTCATATTATAAATATAATAAAATTATTCATACTCACTATACAAAAAAAAAGGGAGAACACATAACCGCTCCCCCTAAAATGTTGCAAAGCAACTATCCACCATAAACAATATTACGAACCTAGTGATACTGTACCAGAGCTATTAGTAGTGATGGAACCTACAAATTCTCTTACTAGCTGGGCTTGTTTACCAGCAAAAGTTACAGTATAACCATTTTGTCCTTGCAACTCAGCTTCTAAAACTTCATTAGCAATAGCATCTACTGACGCATCTTTACCCATAATTTCATCATAACCTAAAACAAAAGCTTTATTATCATTAGTTTCTTTGTTGTAAGTTTCAAAAATTACTATTAAACCACATGATTCAACATAACTGTTAATCCCTTTGGCTTTTACTTTCTCCATTTTTGGAGAGAACACCTCTAAAGAAGTTTCATAAGAAATAGAACCGTTTTCACGTGAACCCTCTGAGCTATATAACTTTGTTTCCAATTCCCCTTCAATCTCGAAAAACTTATCATCAGTAGTACTTAGAGTAACCGCTGTGTAAGAATGATTATCAGTAGAAGCAGTAAACGTAGTCACATCATCTTTGTTTATAACGAATACTCTTTTGATACCACCTCTGCGGTTTTCATCGTTACAACTTATTAAAATATCTGTTGTTATTTCTGACATCTTTATAAAATTTATTAGTTAAAAAAATGCCCCCCATAAAGAGGGGCTTTAATTCTTAGTAGTAGAAAGAAATCAACTCACCAAATACAAACTGCGCTCCCATTTTATACTTAGCAATAATCTTTAACAACTCATCATCATCATCATTACTTCTAAACTTCAATTGAGAACCAGCATCAGCAACATCAGTACCTATTACTAGGTTATCATCTACTGTGTAAACTACCATATTCTTTCCTATGTTAGCATTAGGATTAGTAGCATCAGCTAACTGTGTATCCCATCCAGTAATTTCTACAACTGGAATACCTCTGAAAGTCAAAGATTGTCCATCTTGTAACAACTGAAGCCCTAAAGCGTTTCCAGTACCTAACTGCTCATAAGTAGTCATCAAGTTATCTACGATTGTAGCAGTAACTCTAAAAGACTTAGATGCGTTTGGCATTTGTCTAAGTACCTTAGTTTGGTTTTCGTAAGCAGACTTTAACAAAGTGTAAGCACCATCAGCAACTAGATCACCGTTAGTATCTTCAACATTTGCAATTGCAGTCATCTCTACATATTTCCCTAAAGAAGCTGAGTTATCAACGAATAACTGTACAAAACCATCAAACTGGTTGTAATCAGATGATGCAGCAGTAGAAGCAGCAAACCATGCCATACGTCCGTTATCATCAGCAATAGCTTCAGCAACTCTTTTACGAGCAACTTCACCTACAACTGTATCAGTTAAATCATCAATTGCAGTTCCTGAACCGTAAAACTCTTCAAAGATAGTACCGTAAAAAGCATCTCCACACTCTTCAAGGTTAACCTTAAGTTTTGATACTTCTAAAGTTCTATCAGAAACAGAAGTTACTCCACCAGTAGCAGAAAAACCGCAAGTTGTATACTTTCTAACGATTTTCGTTAGAGATGAGTTAAGGTACATGTTAGCCTTAACCTTAATGTTAGGTATTACTCTAATACCTGCTAAATCTGAACTTCCCTCCTGTGGAGCGAATAAGATTTCTGTAAATTCCTGTCCTGAATAAGTAGAGGAAATTGATTGTGTAATAAAATTTGCCATCTTTTTTAATTTTAGCTTTTATATGAAGATTTTAAAATATTTAGGATTGCAGCACCTAATTCATCCACCTCTTTAACATTAGCTTCAGGATTAACTACATCATCTTTAGCCTCTAATGGCTTTCTGGATGCCTTTGCTTTATCCAATTCCTTTTTTAATTCTGCTAACTCACTATCCTTAGCGGTTAGTTCAGCTTTAATTGAATCCATAAGCTCCGCTTTGATAGACTCAACATCAACTGCATCCTGTGGCTCTTCTGTTACCTCCTCAGTAGTTTCCTCAACTTCTTCAGTAGTTTCTTCAACAGCCTCAACTTCTGGAGTTTCTTCTGTTACCTCTTCTACTGCTTCAGCTTTAGGAGCTAGCAATTCAGATACATAAGCCTTTAGCTGGTCTAATAGACCTTCCTTTTCAGACATATTCACGTTATTTAATTGATTTACATAATTAGACGGTACTTTGTACCCTTTCTTGGCCAACTCTTTAGGACTAGCATAAGCAGCAATAGTAAGAGCAACCTCTATACTACCTATAAAATTGTACTCCTTAGCCTCTTCAGCAGTTAGCCATGTTTCCGCTTTCATCATGTCTTGAATTGTAGATAATTCTAAACCTGTTGAATTAGCGTAGATTTTAGCAAGTTTCAAGTTAATCTTATCCATTAACTGGGCTTGCTTTTCTAACTCCTCTTGATAATCTCTAATCTCATCACTATTCATACCAGCCATACTAACAACAGGCATCCATGCATTGTGGATCATAAAGAAACTGTTTTCACTCATAACAGGTAACTCACTACCAGATAGAGCAATGATTGTAGCAGCACTAGCAGCTAAACCTTCAATTTTAACAGATACATTATAAGAAGAATTTTTTAAGAAGTCGTAAATAGCAAGAGCATCAAAAACTGAACCACCTCCACTATTTACAGTAAGCTCTATATCTTTACTACCTGAAGCCTTAACCTCATCAATAAAGCTTTTAGCATCAATACCAAAAGAGCCTATTTCCTCATCTATCGAAATAGATAACTTATTATTTATTGAATTACTTATATTATACCAATTCATTTAACAACAATAAACAATTGTTTTATGATTGATATGTAAAAGTTTTATACAAAAAAAAAGAGGGATACCCTAAACCCTCTTTTTGAATTACAAAACTATTTACTTATGAAGTAAAAAGCTAAGATATAAATTTATTTTTGTAATACTATTTTTATAACCAGATTAACAGAAATATCATACTTAACAGATAAGTTATAATAGATATCCTTCATCATCATTAAAGGATTCTTTCTCATTATATGGTAATCATTTATCACCGCCATATTCCTTACAGCTTTTTGATTGATTAACCCAGTGCTTAATAACAACTCAGTAGCATGCTTAATATCATCAGCCTTATTAACTACACTAAATAAAGTATCATTTAGTACATTTGCCAATTCTCTAGCCTCTGCTTCCAAAAGTTTATTATTCTCCTTTTGCACCGTCCACATGAAATTTTGAAATTAGGTTCAACATTCTCTTTAAATAGATCAGATAAATATTCAAGGCTTTTACTACATGGAAACATTTTACCATGAGTTTTAATAATAGCCTCTTTTATAGTAAGCCTTTCTTGCTCATCTAAGTTTGCTAAGTTTTTATTTATGTCAAAATCTACCATTTTCCTTTTGGGCATTGTTCATCCTCCCATATTGTCTTATCTATTAAAGCACATTTACAAATGCTACATTGTGATATACCCTCTTTTTTAAAACATAGAAATTTAAAGTTATCTCTTTTATCATTGCAACCTTCACAAATGTTAAGCCTTTTTAATTTCTTTTGATAACTTGCTAACTCACTACTTATATTCTTTGCCCTACCAAATAAGTTAGTTAACCACATATTCTAAATATAACAATTTTAACCAAATGTAGCCTCGCTTTGTATATTGTTCACTTTAGCAGCTTGTGTGATTGTATCAGTAGCATTATTAACTACCTGAATAGAACCTATTGAACTTGCAACAGCTCTTGTTATTCTGTTTTCTAGTTCAGACATATCAACTCCACTAGCACCAGCAAAGCCACCATTAGCAAAACCTATGTTACTAAATGGTTGAGGTCTACTTGTACGCATAGCCTCTAATGCACCTACTAAGCTACTACCTCTTTGTGATTCTAGTACATTCTTAGGTACTACATACTCACCCTCATGCACTACTCCAGCCTGTTTAAATCCACTACTATCAGCACTACCAAAACCAGAACCAGTATAACCACCTTCAGCAAATGATTGACTAGCTATTATACCAGCTTGTACAGCAGACCTGGCAACCGCTAAACCAGTTAATACACTTGCTTGTGATAAACCAGCAGCACCAAAAGTAACAGCGTTAGCTGGGTTAGCAGCAGCGTTTGCATTAATGCTTGCTATTTCCCTTGCTAAACTAATAGCTATTTGTGCTAACTCTAATCTTTTTTGCCTTTGAAATGCTTTTCTTTCTATTGCTTCTCTTTCCTTTTCAAAGTCCGCTTGTGATATTAATCCCTGTTGTAATCTAGCATCTAAGTTTGCTAGTTCTAAGGTTTTCTCCCTTTCAAATCTCCTACTAGATACATCAACTAAAGCATTAGCAGTTTGTTCAGCTAAATCTAAAGATTGACTTCTAACCTCTGCTTTAAAATCAGCTTCATCTTTAAGCCTTTTTTGCATATCAGCAGCATCCTTAGCTGTTCTTTGCTCATTAAGGCCTTCTTGAATATTGTTATTATCTTCAGCTAGTTTATTAATAGCATCATAATAATCCTGTGCTAAATCTAACTTCTTTTCAAAAGCTAGCTCATCATCTTCAACATCTAATGGGTCTTCAACTTCAGCAAGCTCTTCTAATGAAAATTTTACATTATCAACTGCCTTTGCTTGGCTGTTTAAAGATGTTGTGGTTTTTTTACTAGCATCACTTGATTTTTCTTGACCTTTGCCAAACCTCTCCTCTAGTTTTTTAGTTCTTTTTGTTATTTCATCTAATATGTCTTGTTCATCTTTTAAGTCATTGTTTAATCTTCTGGTTGACCTTGATAACTTCAATAACTCATATACCTCTTCACTTCTAAAACTAGCCTGATTAACCGCTGCTAGTGCTACGGCTTGCTCTTGAAATGATAGGTTAGTTTGCTCTACGATGGCTAATTGTGCTCTTCTTGTTTTGGTAACATCGGTATCTTTACCCCTTTGATTGGCTAACTCGATACTTTTTAATGCTTTTAATCTTATTTGACTTAATAACTCTTCTGCTTTCATCTGGTCTTTAACCCTATCACGTTCTATATCAGCAACTTCAGCAGCTTGCTCCGCTAACTCCTCTTGTTCTCTTTTAAGTATAATGTTCCTAATTAATTCTTGATTATTCTGTTTTAAACTTTTAGCTAGTTGTTCATTGCTGATAGTTTGTAAATCCACTCCTTTTGTGATTTCAGGATTTAAAATGTTTAATTCATTAAGTAACTCTAGTCTATCCTCATCACCCTCTTTTAATTTAAGAATCCTATTAGCTAATGCATTAACTTGTACTCCTTGCTGTTGCATGGCATCGCTTTCAGCATGTATGTTTTTAGTTAAATCCCCAATAGTAGATATAAAGTCAGTAGCACCTTCTACAACTCCCCTAAATAAATCATTAGCATTTTCTCCTAAGTTCAATACTAAACCTTCCCATGCTGAGTTAAATCTTTTAATATCACCTTCTAAAGTATCTCCTACTATTCTAGCCATTGCTTCAGCAGCCCCTCTTGAATTTTCCAGCTCTTTAGTAAACTCTGCTGTTTTATCTGTTGACTTAGCAAGAGCAATAGCAACCGCTGCACCTCTTTTACCAAATAAATCTAGTGCAGTGCTTGTAGGGTCTGCACTCTTTTTAATCATATCAAAAGCCTCAGATGTAGAAATACCAGCCTTCTGAGTATCTAGCAATATATTTCTTAATGCAGTACCAGCAGTACTAGCATCAAAACCAGCATCTACCAAAACACCTAAACTAGCAGTAGTTTCTTCTAAACTCATTCCTACTGTCGCTGCAACTGGAGCAACAGCACTCATGGCCGTTTCAAACTTACTTAAATCTAATGCCGAGCTAGTAAATGATTTAGCCATTACATCAACTATCTTCTGAGTATCTTTTGCCTCTAAACCAAACCCGTTAATAGTAGCAGCAGCAACCTTTGCAGACTGTGCTAAGTCTGAGCCAGTAGCAGTAGCAAGCTCTAATGTAGCCTCTGAAGCATCTAATATCTGCTCTGTTGTAAAACCTAATTTAGCATACTCCTCTTGTAGCTTACCCACCTCTGAAGCAGTGAATTGTGTTGTAGCACCTAACTCTTTAGCAGACTTTTCAAGACTTGCAAACTCTTTACCCGTAGCACCAGTAATAGCTTGCACTGTTGCCATTTGCTGCTCAAAGTCCTTCATTATCTTAGTAGCATTACTAAACAATTGAGCTATCTTTTGTATAGCAAACATCCCAGCAAACCCAGCAACTATACTAGTACCCATTTTTCTAAATGATTTACCTAATCTAGTAGTAAAGCCATCAATGCCTAGCATCTCTTGCCTAGTAACTAATAACTGCCTTCTATTCGCTTTTAACTTAGTGTTAATAGCCGCTAACTCTTGGCCATACTTTTTAGTAACTACTCCGCTTTTCTTTACCGTTTTATTTAATTCAGCCCTTCTTAGTGTTAACTTTTTAACCTCAGTTTCTAAAGCTGCTAACTTTTTCTTTTGTGCTTCAGTACCTTGTAAATCAACTTTTATCGCTATCGTTTTATTTGACATCTCTTACTTATAAACTGGTTCTAAAATTCCTGTTATTGGATTTTCAATCATTACCTCTATTAATTGTGATCCATCCTCTACATAAATAGGCTGTAATAAATCATCATTTAAATCATCCGTATCTACATTATTATTACCCTGTTGACTACCATCTATGCTTACACTACCTAAGTTTTCAAACTTAAATAAACTAACCTTTGTTAATCCATTTTGTACAGGCTTATAATCAATAACGCTTTCTATTAAATAATAACCTCTAACATCGTAATCATTATCTAAATAAATAAGCTTTCTAAAATCTAGGTTCTCAATATCAGTACTGCTAAGGTTAAAGTACGCTATCAATCTACCTCCCTCTTCAATGTTTTTAAGCATCTTAGAATAGTAAGTAGAAAATAAGCCTTTTTGAGTAGTTCCATTTGTGTTAATACTATCTGTAAATGATAAATTATATCCTGTGCCTACATAAGTATTATTGTATGGCTCAAAAATTCCATAAGGTATAACCACGCTATTAGTATTGTCAGTATAATAAACTTTTCTAAGGCTTGTATCAGCGTTTGTTTGCCCTCCATTTTTATAGTTAAATATTCTGGGATTATAGCCATTTATTCTATTTGTTGGTATACCTTCATTTATGTACTCATCCCAATACTTTAATGATGTAAACGCCTCTACTTCATTACTAACAGCTTCAATACTAACATGAGCATAACTAGGGCTAAATAAATCCAACTTTACAGGGGTAACGCCCTCCTTAAATCTATCTGGTAGCTGGTGCTTATATTGTGCATAAACTCTCCTATTCTGGTCTTGCCATCCTTTCAACCATTCATCATTATCTAAATCCCTATAACTAAATTCAATGTTCCTATTATAAGAGCTTACATAATCAACCTCATACTTATTACCAATATCTAACTTATCAGTCCATTCAATAGCCTCAGTCTGAGCTTTAAAAAAGGTATCTCTAGGCTCAAAGTATACTGTTTTGGTTTTAATATCAGTCCAATAATATACATTGAACATCCTTGTAAAATCATTTAAAACATCTAACAACTTTAATCCATCAGGTATTAAATCCTTAACATCAAAAACATCATCCTCTTTAATTTGCAAAGTTCTTGATGCGCTTATCTTAGGCTTTTCATTTATTGAATTTATCGTATAACTGCCTATTTGAAAATTAGCACCGCTACTACTAAATTGAAATTTATAAATATGAATACTTAAAATATCATTTTGTTGAAGCTTAACTTCAAATGTTTCATTAAATAATTGCGGTGATAAGGAGCTTAAAACTTCAAACTGAGTTAATAATGTAGTAGTAAGATAATCTGTACTACTTCCTACTTTTACATCAATATAAAAGTAACCAGTAGAGAAAGCTCCAGAGGTTATATAATGAGGTAGCCTTAAATTAATTTGATAAGTTCCTGTTGAATCTGCTGTATATGCTCCAGATGTTGTATTGTAAACATTATTAACATCCTCATTACCTCCAGTAGAATCATCATCAAAAACTAATTTAAAAGTAGTATTACTAGGGTTATAATTTGTATTTATGTCTAAATCTGTTGTTCTTGTAGCCTTAACCTTAGAATCATCTATTATAGACTGCCTAACCCTCATCTCGCTGTTTAAATCGCAGATTAAGCCTTTTGAGCTATTAGTGTTTAAAAAAGTACTATTAATATTGTATCCTAAAGAATTAAAGCCTCTTAGTAATATTTTTTCTAAAAAGAAACAAGGTGTGAAATCATTTACTGATAATTTTGGTACATTTTGATTACCTCCCCTACTAATATAAGGGTATGCAAAATCTTTAGCATTTGCAATATTTGTAGCATCACTATTAATAGACTTTACAGATGGTAAATCATACGTTTGCTCAGAGTTAGTAAAAGGGATACTATTAACATTTAAATCAGCAGCACCCTTAACCCAGTCAATATTATTACCAAAGAATACTAACTCAAAACTATCTAAATTAAAACCATTATAAACCTTACTAACTTGTAAAAACCCCTTCTCAATAGGGTTATCATTTACCAGTATTATACATGGTTTTCTATTTAATGCATCTCTATAATCCTTTCTACTATTAATATTATCAACACTACTCAACAGATTAGCATTGTTTTTAGTATTAGGTACTTTAAAAGTCTTAGTATAAGTTCCTGTACGCTCTTTTAAATTATCCAGATTAACAATACCCTTAGTAATTGCCAAAGGGAAATCATTAAAGCTTGCCAACTCTAAATCACCCTCAACATTATTAGCAGTATCTATTATTCTTATAATTACTTCATTCATCCTCTAAGCCCTTTTGTTGGATTAGCAAAACTATAATTTAATACAAACTGTATAGGCATATCTCTTTCATCAGTTTTAAAAAAAGTACCATCCTCTATAATGATAGGTAAGTAACTACCATCTATCTCAACCCATGCCCTCTTATTAATTAACATATCACTTAGCCAATGGTACTCATCTCTTCCTATTGATTTACTGTATGCCGTAAAAGTACTGTTTAGTGTATTCTGCATAACGCTAATACCTCTAGCATCACTTGAATATGTTAAGCCTTTAGCCTTCATGAAAGTACTAGCTTCATGATCTAAACTCTCTTGCTTATTTCCTTTAAAAGTATAACTATCCCTTTTGCCGTATTTGTTTTGCCAATGTATACGTACATCATGAGTACATGAATCAACTATATTATACCTTTTTAACTCACTTACATCTCCAGTACTATTAATAATTCTAACAGTATAATAAGCAACATTAGTTAAACTTATTCCAGCAGCTATAAGATTAGAAGTTCCTACTGGTATAGTAAGATATGGATTAGGTACATTACTACTAGCAGCACCATCCCAGTCAGTAATATTTATGTAGTCAGTATTTAACAATGCATCTGAAGCATCATAAGTAAGGTACTCAATTTTAAAAGCCTGTGATGCTGTACCGTTATAGTATAAAGCTCCTAAATATTCACTTTGAGAAAGCTCTATATTTTTAGCAGTAGGTGTATCATTTAAAAACTTTTTTGTATTAGCTGTTAACTGGTAATCTGTAATAGTTAATGTACTATGCCCTACTGTATCTAATGTCCAATTAATAACTGTTGATGCATTAGAAATATACGCATCATAGCTTGAGTTATTAGCATCATCAGGGTTATAAGCAGTAGTTAAAACTCCTCCGCTTTCTGTTACCTCATAAATCTTTATAGTAAAAACCTTTGCACCATCAGCATCAATATCATAAGTACTTAATGCAGTAGTATAAAGTTTAAAATCTAGTTGAGTTTGTAAGATGTCATTAACAGCCAAAGTAAACTCATCAGTAGTACCTTTATTAGGCTGTACACTAACAGCAGCAACTCTAACACCAGTTACTAATACTTCTACTATACAACTTACAATAGTGGCTGTATTACTTGTAAAATTGTATTTAATTTTATTCTCTCCATACCCTAAAAATGGTATTGTTGGATTAGGACTTGATGTAAATGTTATTGCCATTAGTTTACTTTATTAAAATCTTTTACCATTGTAGCTATTGCATCATCATAGCCTTTAAATACTTGCTGCTCTAACTCATTATAAACCTCATCTAACTCATTGTTAATTACAAAGTCTATAAAGCCTTTTCTACGGCCATTATTGCTAAACTTAAAACTTCCCTTTGTTGGTATTCCCTCCTTATGAATAGTTTGCTGAATAGCAAAGGCTAAACTCTTAACCTCTTTATCACCGTTTACAATAGCTTTACGCTCTATCCAGTCTACCAATACATTAATAGGTACTTTTTTACCTCCTGTTTTTCTGCCTTCATTAACATAGATACCATATTCATCCATTAGAATCTCAATAACTATGCTATTAGGTACTTCAATAACTCTTTGCTCAAAACTGTTAACTAGATTACCACTAGCCTCATGGCCTTGCTGAATCAACTCCTTTTGTAAAGAAGCTATTATCAATTTACCTACTTTGTTAAAGTCTACCATTAGTAACTAAATGAACCTAAAGTACAATTACTATCTAATTCAACTGTTATTGTATAAGTGCTTTGTACTAGCTTATCATTGTGGACATCATGAGCCAGAAAACCAGATAAAGAAGTATTATTTACTATACTAAATCCATTAGAGCCATCTATATTCCTTCTCATTACTTCAGCTATGTACTGATCTAAAATATTATCTATTTCTCCTTGCTTCTGTTGTAGGCTCTTAGTACCTCTTTCAGCACTATTATAATCACCATAACAAAAGATGTTTAAAGTAAACTGCTTACCTCTAGGCAAAAAGCTGTTATTGTTTGCACCTCTTACAAAGTTTGGAGTTGAGTTAATTAATATCATTGGATATGCTTTGTTTTGTAAAGTACCATTAACCCTACTCACCCTATCATATACAAAATAATTAACGGAAGCAAAAGCATCTGCAACCGTTTTGAACTCATCTATTATATCTTTAAATACTGCCATAATTAAAACATTGCAAAGAAATCACCTCCACTAGTATCTACTGAACTTGATAACCCTTTTATCTCTGTTCTATCAAGTGTTAAGTTACCGCTTGCACTAGTTGCCCTTACATTAATAGTACCAGCACTGTGGCCACCATCAGCACTAATTGCACCCGTTGCTACCTGTCTATTAACATTATGAGTTGTAAAAGTTCTATTGGTTCCAGTTGGTATCTGCTGAGTAAGAATAACATTAACACAGCATGAAGTAATCATAATTAATGAATCCTCTTCTACTGTTATATCCCCACTATGAGGGGATGGTTGGCCTCCTGTTCTATTTGATGCACCTACGCCTCCTGAATCTGTGAAGCTTCTAATATGTACACTAACACCATTCCAAACACTAGCACTAAAACTAAGCGTTAATGTATTGCTACCAGTAGGAGGATTCTCTAAATAATAGAAAGCCATTCTTTGTCCTAAACCACCTCTATTAATTTGATACAGTTGAGTCATGGCTTCACCTCCATACGTAGCTCCTGTAAAACTTCTATTATTAGTCATTGAAAGCTGAACAATGATTAATCCATCATCACCAGTATTCTGGGTATGAGTATAGTTTTTAGAACTAGCTCCAGGAGTAGCACTTGAGTTAGTTGTATTTCCCTTAGTAGGAGTTGCCATTATAACTGATTTATATTATTAATTTGAATTAATCCTAATCCATCAACATTATCTACTTGAGTAGCTGCTTCATTTACATACTGAGTAGTTACAAAAAATGTACTTATTGAAACTTCTCCTAAGCTTAACTTTGTCCTGTTTTCTCCTATGAACTTGCCTAAAGTACTATCATAAGCCTCATTGATTTCATTAATTACACTTGTATCAGTAGTATAACCTACATCTGTGTATTTAAGATTATCAGTACCCTCTAATTCTATTTTTGAAATAATTGTTATCATTTTAAGCTTCTGTTTTAACTGCTATAACATCCCATTTAGTATCAGTATCATTATAAATACATCCTATGTATAATTTCTTGCTTACTGTTGTAGTAGTTGGTAAAGTAACACCTATTGCTGTAAATATTGCATTAAAAGCTATACTCCTTGCGCTTCCATCATCTTTAAGTCTAATGATTAACTTTTGGCCCTGAACAGGTGAACCCGTTGGAGCTGCTATTGTTAAACCTTCAGCCTGTGCCGTTATTACTGCAAAATCTGTACTATCTGCATCTACTGTTAATGTTGCTGTGGATGCCGTTGAACTTACAATAGGATTAACAACCGCTTTTCTCTTAATGCTCTTTTTGTTTCCAGAATCAGCACTATCCTCAATAATAAATTCATCATCACTTGCAACTGTTGTTTTTTCTGTTATTGTTGTGATCTCATTAGCAGCATTTACATGAACAGCATTTGCATCGCTTGTAGCTGGTAAGTCTGCAATAGTAATTTTCTTTTTGTTGTTACTATCAGCAGCATCTTCTATTAATAGAATATCACTAGTTGTAGGAGTACCTTTAGCAGTTATGCCATTAATCTCACCTCCTACATTTACATGAACAGCATTTGCATCAGTACCACCACCAGCAGAAACATCAATATATCCTCTCACAGTAGAATACAAAGCATCTATGTCACCTGTACTAGGACTTGTAACCTCACTAAAAGGAATACTTATGTAAACCTGTCCTCTCTGGTTACCGTCATCATCTGAATCATCGTAGATATTAATATTAGTGCCTCTTTTTAAAAGCTTTACATTGCCATGCTTGATATAAGTTATTGCTCCTTTGAAGTCAATCTCTATACCGCTTGTTAAGTTAGTTATTGTTGCCATTAGTCTATGTAAGTTCTAATTGTTGTGTATAAATTATTTAAGTCCGCTGTACTAGGGCTTGTTACCTCTGCATGAGTAACCCTAATAGCATCTGCTCCTTTTCTGTTTTCTGAGTTATCGTATATCGAAACTGTTGAACTGCTCTTGATTAGTTTAACATTTGCATACTTAATAAAATAAGTATCTCCATGAGAATCTACTATCTCAATGCCATCTGTTTTATTTGTAATTGTAGCCATATCTTTTATTTGTATAGCTTATGTATGGATGTTACTAATATAAAAAAAAAGAGCCAATTATTTTTGACTCTCAATTTTTTTTAATAAAGCACTACTTTTTATTTATCCTTTTTTCTAACACTCTGAATATAAATTGTATCAATACAAACAAGAATAATACTAATAATGGAGTCAATTTTTAAGTTTTAAAATATTATTAATTTGTCTAAAATCATTTAGAATCTGTTGAAAGTTTTTTGATTGATACCTCTCCTGAATACCATCTATTAAATCACTAACCTCATCAACTTGTATCTCCACCATCTTAATAGCTTCTTTAATCTCTTTGGTTTTCTTAGAGCTTTTTAATTTGTATAAATCATCCAGCATCATATCATGTACCTCTTTAGACTTTTCAAGTAGATCAGGCATCTCTTTAATAGCCTTATCTTTTAACTCCTCTTGCTCACTAATCTGCTTAATTTGTGCTTTCCTTTGCTCAATTAAACTGTTTTTAAAATCAAGCTCATTCTGGAGCCTATAAGCCTTATCAACATCATCTAAACTTTTATAAACATTATCACCTTTGCTATTTACGGTGTACTGTGTTAAATGTTCGATATATTGCTTTAAAAAGTTAACTCTCTTTTTGTAGTTCTCTAATTCTTCTTCTAGTTTCTGGATAGTTGCTAACATTGTTAATTGTGTTTTATAAGTTCAATTTTTGCTTCTTCTGGTATGCTTCCGATAGCTATTTGCCATTGCATTAAGTCCTCACCAATTTCTATTAATTCCTTTTCGTTATCTGTTTCTTTGTGTACTAGAAAATAGTAATCTATATCCTCTTCCATGTTACTAGTTTAACAATCATTTTCTATGCTCACAAATAATGTTAGAATCTATTAATATCTTAAAACCTAACTTATGCATATCTGTAAAAATAAAAGTATCACTAAAAGCACTTTTGTTTAAATCTAAATCTACTCTAAAGTAAACCAGTTCTAAAGCCTCTCTTCTGAATAAAGTACATCCTATTCCTGTTGCTGTTATCTTTGCATCAGGGTCTACTAATAATTGATTGAGAGGTAAAACACCTTGTCCCATTATATCAATACCATGCGAACGCTCTAAAAGCTTTTCACTTCTAACGGCCCTATAATCACTAGTAGATGTTAAGCACAATGTAGGCTCACCTCTATCAATTGCATAGGTACAGGTAACTGCACCAGCTCCAGAACATTCGGCATAGCTTATTAAGTTTTCTAAAATACATTCACCAGTAAATACATCACTTTCAATCATCATTAAATAGTCATAGTCACCATTTAAAAAGTATTCTCTTATGATGTTTTGATGGTTTGCTAACTCTTCTCTAAAGTCACCGTTTAATGGCTCATGAATAGCCTTGATACCTCTTTTATGGTATTCTTTAACATGGCTCTTATCCTTGCTGTTATCTACTACAAAGATGTCGTATAAGGGATAGGTGAAAGTGGTTATCTGTTTTACAAAATCATCTAAGCAGTAATCCTTAACTGAAGATGTAGGGAAGCCTATTAGTATTTTAGGGTAGTTCATATTAAATCTAAAATAAACATTGCTGCTACTGAAAACATAATAATAATTACTGAAATAAAGTTTTTAATTGTCATCTTGTTTGTTTTTAAAGTTTGCTTAAATATAATAAATTTTTAAAACATTTATAACTTATCTAACATTTTATCAATTAATCCTTCATCATTATCAAAGTCTACAACCTCTGCCCATTGCTCTTTTGCCTGAAAATGTATAATTGATATTTGTATAAAGCTGGGAGTAACTGCTACTATCTGATAGTTCTTATAAGTACCGTAAAACTCCCAATGAAAGAAAGCACAAGCTTCTAAAATCTCTTTTAAAAACTCCTCTTTATTCATCTTTTACGATTCTTTTTCATTGCATCATCATGAGCCTGTTGCTGTAACTCTGCTTTATAAGTTTCCTCTGCTGTTTCTATGCTTATGAACTCTAACACCTTCCAAAGATTTGAACTGTAAACACTGTCTAAAGGAGTTTTGTTTTTCTGATTGAAAATACCCTTTTCAGCAATCTTATAAGCTTTGCTTTGCCAGTAAAGATTCTTAACAATGGATTCACTTTTCGTGCCTGTGCTTTTGCCTTTTTTTCCGTTAAAGATGTTAGCATAGACTTTTGTAATTTGTTCGTATGCTCTTGCAAAAAAAAATAGCCTTTATAAGCTTCAGATATTGTAAGATTCTCAAAAGCCTTTGCCCTCATGTCTATTATATCTTCATCGTATTGCTCATCCTCTGTTTCTCTAAACAGTATTGCTGTGATCTTACTTAGGTAACTCCATTTTCTATACTGCTTACTTTGAAACAAAGTACTTAAAGCTTGAGATTCTGAAAAATGCTTATAGGTCGCCCCTCCTAACATCTTTTCAATACCTCCAGAAGTTTTAACAGATTTAATTAATACGTATTGTGTTTTGTTTAGTGTGATAGTATCAGAAGTACCTATATCATCCTGTGATGGCTCACCTAAGAACTTAGCAACTAGATTAAATATTTCAATAAGGCTTAATTCATCAGCTTTATTTACGCTTATTTCAGATTCTAAGTACTTTCTAGGTATATCGCTAAACATCTCTATCCAGTCAACATAAAAGCCTAGTAGTTTAGAATCACTTACAGGCTCATCTTTATCTGAGTAGATGTAGTTGGATAACCATTTAGGCATAGCACTAATGTAGTTTTGTGCCATTCCCATCTGTTTAATGGTGTTATCCTCCCAGTTATTACGTATTTGATATGGTTTATCTAGGATAGTTACTTTCAGCATTATTGGATAATGTTTCTAGCAATAAATATTAAATCTTGCTTTACTTTTCCCAGCCTAGCACAAGCGACGGTACTTAGTTGTTTATTACGCTCTTCTACAATAGTTTTATCAATAAACTCTGCTATCTCATTTAGTTTATCTTTTAACTCTACTTTAACAGGCTTCTTAGCCTTTGCTGCTGGCTTTTTAGCCTTTACTTCTTTCTTTTCCATGTTATAAATATAATAAAATTTTAAAAAGTGTTTTTAATCACTTCTTCACAAAGTTGCTGAGGTATCTTTGATCTCTCATAACTACCTTTTTTTCCTTGAGTACCTGTTTTACTTCCTCTAGGTGCAGATTCATGATGGCATTTAGTATTACCATTAAAGCATTCTTTTCTTGGCTGCCATCCATTAGGGTTAAATAAAGTCCTTAAATTGTTTGTGAAAATATGGGTAGGCTTTGCTCTCATATCTCCATACTGACAATACCAAACTGTTGCAACTTGACAATGTTTAACAAAATCCATTTTATTCATCATACCTCTAGGGTTTTCAATATAATATTTTAGGTTAGGATTTATTTTTAACCATTCTTTAATAAGATGGTGAATGTGTATATTAACTGCATCGCATTTTTTAGCATAATCAGTTTTTGGTAAAACACCATCTCTATGATGTGAAATAGCAGCAATTGAGTAAGTAGTACAATCTGGAGAAGCCCATACCATATCAGGAACAAAAGGAACATCAGAAATCTTAAGCTTACCAATGTCAATAACTAAATCTATGTTATCATAATTAGTCCAATCAACACTAAATACATTATATCCTTGCTTCTCTGCTTCTTTTCCTATACTTCTTGATCCTGCAAAAAGCTCTAGTATATTCATCTCTTAAAACAATCGCTCTTAGGCTTAATATTAATAAGCTGTTTAATATCATCCTTACTCAACTGACTGTAAATACTTCTAAGCTCCTGAAAGTATCCTAACGGCTCTCTTTTATACCTACCCTCTGTTAATAATCCTATCCTCCTATAATTAGATACCTCTAACCTAACTAGCTTATCTAATAAATAATCCTTGCTATTAATATTCATTTCTTAAATAGCTTTTTAATAGTTAGTAATACTTTCTCACAATAGAATAAACAGCTTGTAAATATTGATAATACTACCAGCAGAAACATAAAACTGTTTTCATTCTTTACCTTAAATCTTTTGTCTTTTTTCATTGTTAGTTAGTTTGTTTGAATATCAAATATAATAATAAAATTGTAATACAAAAGTAAAAAGTTATGCAACTGCTCTAACTGACTTCTTAGCAAGCTCAAAATACTCTCTCATCATAAAACAATCTGCATAATCTGGAGAACGTCCTATGCTCTCTTTAATCTTATCCTTAGCAATTATACCTAACCTGTTTTCATCATTATCAGGGTTAGCCTGTTTGATACTTGCGAGCTCTTCTTTTAACTCTTGCCAGCATTTATTAGCAACATTAGGAGCAATATAGATACCATAATCATTAACCCTCTCAGCACTCTTAAAATAACATTGAGCCTTTAAGTTTTTATAGTTTTCATTTTTAAACTTATTAACTATTGCTTTAGCGTTATTTGTAAAACCTTTTGAACCTTTTAAGACATCAACAGCACCACCACCTACTCCATCTTGGTCTAAAACTATATTACTCCTAGCAACATTATATTTATTTGCCATTTGTCTAATAGTCAATACAACCTCATCAATACCAGACTTATCTATTATATGAATATCAGATATAACAAAGCCTTGCCATACCATTATAACAGTCTTATCAGCTCCAAACCTAGCAACATCACAAGTAATAAAAGCTTTACCTTCTGGTTTTATAAATTCATTAGTAAGTAAGTTATCTAATCCATCATCTGAGTAGATTCTATTAGGATCGTTATCATAATCCCAGTTACCTAATAAAAGCCTTTCCTTTTTAGACTGATCCTTAATAGATTTAAGGTTAATAATATACTCTTTATCAATGTATGGGTTATCTGTTACGTATGCTTCTATAAATGCCTGAGTACTGGGGAGCTTGTTTGCTCTGTATGGCTGTATAAACTCTTCATACATCCAGTTCCTTTTAGGGTTACAAGTTATAAGTAACTTAGGTAGTATATTGTATTCAGTATTGTACCATCTACCTATTCTGGTTCTAAGTACATCATAAGCACCGAAGTTTATTTCTCCACCCTCTTCAATCCATCCACCTGTATATTCTAATGAACCGAAACGCTCATACATTGGATCAGATGGCTTATACTGTAAATCTAATAAGTCTATTCTTGAGCCATTAGGAAATTCAATAAAGTTATCTTGTCCTTGATACCTCCAGAAGTCATGAGGTAAATTGTGATGTTGCCTAACTTTTAATAGTGTTTGATATGTAGAAGCTCTTAACCTTTTTAACTCCTCTCTACCTATAAACCATTTAGTCTTTGGATAGCGTAAACAGTTTACTAATAACCATTCACAGCCTAACCATGATTTACCACCACCAGCAGCACCACCGTAAAGAGTTTCTTTAGTAATGCTATCATTTAGTTTATTGTATGCTTCATGCTGTTTTTTGGATGGATTAATATCAATCTCCATTAGGTAGGTTGTAGTTTATTTTTATTTCTCCAGTATGAGTATTATCGTTTTTGTTTTCTTGTTTGTCAGCCCAACCAAATCTGTTTTTCATATTCATATACCAACCAGTATAAGAAAAGTCTTTATTATCCAACTCTGTACGACCTTTTGATAACCACCATGCCTCACAATATCTCTTACACTTTTTTATGGTGTGTAAAAAATGCTCATCACGTTCAGATAAATTGTATAAAGTTTTTCTACTAATATCTAAAGCTACTGCTAATTCAACAATACTAGCACCCTCTTTAGATAGGTTAATAATAATATTCTCCCATCCATCTGGTAAATCTTCTAATTTCTTTAACGGCCTACCTCTATCTGGCATATCTATCAGTTATATCATGGTTTGGATTATTCCTCCAAAAGCTATCCTTTATTTTTGGTTCTACTTTTATGGTTTTTAGAAAGTATCTGGTGATTCCATCATTAGGTATACTCTTAGCAATTATAAAGATGCTATTGTTTTCTAGTACTTTATATTGATACCCTTTATGATAAAATTTATCTTTTATTTTTAAGATTCCTACCTCAACCATTTTAACTAATATAATAAAATTTAATTATTATTTATTTCTCAATCTCTCCAACTATTAATATTAACTCATTAAGTAGGTTAACCTGAGCCTCTTCATAGTTGTTACAATATGGGTAATTAGTTTCATGTTTTATGGGTCTATGATAAGAACCTCTAGCATAAATCTTATAGTTGTATTCTTTACCTGTTTTCTCTATCCATGATGTATAACCCCACTTTCTTCTAAACCAATCAAACACCTTACAATATGTTATATTATCATCGTATCCTAGTTGCCTTACAGCAGATAATTCTTTAGTAGTTATTACATCACTCATTTTTAAGTTGTTTAAAAAACCCCCTCAATTAATGAGGGAGTCTTAATTAATCTAAATTGCTATCAATGATTGAATCTATGGCTAAATCATCAATGTAATCTTCTATAAAGCACATTTTAGTTAAAAGAATAAACCGCTGCTAGTACTATACTAGATAGGTTATCCTTTTGTTCAAATACTTGCTCACTGGCTTTATCTAATCTATACTCTAACTTTAAATTTAGATTCTCTTTAGCATAATCTAAAGTCGTAGTAAAGTTTATAACATTTGCATCTGGGCCAATAGCACCTACTCCATTATTAATCTCTGCAAAGTACTCACCTCTTAACCCAGCAGTTAATTTACCTAAGTTATACTGAGGATATAAAGCAACTCCATAAAAACCATCTTTATCAGTTTTGTTGTATGTAGAATTTACTCCTAAATAAAACTTTTTACTTAGATCATAACCACCTGTTAAATCTATTTGCAAAGTAGGTTCTAAACTAGCATCCTGTTTCCCGTACAAAGCATTTAAGTAAGTACCTTTATAACCTAGTTGAACTCCTAAAGTATTAAAGTTAGTAGTGTTAAAATCTGTTGCATCAGTAGCATTTAAAACCGCTAACATACCTGTAAGGTTTTTAGATAGGTTAAAATCTGCTTTTAATCCTGAATGAGAGAATGGACCATAACTAAACATGTAAGATGTTGAGTAGTTAAAGTTTCCTGTTGGAGAAATAACCTCATAACCTAAAAAGGTATTAAAATTACCCATTGTGAAAGTAAGGTTATCGCTTGCATCCCAATATGCGTATAATTGATTAATGATATTGGAGCTGCCTGTTGATAAGAATACTGCATCTTCTCCTCTAGGGCCAAAAACTAAATCAGCAACAAAACCTGTGTTTTTAGTATCATAAGAGCTGATTAAATTAAACATTCCTAAACTAAACCCGTTACCATTTGCAAAAGATGTAGCTGGAGCTAAATCTGTATTTGTGCTAAGGTTTCTTTTGTAATAAATATCAGCACTACCTTCTAATGATAGTTTTGATTGTAAGCTATCTTGAGCTGTAATAATTAAAGTACTAAGTACTAATAAAATTGTAAATATATTTTTCATTTTTTTTGAAATTAAAAGAGGGGCTATTAACCCCTCTATATTATTAATGTTGATTTAATCGGAAATCTGGATAGGCACTCATTCCATGCTCTGCATTATCTAAGCCTTCTATCTCTTCTCTTTTCGATACTCTTAATCCTATTGTTTTCTTTAATGTAAATAGAATTAAGAAAGCACTAATTAAACAAAAGGCTCCAATGATACCTACTCCAGTAAGCTGTGTAAGAAATTGACTAACTCCAGCCATACTACCAAAGATACCTACTGCTAATGTTCCCCAGACACCACATCCAAGATGTACTGCTATGGCTCCTACTGGATCATCTAGTTTTAGCTTATCTAATAAAGCAACACTAAACACTACAACAATACCACCAATGATACCAATTAAAACAGATTCATTAGGGCTCATCAAGTCTGCTCCAGCAGTGATAGCGACTAGTCCTCCTAAGATTCCGTTAAGGAACATTGTTAAATCAAATGTTTTGTCCTTAATAAAAGAAGTAATTGCAGCACCAATACCACCAGCAACAGCGGCTAAACAAGTAGTAACAAGAGTTAAAGAAGTTAGCTCAGGGTTAGCACTAAGTACTGAACCACCATTAAAACCAAACCACCCTAACCAAAGTATTAATACTCCAGCAGTAGCAAAGGGTATGTTATGCCCTAAGATAGGTATTGATTTACCGTTTTTGAATTTACCAATTCTAGCACCTAATAACCATACTGCAATTAGTGCAGCCCATCCACCTACTGAGTGAACTAATGTAGATCCAGCGAAATCATAGAAACCTAAGTTATCCAAGAAACCACCTCCCCATTTCCAAGAGCCTACTATTGGATAAACTAACCCAACATAAATGATGCTGAAAACCATAAAGCTACTAAGCTTAATTCTTTCAGCTACTGCTCCAGATACAATTGTAGCAGCGGTTGCAGCAAACATTCCTTGAAAAAGAAAATCAGTCCACCACGTATAACCACCATCAGCATATTCAGCAGTCATACCGTTTACAGGTGCATCAATTCCAAATCCAGCGAATTTAAGAACTCCCATACTACCCTCTTCAAAACCTGGATACATGAGATTAAAACCTCCAATGTAATAAACCAAAAGGCCCATACAGATTATGAAGATGTTTTTAAATAGGATGTTAATGGTATTTTTTTGTCTTGTTAGTCCTATCTCTAACAAACTAAATCCTAAGTGCATAAAGAACACTAAACCTGTACAAACCATCATCCACAGGTTATTTACTGTTAACATTTCCATCTCTCTTTTAGTTTAAAGTTTGGTTTCCACGTTCTCCAGTCCTAATTCTGTAAGCCTCTTC
>MDSV01102172.1_pt1 | contig 23521 bp, 16 predicted proteins | sample 810851 | NCBI WGS metagenome assembly MDSV01 (sample SAMN05326640, study PRJNA326480) | marine metagenome | isolation source: seawater | place: Atlantic Ocean: North East | collected 2012 | reverse complement strand
GACCATCTCCCCCCCGAACTCCACGCCACCCACGTCGTTCGGGTTCGGCCCCCGGCCGTCGTTCTCCGCGTACGCGCGGACGTCTCGTCGTCGGGGCGCGCGCGTGGCCGACGTGCGCTGGAGACGACGCGAGCGGGATATCGCGTCGCCTCCCGAGACGACGCGCTTCGCGACAGAGGACGCGGGGCTCGCGCGGCGCGCCGAAGGCCGCGCCGCGCGCGGCGGGGCGGCGACTCCCGAGACGGGCAAAGCTGCGATGGCGAACATCGATGCGAAGAGACGACGCGGCGCGGAGGTGCGCGGATGACGTGTGCCGCACCCCTCGGAAGACTGTTGCCACGTGTACGAGCGGAGTTCGGGGACGACACAAAAACGACTTACTGACGCACGTCAGCAGCGTCGAGCGGTTCCGTCGGTGTACCCGGCGCGTAGCTCCGTACCACACCAGCAGACACCTCACCGCGCAGATCCAATGTCTGTCGCGACGATGCGCGCGTCACGTCTCGGCCTCGACGCGACGGCGGCGCCGTCGCGCCGCCGCCGGTCGCGCCGCACGCCTTTCGCCGCGCGCGCGTCGTCAGCCCCGGACGCCCCGCCCCCTTCGACGCCCTCGAAGCATCGGCAGGCGCTTCGTTTCCGCGACGCGCGCACCGGCGTGGACGTCGTGCTGGTGGGCACGATGCACTACAACCCGGCATCAATCGAGCTCGCGTCCTCGACGGTGGCGTCGCTCGGCGACGCGGACACGCTGGGCGCGGTCGTGCTGGAGACGTGCCCCACGCGCTGGGCCAAGACGCTCAAGTTCCAACCTCGCGGGTCGCCGATGCGCGCGCTGCTTGACAACGAGTTCCAAGCCGCGGTGGAGGCGGCGCCCGACACCGCGCGCGTCGTGCTCGGCGACCAGCGCATCGAGGATTTGTCCGTCTCCGCGAAGGCGCAGTTCAAGAGCACGGTCACGGACTTCGCCAGTCCGCTGGGCGGTGGGTGGCAACGGCTGTGGGACGACGCGCGGGCGGCGTATGCTCGCGAAGTCGTCGGGACGGGCGGTTTGGAAAGTCTCCGGTTCGCCGACCTCGCGCTCGACCCGGCTCTCGTCGCCGCCACGCCGCTGTCGTTGTTCCGGTACCCCCTGGCGTGGTCCATCAAGAGTCCAAAGGTGGTGGTGCCGTTTCTCGGGTTCGTGTGTGGCCTCGCCATCCTCCCGAGCCTCGTGCCGCAGGGCGCGGTGGACGCGACGACGCATCGGTACGTCGCCAGCGGCGCGGAAAACGCCGTCTCCGCGCTTTTTCTGCTGCTCGACGCGTTGGAGGTGGTGTTCTTGTCGCGGCTGTTCCTGAAGGCGCTGCTGGAGACCAGGAACGACATACTCGCCAAGTCCGTGCGGGACGCGTGCGCGTTCGAGGCGGCCGAGTGGCGAGCGGGAGCGGAAGACGGGGGAGAGACGCGGAGCGAAGAGAGCGAGCGGCGCGTCGCCAAAAAAAAAACCGTGGTGGCTATCCTCGGCGCCGCGCACCTGAACGGCGTGCAGGCGCGTTTGCTGTCGGGCGGCGCCGGGGCCGCGCCGGAGACGTGGGAAAGAGCCGAGCCGTACGCCGAGGTTACCGCGCCGCAGAGAACGCCGTGAAGATGTGTATCATCGAGAACTGTGTTCCGCGCGAAGCGCGTTTCACGAATACGCGCGCGTAGACACTACACCCGTCTCAGAGGAGCCGCCGCGACACTCACCCGTTCATCTCGCTCGTCGGCGCGCATCACAACTCCTCCGCCTCGGCGTCAGAGTCTCGGCGCTTCTTCCCGCGTCGCCGCTTCCCGCCGTCGCGTCCGCCCTTGTCCACTCCGCCGCCACCCGCGCCGCCCATGCCAACCATGGCCTGCTCCAGCTTACGCAACTGCTCGATGTCCATGCCGGCCATGCCGTTCTTGCCCGCGATGTTGATCCCCTTGGCCCGCAGCTTACGCAGGATGGCGTCCGTCTCCGGGTCGCCGCTGTCTTCGTTTTGCATCCCCATCTGGCGCATCATCTCGTCGATGTCCACGTCGCTGGGCTTCGAGCCCGAGCCTCGCTCGGGCTCCGAGTCGCGCGTCGTCTCCGCGGGCTTCTCGACGACCGGCAGGTGGTAGTTGTCGCGCGCCATCTGCACGAAGTCAGCCTTCTCCGCGCATCCGCGGCACTCCAACCCGCGGTCGTCCAAGATCTGCCGAAGCGCCCCGATGCGAAGCTTGGCGAAGTCGGGAACCTCGTCGGGGGGAGCGTCCGCAAGGTCCTCCGCGCGCGCGGACGCGGGGCCGGCGGCGAGGCAGGCCGCCGCGCAAAAAAGCGCGAGCGCGGTCGATCGGAGACGCATCGAGCGCTGTTTCTCGGGCCTTGGTTATCGGGTGCGTGGGTGGGTCTGGACGCCGCGGCGATCGCCGTGTTTCGAGAACTGGGAAAACGTGGTGGTGGATCTCGGCGGAACCATCATCATCGATCATTTCCATTTTCCAACAGCTTTCGAAGCTCTGTTGAAAACTTCGGGTTAAGACACGAATTTACGATTTGATGTGACTGACTTTACGTTCTGGTTTTACACGTTTTTGTTTTGCCGTATGTGCTCCTCTAACTCTACAGGTACAACGCCTCATCGACGCGGCCGGTCGATCTCCTCCCCGCCCGCGGCGTCGGCGTACCCGCCGCGAAGCGCCGCGAGCGATAGCGCCGCGCACGCCAAAACCATCGCGCCGTGAAGCGCGAGCACCCGCTTGCGCACCGCGGGCGCCTCCGCGTCCGGGGACTCATCGCACACGCACGCATCTTCGTCGGACGCGACCCCTTCTCGCGCGCCCGCCGCGCGGAACGCGCGCGTGCGCGCCAGCGCCTGCAGGGGCGAGACCTCGCTCGCCCTCGAGCCCGTGGACGTCATTGTGCTCGTGGCGGTGGCCGCGCGCGTCTCCGCTGGCGACACGCGGTGCGCCTGAGGACGTCCCGCGGCTCCCGCGCGAGTGACTGTGAAACGAAAACGTCTTTTGCCGCTCTTTTCGCGACTTGCCCGGCATACGCGAGAAACGCGAGAACCGCGGGCGAGGCGAAGCCTGAGTTACAAACCGTGAGTATACGGAGTAGTGCGTAGCGCTTCCGGTTTCCCGCGCCCGAAGAAAACCGCCGAGACGTTTTCGCCACAGCCGAAATTTCGGAAATTCCACAGCGCGCGCGAAACGCGCCGGGTTCTCGTCTTCTCGACCGACTTCTCGTCATCACGCGTGCCGATATTGCGTCGAGGACCCGCGAAGGCCGAAGGGAGCGCCACTCGGAGGCGCGAAGGGCGCGATTTCGGAGCCCGCCGGACGAGCGCGCGGCGGCGTGCCCCTCGCGCGCGTTGTCTGTCGGTGGCGACGCGCGGCGCGCGCGACAGGCGGCGGCAGGGCGCGGTGTCCGATAGTAACAGCGCGCGCGGTCGCTGGGTCGATCGCGCTCGTGCCGCCTCGGCGCGCGCGGGGCGATGTCGAACGACACGAGCGCCTTTCCGTCCCCCCCCCACCGCCGCTCGCCCCGCCGCACCTGAACTACACGCTCGGATGTCGCCCGTTCGCCTCCGCGAGCCTGCGCGCGGCGTGCGCGCACGTGCGCGAGAACCCCCTGTGCGCGGGCGGCGATCTCGATTACCTCTCCTTCTACTACTGCGACGGGACGCGCGACGCGTCCGCGGCGGGGTCCTTCGCCGCCGCGCCGCACTGGCTGAAGTTCCCGATGCTCGCGCTCTGGACGACGGCGCTGTTCGCGGCGATCGCGGCGGTCGCCAACCGCTTCTTCGCGCCCGCCGTCGAGCGCATCGCGCGGCGCGCGCGTCTGTCGGAGGACGTCGCGGGCGCCACGCTGCTCGCGTTGGGCGGCGCGGCGCCCGACATCTTCACGCAGGCGGCGGCCATCGCGGAGAGCGCCGCGCCGGACGTGCGGCTCGCCATCTCCGAGAGCGTCGGCGCGGGCTTGTTCGTCGCCACGGTCGGTAAGGCGCTGGCGATCTTCGTGGGATTGAGCACCGCGAGAGGTTCGTCGCGCGCGCGCGGCTCATTCGCGTCGACGGCAGCGGAGCCCGCGGTGGAGGTGGACGCGTTTCCGTACGCGCGCGACGCGCTCGCGTACGGGGGGCTGATTTTGGTGACGGCGGTGGTCGTCGCGGACGGCGAGATCACCACGCCGGAGGCGTTCGCGTTCGTCGCCTGGTACGCCGCGTACGTCTGGGCCGTGCTTCGCGGCGAGGACGCCTGGCGGCGCGCCTTCGTCGCGCCGAAGGCGCGCGGCAGTGACGTGGGGGGCGGCGTTTTCGGCGTCGTCGGCACCGGGAGGGACGTCGAGATGATCGCGACGAACGCGACGTCAATCGCGACGAATGCGACAAACCCCCGCTCTAACCCCAGCTCTGCGCGCTCTGCCGCGCCGGACGCCGGAACGCGCGTCTTCGACAGCGCGGCGGACCTGCGTGGTCTCGCCGAGCGCAGAGTACTCGCGGAGACGGACGGCGAAGAGCGGGAACGGCTGGTGGCGAAGACGACGCGAACGAGCGCGGACGCGCCGGATACTGTTTTGTCCGGCGAGCGCATACTCGCCGCGTCGTTTCGGCGCGGCGGCGGTGGCGGCGGCGGCGGCGGCGGCAGTTCGGGGTCTTCCACCTCCGGCCGCGACGGCGCGCTCGCGTCTTTGCGGCGGTGGGCGGTGATACACGGCGGGCTCGCGCGCGACGACGACGCGTCGTGTTCGGACGACGACGAGATGGGTGACGTTTCGGACGACGGCGACTTCGGTCCCGGCCGGCGGAGATCGAAACCGAAACCGCGTCGCGATCGTCGCGGCGCGTCGCCGGACTGGCCGGCGTACGCGTCGGCGCCGATCTTGCTGCTCATGTCGCTCACGATGGTGTCGACGAACGTACCAGGGCGCGCCGCGCGCGCGCACCTCGCCGTCGTTTTCACGCTGGGTCCCTTCTTCGCCGCGACGGTCACCGGCGCGCGCGCGTCGCTCGAATCCGCCGCCGGGCCCTTCGCGAGCGTCGCCGTCGGCGTCGTGTGGACCGCCGCAGCGTTTTCTTTCGCGTACGCGCGCGTCCCCCCCGCCGGCGTGAACGTGCGCGCCTCTCCGGCGCTCCTCGCGTGCACGTTCGCGGTGGGCATCCTCTGGATGCACGCGTGCGCGCGCGAGCTGGTGGGCGTGTTCCAGGCGGCGGGGCGCATCGCCGGCGTGCGCGAAAGCCTGCTTGGCGCGACGGTGATGGCGTGGGGCGCCAGCGCGGGCGACCTCGGCGGCATGCTGGCGACAGCCCGCGCGGGCTACGTCAAGATGGCGGTCACCGCCGCGCTCGCGGGCCCTCTGTGCCAACTCGCGATGGGGTCTGGTTTGTCGATGGTGATCGTGCGTCTGCGAGGCGTGCCCATTATCAGCGAGCTCGCGCCCAACACGACGTTCCTGCTGCGGTTCGGAGCCGCGTTCGTGCTCGGGTACTACGCGTTCGTCGTGCCCCGCGTCCACGCGTGCGCGTTCGGGCGCGCCGGCGCGTGGACCGTCGCCGGCGCCTACGCCGCGGCGTGCGCCGTGTTCGTCGTCTGGGGAATCGCCAGTGGGGGAGAGGACTGAGCCATTTAGGCGTCTCAAAAAGCTCTAGAGTACTATCTATCGCGCGTCGACGAAAACCGATCCCGGCGGGGGAACTAGCGACGCGGCGTCCTCCTCGGCCTCGTCCCCGGAGGACTCGAGGAGGTGCGTCCCGATCGGATGTGTCTCGCCGTGCACGTCCGCGATTTCCGTTTCCGCGCCGACTCGAACCTCCGACTTCGACGTCGCCGTCGCCGAGGTCTTCGCCAAAAGGCGTTCGTCCCCCGGCGCGAACGTGCCCGCGCGCCGCCGCGCGGCCACCGCGGAAATCAACGCCGCCTCGGCTCGGGCAGCCGCGGCCGCCGCGCGCGCGTCCTCGCGCGCCAAAACGCGCACGCGCGAGGGCGCGTGCGCGACGCGCTCGATGCTCGTTCGTCGCTTGAACGCCAGCAAGTTCAGACGGAACGACCCGCCGCGGTTCGGGAGTACAGGGGCGCGCGATTCGTCGGCGGCGGACGTCGTCGCGCTGTTTCGCGCGATTCGTGGGTCCGTCTCCGACGCGCGCGCCTCCGCGAGCGCGCGCTCCATGCCCTGCCCTTCGGGGCCCACGTTCGCCTCCGCGAGCACGACCCTCGCGTCCGAGTCCGCGTCGGCGCCCGCGGCGAGGCGCCGCGCGGCCCGCTCGCGTCCCGACAAACGGGATCTCGGCCCGTCGCGTCCCGAAGCGGCGTTCGGCTCACCGATGACGAGCGCGACGAACTCGGGGAACAGGATCGTCCCCTTTCCGCGATCGCGGTCGACGCGCCGTATCTCGGCGACGCACTGCGCGTGCGTCGCGTCGATCCCGAGCGCGGCGAACGCCACGCGCAGCTCGTCCGCGTCGATGGCGCCGTCGCCGTCCTCGTCCATCATCGAGAAACACAAAGACAGGTCCGAACGCGATTCACCGCTCAGCGCTGGGCGTCGCGCCTTGCCGCGCGTGCGTAGCCAGCGGGCTGTGGAGGACGCATCCTGGAGCCGCATGCGCCCGCGGCGGCGCGCGGGACGGCGAGGAAGTCCGCCGCAGCCGGCGCCCAGGAAGTGACGAAGCTATTTCGTTGTTACCGATCGAGACGCGAGCGACGAGACGCCGACGATTGTTTATGCAAATCTCGACAGTCTGGCGTCTTCCACCACTTTTCCGCGCGCGCGCGCGCGCCGCGGCGAAGCCGGGCGCCATGCCCCCCAACCACACCGTGTGCTTCTGTAACAACCGCGGCGGCGTGGGCAAGACGTTCATGGCTTTCCAGACGGCTTGCGAAGCCGCTCGCGCGAGGCCGGACAAGAGAGTCCTCGTCCTCGATTTTTCTTTGTACAGCGACCAGACCGCGCTCCTTCTCGGGGGCAGCGCGCGCGAGTCCTTCGGCGCGCCGATGAAGGGCCTGCAGGTCACGGTTGACGTCACGACGTGCGACACGCGCGCCGAGGGTCTGATCCGCGACCTCGAGCACGCCCCCGACGCCATGGACTGCGGCCAGGAGGACCGACCCTCGGCGTCATCAATCTTCGGCACGTTCTTCTCGCGTCGGAGGGCGAGCGCGTCTCCCGGAACAGAAGAACCGACCGAGCCCGCAGGTTCGGGCGCCGTGGACCTGACGCGGTACGCGCTCCGGCCGCACGACCACAACCCCGCGATTCCCCCCAACGTGTTTCTCGTGCCGAGCGCGGGCGCCGTCTCTTGGGCGGACACGCAGGCAGAGGATCAAAACGTTTCGCCCGCGGAGGTCCCGCTGTGGGCGCGGCGCGGGGAAGGGTGGCGCGGCGCGGCGCGCGCGCTTCGCGCGGCGATCGCGCGTTTGCCCGGCGACTTCGGCGCCGTCTTCGTGGACACCGACCACCTCGCGGCGTGCGCGCTGACGAAGCTCGCGTTGGCGGCGTGCGAGAAGGTGGTCGTGCCTCTTTCCTTCGACGACGGCGACTTCAACCGTCTGTTCCAGGACGTCACCGGAAACGCGCTCTTCACCGACGTGATGGTGCCCATGCTCGAGTCGGGAACGCTCACGGCGAAGGTCTCCGCGATGGTATTCACGAAGGTGGCGTCCACGAAGAACGAGCCCGTGACCACGGAGGGGGGGATCGCCTCGCCGTTCAAGCCCAGCGCCACGGTGATGGCGCAGATGGACGCCATGGCCAGGCAGGTGCAGAGCGCGTGCCGGGCGGACGCGCGCTACGCCGGGCTGTTTCGCGCCGACGACGCGGACGAATTCGACGAGACGGAGACGTCCGCGGCGCGGACGCGAGACGACGTCGCCGACGCGCCGGCGAGGGCGTTTCGCGAAAAGTACTTCACGGCGATGAAGCTCGTGCCGGACCTCGCGGCGAACATCTCGAAGATGTGCGGGCTGCCCGTCTGCGCCATGACCGGCGAGAAGTACGTCGCGCCCAGCGGCCTGAGCGGGCAGAGCGCGAAGCCCGTGCTGGACGGGCTCAAGGCGGAGATTCGCGACCTCGCGGCGAGGCTGCTGGACGACACCTACCACGCGCCTGTCGCGGCGAGCTGACGACGGAGCGCGCGCGCGACGTACGGTAGGAGCGGTACCGCGGCGTACTTAGAGTTGTGAACGAAACGATAGATTTTCATCCGTCAGGAAACCGTCTTTCGCGTGAATCGCTTCTTTGGCGCGACCAGTACCTACGCGTCCCGCTCGAGGCTCTCAGCGATTTCGTGGATCATGAGCGCGCTCTGCGCCGCGAACACCAGCGACCCGACAAAGAAACCCGCGAACGTGAACGGCCACTCGGGGGTCAAGACCCGGGCGACGACGTTCGTCTCGCCCGCGTTTCCAGCGCCGTCGTTCGAGACCCCTTCGAACGAGAGGAACGACGTGACACTTCTCGGCAGCACCGGAGGCAGCGACCCGAGCAAGTACAGGACGGACCCGACGACGCTGAGCCACGCGATGCGCGTCGGGGTGTTGTTCGGGAACGCCGGCGGCGACCACGTGCGGTTCACCGCACACCACAGCACGTACGACCCCGCGACGAACAGAAGCGACCCCACGATCGTCGGCGCCGTGTACAGAAACAGCTCTTTTTCTTCGCTCCATGGGATCGAACCCGGGAATGCGCAGCGCGCGAACATTGTGAACACCATCACCTTGTACAGCAGGACGCCGAGCAAAATCAAGCCGGAGCTCACGAGCTCCAGCGCGCGGCGCCGGCGCGTCCAGCTGTCGTTCGCCAACCACAGCCGCCGCGCCTCTTCCATGGCGTCGGACAGACCCAGAATCTCGCTCACGTCGTCATCCATCAGCGGCTGCGTGACGGAGTCCCCGACCACGCCGCGCTCGCCCACCGCCGCGCGCAGGGTCCAGAACGACGCGGGGAGCGCGGAGCCCGCGAGCCGCGGCGAATGCGGCGCCCCCGCCTCGGCGTCGCGCGAGAAGCCGGCGTCTTCGTTTTCGGTTTCATACTCAGCCGCCGCCGTCGCCGGTCGCGCGTCCAACCCGAGACTCGTCGCCGCGCGGTCGACGCGACACGCCGCGATCAGCCGCTTGACGGCCGACCGTCCAAAACCTTTTTTGTCACCCGACCGTCTCGCCCGAGCCAGAAACGCGTGTTGCTTCGCGACGCGCTTCCGCTCGGCGCGCCCGGGCTCGCCGTACCTCGCGGTCCAGGAGGTGTAGACCAACAACGCCGTGGCGAACAGGAACGCAACGCCGCCGAGGGCGTACGGCACGACTTCGAAGACGAAGTACCGTTCACGAGCCGCCGCCACCGCGGTGAGACAGCTCGCCGCGCCCCCCGCGGCGAACCCGACGGAGCCGAGCAGGTAGAAGAACGCCACCCACCACGAAGGCGACGCGACGTGCCAGCACCACTTCAGTCGCGGGATCCGTGTTCCGCGCAGACGCCTTCCCGGTTCAAAGTCCGGAAGAAGCGCCTCTTCCGCTTCTACGCGCACGGGAAGCTTCGTCCAGGGGTCGAACGCGTACCGCGCGCGGCCGCGCGACGCGTGGGGACTCGTGAGCGCTCCCGGGTCCCTCGCGAACATTCCCGAGTCGATCGGCGGGAACGCGGCGGCGCCGCCGCCGCGGCGAACCGTCGTCCCGGGATCCGCCGCGGATTCGTTCGCGGCGGATCCGGGAATCGCGCCGCCGCCGCGGCCACCGCCGTGGCCGCCACCGTGGCTCTTCGTCGCTCGCCGTCGATGCCATCTCGTGTCATCGTTGTCGTCGTCGTCGTCGCTCGCCGGCGCGCCGGATGCGAAACCCCGCCCGCCGTCGTCGCGTCCGCCTGTTTGCGATCCCTCGCGGCTCGCGAGCAGCGCCTCGGACAGGGAAGACGCGCCTCCCCCGACGCTTCCGCTCGCCGGAGCCCCGCGGCCGGCGAGCCCCCCGGTCGCGCGATCTTCGACGGGCGAGGAGCCGGATCGCGTCGACGCGGTGGCCCGCGGCTGCGACGGGTCGCCCTCGGGCTGGCCCTCCTCGTCAGCGACGAGCAGCACGCGCGTCCGCACGGGAGAGTGCGCTCCGGGCGCGTCTCCAGGGCTCGACCCGGCGATCTCGCCGGCGAACCCGCGGTTGCTGTACACGTCGCCGAACATCCTAGGCGCGCGAGGCGCGCGGAAGGAACAAGAGGCCGCCCCGCGCGTGCGCGAGGCGCGGGGCGCGTGTGTCGGAGCGCTGAGTCAGCGAGACTCGAGGCTCTCGATCTCAGCACTGAAAATTTTCATCCGACCGGAAATCCGTCGCTCGTGTCGTTCGCCACGCGCGCACTTTTGCCGCGCGCGGCGTCATGCGCGTCAAGCGCGCGCGCAAGGTGCGCAAGTACCTCCGGTACTACCGCACGTGTCATGGTTTTCGCGCGCCCTACAAGGTACGCACGCCTCGCGACGCCCAGCCCCGGGCTGGTGCGGCCCAGCCCGCGTTCGCGAATCTCGAGCGGCGGGCGGCGGCGGTCTCCCGCGAAGGGGTCCCCCCGCCGAGCCCTGCGGCACGCGCGTCCCCGGTTCCCGCGCGCGGAGGGAGGACATTTCGATCGACTCTCGGACACGCGCGGCGCGGTGCGTCGCGCGTTACGCGCGGTCTCGAGCTCGAGCTCCGTGACTCACGACGCCGCGCCCGACCCTTCCCGACGCTCTCCGCGCGCGTATCACGCGATTCGTCGCCGTCCGTCACGCGAAACAGGTGCTGTGCGACGGCAACTTTCTGCACGCGGTGTCGCAGATGAAGCTCGGCGACGCGAAGGACGTGGTGGTGAAGTACCTCGGGTCGCCCGCGAAGCTGTTCACGACGCGGTGCGTGCAGCACGAGCTGCGGGGGATGGGGGCGGAGTTCAAGGAGGCGAGCTTCGCCGCGCGTCGGTGCGAAGCCGTCGCGGGGGGGCCCGATCCGCCGGCGCCGGCATTCGAGAGCGTCGCCGTCGCGGTGGCGGACGGGAACGCGGAGCGTTTTCTGGTGTGCACGCAGGACGAGACCTTGCGCCGCACCGTGCTGCGCGAGTCGCCGATGACGCCCGTGATCTTCTGCCACACCTCCGGGCTGCAGATGGAGCCCCCGGCCGAGGCGGTCGGATCGGGCGTGGCGACGCGGCGCGAGGCGGGCGAGGGGCTGAGCGACGGCGAGCGCGCCTCGCTCGGCCAGGAGGAGAGCGCGCGCGACGTGAGCCGCGTGCGCACGAACGTGCGGTACGCCAAACCCAAAGCGCGCGGGCCGAACCCGCTCGCGTGCAAGAAGAAAAAGGAAAGGGAGCCCCGCGCGGGGTCCGCGCCGGGCGGAGCCGCGCAAGATGGCGCGCGAAAGAAGAAGCGGAAACGGAAGTAGTACCCGTAGTTGGACCTTTTTTTATCGACCATCTCGCGTATCGTAACGCGTTCGCTCCACCTTCGGCGCCTCGCGCTTCACCCGGCGTCGGTCAGAAGCCGCACGAGGTTGGACTCGTGGCTCTCCGCCGCGCGGTCGTCCGCGCGCTTCGACGCGATGAACCGCTTGACGCCGGCGGTGAGCGCGGCGTACGACCGATCGAGAGCGCGCTCGGCGCGCTCGGCGACGCCCTCGCGCGCGCCGTCGCGCGCGCGCGCGCGTCGGCGAAACGCCGCGCTCTCCTCGCGCTCCTGTGCGGCGGCTTTGGCGTCGAAGCTCTCGTTTCTCTCGCTTTCGCGGCCGTCGCCGCCGGAGAGGCTCCGCCGCCTGGCCACGGCGAGCGTCAACGCGGCGCCGCAGAGGGGCACGAGGTGTCGCGGCGCGAACGCCTTGATCGAGTCCACAAAGGCCGTCTCGATTTCGACGCCGTCGCACAGCGCGCGCAGGATGTCCGCCTGGAGGTGGAACTTGACGCGGAACTGCGCCGTCGCCGCGGGGCGCTCCGCGGCGGCTTCCGCCCAGCTCGAACCGAGCTCGAACGTCGCGCGCGCGCCGCGCGCGTCCGACTCCAGGAAAGCCTCCTCCAGAAAAGAGGTCACGGGCCCGCTGAAGGACGCGATCGGACGTCGGTCCTTTTCGTCCTTTTGGCCCACCGCGACGGTCGAGCAAGGAGACGGCGAAGAAGGCCCGCGAAGGCGAACCTCGACGTGCAGGATGTCTCGCATGGACGTGAGCCGCAGGCCGTGCCAGAGCCCCGCGCGCGCCGCGAGGTCGGCGCGTCGCGAGACGTCGCCTCCCGGGAGCTCCGTGACGTCCGCCTCGAGGGGCGCGGGGTCGTCGAAGTTCACGGCCACGAACACCGTCGGGGTCCCGCCGGGAGGTTGCGGCGCGTGCGGCTCCGACGCGCGCGGCCAGCGCATGACGTGCAGGAACTCGAGGGACAGGGAGAGCACGCCGATGCCGTCCGTCTTGGACATGGCGAAGGCGCGGTGTGACGCGCGAATCGGAGCTCGGCGCCTGGGGCTGGAGGCGAAACGTCCGCTTCGGCGATCGACCGGGGCGGCGAAACGTGGGGGCGGGTCCGGGTGCGGAACCGGGAAGAGGCGCGGCGAGGGGGTCGAGTCGCGGCGTGACCGACGGATCAGTCGCGGCGGGCCAGGCGGGTCGCGGCGTGCGAGGCGGGTCGCGCGCGGGGAACTGGCGTCTCCGCGACGCGTCGTCCGAGGAAAAAAAAACGCCCGTCTCATCAGAAAAGCGGCCGAATATTCGCGTCATCGAAAAACGTCATTCGATGTATTGGCGAACCCGCTGTTTCGGCTCCTCTCTGATACAAGTGCTTTGAGCGCGCGACGCGACGACGTCGCCGTCGGACCGACGCGTCCGACGCTCCTACGCGCGCCTGTAAAAGTACAGGTACCCCAGGTCGAGCGGCGGTTCGCGCGACCGCGCGACTTTGGCGTCGTTGAAGATGCACCACTCGCCCCGCGACTTGACGTGCGCGACGTAATGGCCGCACGCCGTGTTCCCGCCCATGTGCGACACCACCCCGAAGAGCTCGTACGACGCGGCGCCGTCCGCGCACGGGGACGCGTCGTCGGCGCGCGAGTCGCGTCCCGGGCCGCGCGCGCCCGCGCCGCCGCCGCCGGCGCGCGCCAGCTCCGCCTCCGCATCCGCAACCGCCGCGTCGAGGTCGTCCGCGCGCGTGAAGAGCCAATCCGCCGCGCGCTCCACGTCGCCGCCCGAGCGGCGCAGCGCGACGGCGGCGTGCGCCTCGGCGAAGCCCATCGCGCCGAGCATCGCCGTCGCCGCGGCGTCCGCGGGGGGCGGAACAGACGCACCAGACGCACCAGACGCACCAGACGCACCGACACCACACCCAGCGTCGGCTTCGGACGGAACGTACGGGTCGTTGAAGTCGGGGTCCTCCATGTGTGCAAACACCCACTCCATCGCCGGCTCGGCGCCGGCGTTGCGCGTGGCTCCCGCCGCGCGGCGCGAGCCGTTCTCGCTGAACCCCATGGCGACGAGCTGCGCGACGACGCCGGGGTCCGGCTCGAGCGGCGCGTTCGCGCTTTCCGCGGGGGCGGCGGCGGGCTCGGCGGTGGGCTGAGCCTCAGGCACGGCACCGCCGCTCCCGCCGCCGGCGGCGGCGGCGTCCTCCGCCTCGGGGAGCTCCGTCTCGCCGGGCTGGAGCCCCGCGCCCCGGAGCGCCTCGAGGTCGACGGTCTCGGGCATGGGCACGAGCGCGTCCAGCTTCTTCGGCGTCCAGTCGCTCGCGACGTAGTACCGGCGCACCTGCACCGCGAGCACCTCCGGGAACGTCGCGAAGCGGGACCTTCTCGTCGCCGAGCCCTTGGCGCCGGTGGCGGTGCTGAACCAGTCCTCCACGGTCTCGTCGGCGGCGAACTTGGCCAGGCACGCGTCGAAGGGAACCACCGGGCGAATCGCCGAGACGTTCTTCTCCTCGACGCGCTTCTCGTCTTCGTTCATCTCGTCTTCGCCCTCGCCCGTGCGTTGCCTCTTCCGCTCGCGATCCGCCTCGATCTCCCTCGCATTCGACGCCAACGCCACGGGGACCTCCAGCGGAAGCACGTTCTCGCGCCGGCGGACGTAGCGCACCGCCCCGGAGACCGCGCACGTCACCTTCTCCTCGACGTCGAACTCGAACAGCTTCGCGGAACCGCGGCGCGGGACAAAATCTTCGCCGTCCGCGTCTCGCGAAGGGCCCAAGCGGTCGCCGTGCTCGCGCTCCGCCCGCGCCATCACATCCAGCAAGTGCTGGAAGTATTCGACGGCGTCTTGCTGCCTGCCCGTGCTGAACTCGGCGTGGTTCTTGCCCACGAGCCGCTTGAACATGCGCGGCGCGATCTCGGGAACCGAGAGATCCTCCGGCCCGTCGGCGGCGACGTAGCGGTCCGTGTTGAGCGCGGCGAGGGTCTTGGCGAACTGCGTCGGGAAGTCCGCCGTCGGGTCCGCGGGGGCGGACTCGAAGATTTCCGACGCGTTTCCGCGGTACGTCGCGTCCAAAGCCGGCACCTCTTTCAGCACTTGGAGCACCGAGTTCACGTAACACGTGTTGCCCAAATTCTTCAAGCCGATCCGGCCCGCCCCGGTCGTCGCCTCGAGCTCGGCGCCGGCTTCGGTGATCTTGTCAAACTCGAATCCCTTGTTCAGGTCGATCTGCAGCTCCGCCATGGACTTCTCCGTCTTCTGCATCTGCATGACGTTAATGCCCCAGTGCGCGAGGTGCTCCGCCAGCAGCGGGTCGGTCACCATGTCGTCCTCGTCCGGCGCGTACGAGTAGACGTCGGCGCCGCTCGGCGTGATGGTGCCGAGCTTCACCACCAGCGGGAACTCCTTCCCCTGCTTCTTCATGAGCTCGTAATGCCTCAGCGCGGCGCCGTTGCCGCCACTGCCGTCCCAATGCTGCCTGCCGCTCCCTATGTGCCCGTCGCCGAGGTTCAGCCAGAGGTTCGAGTCCGCGCCGCTCTCCGCGCACCGCCAGTCCCGCGGGTCGGGCGACACGCGCGTCGCTTCAGTGGCGGGCTCTTGTCGCAAACCGCGCGCGTACTTGCTCTCCCGGAACTCCTCGCGCCACGCCGCCGTCTCCGCCGACTCGCGGAACCCCGCGTGCTTGATCACCGCGTCCGCGGCGTCGCACACGACGAAGGGCAAGTCCTGGTTCGGGTAGGGCGCGGAGGTGATCGCGAACGAATCATCATCGCTCGCGCCTTCGTTTTCCTTCTTCTCCACCATCGCGAGCGCGTACGTCTCCTTCGTCTCGTACGCCTCGGCGTCGTCCACGTCGAAGCCCCCCTCGACGCCGATGGCCATCCGCGTCGGGGTGGTCTCCGGCTTCGCATCCGACCCGGGTTCGCCCTTCACTTTCTTCTTAGAAAACTTCAAGTGCAGGTACAACGCGTTGCCGGTCCGCGCGCGGTCGAGCCGCAGGTAGTCCGCCCCCACGCCGCGCAGCGTCGAGAGGTTGACGTACAGCCCATCGCGCGAAAACGGGGTGTCGAAGCTGAACACGCACTCGTCCTTGTACACGGTGTCGTGCGGCCCGGGCTTGCGCACGGACCCCATCGCCGCGCGCACGGAGGCAAGGAATGACTCGTCCATCGCGGCGGTCAGTCGCACGCGCGCGCGGTCGTCTAGTGGCGCTCGTGGTGAGAACCGCGATCGCGTCGTCAGATCTTCCGACGAGCGAAAAGGGAAAAGGCAACGCGCAACGGTTCCATCAAGTTTTCGCGGAACCACTTTTCGACTGCCGACTTCGAGCGTTTCGCTCGTCGGTCGTTTCCACGCGTGCCCGATTCCTCGGTCGCCGGGCGAAGCACCTCGAATATTCCTTCGCGAGGCTCCCTTCATCACACAGCCAACCCGCGCGAAGCACCCGCCGAGCCCGGCCGGTGCTTTCCTCAAGACACCCGCCTCGCGCCCGTTCGCGCGCGCTCGCCGCGGCGGTCCCTTCCCCCGTCACCGCATCCGAGCGCGCGATGGCGTCGGACGCGCCCGCCCCCCGCCGCCTGCGTCGCCTGCAGGATGCGGATCTGGACGGCAAGGTGGTGCTCGTGCGCGTGGACCACAACTGCGTGCGGCGCGGGTCGCTCACGGACGCCTTCCGCGTGGACGCCACCGTCGCAACGCTTTACAACATCGTCGAGCGCGGCGGGCGCCCCATCCTCATGTCGCACGTCGGGCGACCGTACGACAAGAAGGCGAATCGCATCGACGTCGACGAGGGCGACGCCGTCGTCGCCGCGGCGCGGTACCTGCAGTTGCGCCTCGGCGTGACGTTCGCGGTGCCCGAGTTCCGCGCTGACACCGAGAAAGGCATTTCGGACATAGACACCTCCGTGAACTGGCTGATCGACGACTTGCGAGCGAGGCGCATCGGGGGCGTGTACCTTCCGAACGCGCGCTGGTTCGCGGGCGAGGAGGGAAAATTCGGCGCGGACGCGTCGTCGCGTTTCGCCGAGCAGCTCGCCGGGCTCGCTGACGTCTTCGTGAACGACGCGTTCGGGTCGTGGCAGCCGCACGTCAGCACCATGGGGGTCACCAAGCTGCTCCCCTCCTACGCCGGTCTCTTGATGCAGAAAGAGCTCAAGGCTCTGGACGCGTTGTTACGACCGAAGCGGCCGTTCCTCGCCGTGGTCGCCGGCGCGAAGCTGGACACGAAAATCGGCACGGTGAAGGCGGTGGCGGCGCGGTGCGACGCCCTGATGCTGGGCGGGCAGCTGTACAACGCGTACCTCGCCGCGAAGTTCGGAATCACGATTTGCGGTGTCTCGGACGAAGACGTCGAGCTCGCGCGGGTCGAGCTGCTCGGCGACCCGGAGTTCGAGAGGAAGCTGCTGCCTCTGTCCACGCTGGTGGAGAGCTCGGACCTGAGCGGATGCGGGTGCGTGCCGCACGACGGGGTGTGCGGAACCGCGGAACCGGAATCGTCCACCAACCCCGTCCGCGTGCGCGACCTGGTGAAGGGCCGGGCGTACGGGTACTTCCTGGACGTCGCGCCCGAGTCCTTCGCCGAGGCTCGCGTGAAGGAAGCGCTGGCGAGCGCGAACACCGTGTTCGTGAATGCGGTGATGGGTTTGACCTCGTCCGGGTTTCACGAGGGCACGGCGGCGCTCGACGCCGCCATCGCGGCGAACACGCACGCGCGCAAGTACTTCGGGGGCGGGGACACGCTGGCGGAGTTCAAGTCGCTGTCTCCCGGTCTGTACATGAGCGCGCTGGAGGACCCGCAGTACTACCTGTTCACCGGTGGGGGCACAGTTTTGAAGGCGATCGAGATGGGCGGTGCCCAGGGCTTGCAAACCGTCGACGCGCTGATGGAAGACGGCGCCGAGAGCGACGCGCGCGACACGAGGGACGCGCCCAAGTGCGCTCGTCTCGTGACGTGCGACTGCGGGCCGCCCGAAGGGGGGACCGCCGCGGGGTAGACGCGAGACGAAGCGCGCGGTTGCGCCGCGAACGCATAGACGTTCCTCGTACGAAAGTACTATGTACGTACGAGTAATAGATAAGAGACGTGAAACGGCAGGCTGAGACGCGCGGTTCGTGTACGGTTCGTCGTGACCACCTGCTGTCGCACGCGCGCGAGATTGCGGTCCTCTCGTCGTCGTCGCCGGTACAGACGCGGCGTGCGTATCCGCGGGGGGAGGAGCCGCGGTCGCCGTCTCAGAGCCCCTTGGCCACCATCATGCGCGCGATGTCCACCATGCGCGCGGAGTAGCCGTACTCGTTATCGTACCAGATGTACATCTTGAGGTGCGTCTTGTCCACCACCATCGTGGACAGTGCATCCACGATCCCGCTGCGCGTGTCGTTGATGTAGTCCGTGGACACCAGCGGCTGCTCCTCGTACCCGAGCACGCCGCGCAAGTCGCCCGACTCGGAAGCCGCCTTCATCGCCGCGTTCACCTTCTCGACAGTCGTCTCTTCGTTCAGCTCGAAGACGCAGTCCGTGAGCGAGCCGTTCAGAAGCGGGACGCGCACGGCGAGCCCGTTGAGCTTACCCTTGAGCTCGGGGAAGATGAGCGCGATGGCGGTGGCGGAGCCGGTGGAGGTTGGCGCCAAGTTGGTCATGCCCGAACGCGCGCGCCGCAAATCGCTCTTCTTCGAGTTGGGCGCGTCAACGATGGTCTGCGTGTTGGTCACGTTGTGGATGGTGGTGATGGAGCCGCGCTTGATGCCTCCAAGCGCAGTCTGCACCACGGAGACCACCGGCGCGAGGCAGTTCGTGGTACACGACGCGGCGGTGACGATCTTGTCCTTCCCGGCGTCGTAGTCGCCGTGGTTCACGCCGTACACGATGTTCAGCACCGGGTCATCCTTGTCCTTCACGGGCGCGGAGACGAGCACGCGCTTGACGCCCTTGGCGAAGTAGGGCGCGAGCGCGTCGCGCGTCAGGAACTGGCCGGAGCACTCCAGCACGAGCTCGACGCCGTGCTTGTCCCAGTCCACCGCGCCGGGGGTGGACTCGGTGGAGTACGAGATCCTGCGAACCTTCTCGCCGTCGTTCACCTCGACGGCGCCATCCACGAACGAGCACCCGTGTGCCCACTGTCCATGGATGGAATCGTACTTCGCGAGGTAGGCGCTGCTCTCACCGGCGCCGGGAAACTCGTTGATGTGCACGAACTCGAGCTCGGGGTGGTCGTACGCGAGGCGGAACGCGAGGCGCCCGATGCGGCCGAAGCCGTTGATGCCCACTTTCACCATCGTGCGTGCACGTGTGCGTGAAGGTCGCGGCGGGGGACGATAATGCGCAACTTTGAGTTCTGAGTGACGTTTGGATGCTCCCCGACAGCCCGAAAAGGAATAAACTCGGCACCCATCGAAGAGTAAGTTGGTATCGGCGATAGCGGCGCGCAAAGGGACCAGCGCACGCCTTCGTCGGTGCCGCCGCACGCGTCGCGGACCGCCCGAGGCGCGCGACACGAGGACGCGCATCCGCGCGTCGCGGGCGACGCGACCGCGACTCTCCGTACGTCGGGAGGCGGGTGAAGTCGCGAGTCCGGTCGGGAGGTCTTCGAGCCGTCGTCGTCGTCGTTTGGTTTGTCGGAGCGATGGCGGCACCGACGGAGACGTCCGCCGCGGCGACCGCAGTGACGCGGGACACGGCGGACGTCTCCGTCGGGGTGGACGCGAAGCATAGCACACCGCAAAAGGGGCACGCGTTGTGGCCGTTCATCATCATCAGCATCGCTTACCTGCTGTTCACGGTGACGGACGGCGCCGTGCGCATGTTGGTGCTTCTGCACGCGTACACCAAGGGCTTCACGGCGATGGAGGTGGCGGTGATGTTCGCGCTGTACGAGCTGTGCGGCGCGGGCACGAACCTCGCCGCCGGGGTCATGGGCGCGAGGTGGGGCATCCAAGTCACGCTGGTCAGCGGGCTGCTGATGCAAGTCGTGGGGCTGTCGCTACTCTACGGCTGGGACGACTCGTGGAGCAAATCCACCGCCATCGCGTACGTCACCTTCGCGCAGGCGCTGTGCGGCGTCGCGAAGGACCTCGTGAAGCTCGGGGGCAAGACGGTCACGAAACTCGTCACGCCAGAGGAGAAACAGGAGTCTCTGTTCCGCCTGGTGTCGAGCTTGACCGGGTACAAGAACTCGTTGAAAGGCGTGGGGTACTTTCTGGGCGCCGCGTTGCTCGAGTCGTCGTATTTCGCGGCGATTCACGCCAACGTCGCGCTCGTCGCGCTCGCGCTGCCGTTCGCGGTTTTCGGGTTACGACCCGAGCTGGGCCGCGTCGCGAAGGAAAACATCGCGCTCGACTCGGTGTTTCGACAGAAACCCAACATCAACTGGCTCAGCTTGGCCCGTTTCTTCCTGTTCGGCAGCCGGGACTTGTGGTTCGAGGTGCCGTTGCCGTTTTACCTGCGGAGCGCGGAGGGGCTCGGCTGGCCGAGACCCGCCGTCGGCGCGGCGCTCGCGGGGTACATCATCGCCTACGGCCAGTTCCAGAGCCACTCGCCGAGACTGATCCTGTCGCCGTTGCGTCAGAGTCCTCCGAACAAGCACGTGTGCGTTCTGTGGAACGCGTTGCTTTTCGTCGTTCCCGCGTTTCTCGCCGCCGGCGTTTTCGGCGTGCATCAGGCGGACGGCGCGGACGACGCCTCCGCGACGCGAGCCAAAACCGTCGTGCTCATCATCGGCGTCGCGTCCTTCGCGCTCGTGTTCGCCGTGAACTCCGCCGTGCACAGCTACTTGGTCGTGAAGTACTCGGACGGCGACAAGGTGGCGATGAACGTCGGGTTCTACTACATGGCCAACGCGTTCGGGCGCCTCGTCGGGACCATCGTCTCCGGAGCGCTGTACTCCTACGTCTCCAGCGACGTAGACGTCGGCTTCGCCGCGTGCTTCCTCGCCGGCGCCGTCTTCGTGGCGCTCTCGGGGTACGTCACCACGTACATCGACGACGACGAAGGCGGCCTGCGCTGGGGAGCGAAGCTGCGGTGCCTGGGCGCGCGGCCGTTGGCGGAGGTGGAGGCGGAGCGCGCGCGAGAGAAGGCGGCGCTGGCGGAGGAGGAGGCGACGAAAGGGGGGGAGTGAAAGGCGACGCGCGTACACCCTATTACCTATACCGCCGCTCCCGCTCACGTCGCCGTCTGCTCGGTCTGCTTCCGCGTCTTGTACTTGTCGTACACGTCCCGTGGCACCCTCTGCGAGTTGGGCACGCGGCGCCACGGCTGCGTGCCGGTCGCCGCGAGCGCCCACAGGTTCGCCTGCAGGCGCCGCGTGGCGTTGGACATCTCCTGCACGCGCATCGACGTCTCCTGCAGCGCCGCGCCCGTGGACTCCAGGAACGTCGCGCCGAGCTCCTCGCCGGCGACGTGTTTCCGTCGCAGAGACGCAGACGCGGCGATCGCGGTCTTCGCGAGGCGTCTCTGCGCGCGCGTGCTCGCGTCGACGCGCGCGATGGCGCGTCGCGACGCCATCTCGCCGCGACTTTTTTGTTTCGCGGCGGTTTCATCGGACGACGCCGCGGACGATGGAGGATGGCGCGTCGCCGCGTTCGCGTCTATGCCCGCCGCGCTCGTCGCGCCCCCGTCGGGGGCGTCGACGAGCGTCCAAGGGACGGCCGCCGCGTCGAGCCCGACCGCGGCCGTCCCCGACGCGGCGGTCGTCGCGGCGTCCCCGTCCCTCGACCCCGCGTCCCCCTGACACGCGCGAGGCGTCCCCGAGGGCGCGTCCACGAACGAACCCGCGGCTTCGTCTCGCCCGGGGGCGTCCCCGGCGCGAGGCGTGTCCGAGACGTCATCCAGCCACTCGTCGTCGTCGGACTCCTCCTCTTCCGAATCCTCCCCCGCGAAAACCACGCTCTTCGCCGCGCGCGACATCGCGGGCGGTGCCGTTTCGGTGCGCGCACGAGCGCGCGGCTCTGATGAGACTCGCTGCTTTTCGCGTCGAACCAAAAGAAAAAAAATATCCGAGTCGGACAAAAGCTCGGCACCGAGTGTCTTTCCAGTCACTGAATATCGATAATCCACCCGTAACATGCGTAGTCTAGAAACCCGAACCACAGAAGCATAGACGGTTCTCTTCGAGGTCAGAATCGAGCGCTACGTGCGTTGCGGCCGCTGCCCCCCCCCGCCACTCCGCGCCGCACGCGCACGGCACGAACCGCATCCCCCGCGCGCTCGTCGAGACAAACTCCGCCGTCGTCGCGCGCCGCGTGCCGATCGCGACGATCGCGCCGACCGAGGACCGTCGTCGCCATCGGAACGGAACATCTGTCACGCCCTCCGTCACGGCCCGTTCGCACAAACGCGTGTTCGACGCCCTCCCAAACCCGCGAGACGATGTCTGCCCCAGCCCCCCCGACGGACAAGAACGGCAAGGTCCAGCTCGGGCGCTTGCGTTCGGCGACCAACCAGGATGGCTTCGACACGCCCATGTGTAAGCCGTGCCTCGGCCCCGAATGCGTGGGCGGGGGCGGGTGCGATCTGTGCTTCGCGACCATGTTTTGCCCGTGCTTCGTGCTCGGCGCGAACGTCAAGATGCTCCACTCCGGCTCGTACCAAGCGCCGTGCGCGGACGTGTGCGCGTGCCGACGCAGCGAGGCGTGCATGAAATTCCTCGTGCCGTACATGTGCATCTTCGCCGCGGGGTGGACGTTCTGCCCGGTCGGGCCGCTGGCGTGGTGCCCCGTGGCGATGTACACGGCGAGCTACCGGCACAAGATCCGCAAGGAGTTCGGGATCACCTCCTCCGGCCAGTGCGTGCCCGGCTTCTCCAACGACATCTGCGTGCACTTCTTCTGCTTCCCCTGGGCGCTGTGCCAAGAGCACGTCGAGCTCAAGTCGCACTTGCCCTTCACGCCGCTGAAGACGCTGTACGACGACAAAGGCCAATCTCTGGGCGTCGTCTCCAAGAAGAAGAAGGAGACGTTCAAGTGGAGCTTCAACCTGGACGAGCTGAGCGACTCCGACGACGACGAAGGGGAGATCGCGCGGCGCAAGATGCAGCGCCAGGCCACGTTCACGGCGCCCGCGGCGGTCGGCATGGCGCGGAGCGAGCCCAGACGCGGCGCGGACGCTTCGTCGGGCGATTCTTCGGGGGCGAAGCGGCTGTACAAGCAGGACGACGCGGTGTACGTGGACGGGCGGTGCAACCTGTGCGGCGCGGGGCCGTTCCACAACCTGGACCGGTTCTCCGATCACATGGTCCAGCACACGAACCTGCGCAAGATCCACGAGGCGATCCGGAACAAAACCGGGACGGTCACCTGCAACGCCTGCGGGAAGCCCTTCAACAACGTCCCCGCGCTCGGCCAGCACAGATGCAAAAACGCGACGAAACGCTGAACTTTGTACACACGAGTCTATTTACGAGAACGCGTGCCTCCGTCTCGCCTCGTCAGACGCGCGCGCGCGCGCGCCTTCCCGTTCGCGTCCGGCCGCCGGACGCGATGCACGCGCCCTCGGTCCGGGGTGCCACCCCGAGCACGGTCGAGCGCACCCCGCGCGCGCTCGGGCTCGGCACCGCGTCCGTCCCGCTCCAGGCGGTGGCCGTGGCGGATGCCATCTTCGAGGAGATCCGAGCCTCGGGCACGGAGACGCGCCCCCCCGAGCTGACGGACAGGCACCTGGAGGTTCTGGCGAGCATCTTCGACGAGAAGCACCTGAGCAACGCGCTCGAGCTCGTGCAGAGCGGCAAGGTGAAGCGGCTGGTGGCGAAGACGTCGCGTCGTTCGTGCTTCCAGGTTCGCGGCCGGACCGCGAAGGAGGAGTACCTGTGTTACCCCGACGCGTTTTGCTCGTGCCGCGCGTTCCAGTGGGACGTCATCTCGCGCGGCGAGAAGGTGGCGTGCAAGCACCAGCTCGCCGTCAAAGTGGCGATGGCCACCAACGCGTGCGTCGACTCGGAGGTCACGGACCTGCTCATGGCGCAGTTGCTCGAGGCGTACGCGCGCGGGGGCGGGGGGGGCGAGAAGAAGCATTCGCTTCGCGTAAACGACGTTTACGTGCGGTGACGAAGAAGCGCGCTTGTACCTCGCACGCGCTTCGTCGAGCGATGTCTATTGCGGTGAGAGGATCACCTGTACGAACGGCGACGCGCGTGTACGAGCATCACAAAAACCAAAAACCGCGGTGTCTGAT
>MDSV01061114.1_pt1 | contig 23521 bp, 25 predicted proteins | sample 810851 | NCBI WGS metagenome assembly MDSV01 (sample SAMN05326640, study PRJNA326480) | marine metagenome | isolation source: seawater | place: Atlantic Ocean: North East | collected 2012 | reverse complement strand
TTTTGCATTTGACCAGAAGATAAAGTCTTATTACTAACTTTTGTATCAAGATTTTTATTGTTATTTTCGAATAATTCAAACTTTGAAAGTAAATTTTTGATTTCTTGATCAGATGCTTTATTTTTTTCTGCTCCATATAAGATATTCTCTTTTAATGTTCCTTTAATAATCATTGGGTAGGCACTAACGTAACTAACTTTGTTTGTGAATAGGTTAACTTCACCTTCTACTGGATAAAAAACACCAGCAACCAACCCTAAGAATGTACTCTTTCCTACACCATTAGGACCTGTGATAATTGTGTGCTTATTTTTTTTAATTTCAATATTTAAATTTTTAAAAATTAAATTATCTGAATTTAGATATTTGAAGTTTACGTTATTTATCTCTAATACATTCTTTCTTCCTTTGATTGAGTCTTTTATTTGAAAATTAGATGAATATATTGTCTCTTTATTTTCTTCAATTTTTAATAAATTTTCAAGATGAACATAGGTTGAAATAGACATACTTAAAACTCTATTGAACTCACCTAATGATTGAAAAAGTCTTAAAATAATTGCAATAAACTCTAAAGTTACAATTGAAGAAATTGGGAAAAATAGCATCAAAACTGACAAAATCATCATCGTTATGAAAGTGGGGAAAAGACTATTTAAAGTGCCGTATTTTTGGTTATTAATCTGTGAATCATAGTAATTATTTAAATTATTTTTAAATAATTTTTTCTCATCATTAAATTTATTTAGAATTTTGATAAGATACAAATTATCAATTACTCTTTCTACATTTTCACTAATATCAATCGATGATTCATAGGAAATATGAGAATACTTTCTATTAAGTCTTGTAAAATATCTCGACGGTACTGATAAAAGAATAAATCCAATTACAAAATATAAAAATACATTACTTTCTGTGATTAACAAAAAAAGACTAAATAAAATAATTTTTATGACGCTTGTAAGAAGTATTGTAAAATTTTGATAAAAAGTCGAAACATGAACACATAGGGTATTAATAAAGAAATAGGAATCAGAGATCGAATAGTTTCCTCTTATAAATATTTCGTTAAGAAAGTTTTCACGTAAGCTTTCCTCAATATTTAGTCTTAGTCTATGAATATTCATTGTATCTAAGTAAATCACTAGAAATCTTAATATGATAAACAATGGTAAAGATATTCTGAAGTCTTCTATATTGTAATTTTCAATAAAAAATGGTAATTCAACAGGTTGAAAAAACGATGTCAATAAATATATGATTAGCAAATCTAAAATTACTACTGCGTTCGATAGTCCTATTGAGTAAGTGATTTTTAACTTTTTATTTTTGATTTTAAGTAATTTTGATATTGCGTAAATATTACTAGTAGCTGAATTGAGATTTTTAAACATCTATAAACATAGTATTCTAATAAAAATCAAAATTGACATCTTTTTTACAAATTCATAATTTTTCTTCATTTGAAAATTAAACAATTTATTATTGGTTTAGGAAATGAACTATATTTTTTATTATTTTGGACAAATACCTGATCACGTAGAATATAGTATTAACTCTGTCCTTAATATAGATCCAGAAAGTGAAATATTCGTTTGTTCAGACCAAAAAGTAAATTTTAATAATGTTAAACACGTAAATCCATATTTAGTAGAGTCAAAAAATACAAAGCTAGTAAAAGAACTTAATTATTTCAGAGATGGTGACCAGAATCCTCTTTGGTCTTCATCAATGATGAGAATATTTTATATGATCGATGTAGCTAGATACTTCAAAATAGATTCATTTATTCATTTTGATTCAGACGTTTTGCTTTTTAAACCATTTGAAAAACTTTCTTATCTATTTGAAAAAAATAAATTAAATATTACTCCTCTTATGGAAGAATTTCTAGTCTTTGGATACTCTTATATCGAAAATAACACCGTTTTCTCTGAAATTGGAGAAATTATAATAAATATTCTTAACAATTCAAAAGAATATGAAAATGAATTTTACAATGGAAATAGATTAACTGAAATGAAATCTTTATATATAGCAAGTGTAATAAATCCAAAAATATTCAATCTTCTGCCAGTTTTACCTGATAAAGAAGTAGTTTTTGATCCCGGTTCATATGGTCAATACTTAGGAGGAGTCCACCATAAAAGATTTTCAAAACGATACACCAATTCTGAACACATAGTTGGAAAATCATTAATTAATAACGAAATATCAATTGAGAATAAAAATAGAAGGCCCAAAATTATTAAAAATGAAAAAAGCTACGATCTTGTGAATTTACATGTACACAAAAAAAATCTGAAAAAGTTTCAACCAAAGGACTTTATTTGGAAAACAAGATAAAAGACAAGCTTTATTTTTATTACAAAAATTATTTTGGAAAATATTTTAGATATTCAAGCTATCCATATTTCACTGGAGATACTCTTAGAAACTATGCACAACATATATATGATGAAACTTCAATGGTTGAACCAAGTAAAGTTTTAGAAAAAGACACAGTTTTTGTAAAAGGAGATTATGTAAAAACCTATATGAATGAAATTCATCCACTAATTAAGAATAAATATATTTTATTTAGTCATAATTCTGACGAAGCTATTGATTCAAAATATAAACCATATATGGATGAAAAAATAATTCATTGGTTTGCACAAAATTTAGTTGATAATTTTTCAGAAGAAGTAAGTTTGATACCTATTGGTCTAGAAAATAGATGGTATTTAAAAAATGGTAAATTAAATCCTATAAGAAAAATAAATAAAATTAAACAAGAAAAAGATATTCTTATTTTGAGTCTTTTTAATGTAGGAACAAATCCCAAAAGAAAACTGATTAACGAAATTATTAGAGTTAATTCGCAGGTTGTGATTCCTAACAAAAAAAATAAGCTAGATTACTTGAGCTATCTTCAACGGTCTAAATTTAATGTATGTCCTGAGGGTAATGGACCTGATACGCACCGAGTATGGGAGTCTCTAATGTTAAAGTGTATACCTGTGATGAAAAAAAATAATTTTTCAAAACTCATTGCTGACTATAATATTCCAATTTTTCTTATTGATGATTGGCATAAATTGGGAGAAATTGATAAAGATGAATTTAATTCATATTACGAAAATAACTTACAAAAATTAGATACTAAAAACTACGCACATTTTTCATATTGGGAAAATAAATTTAATCAATATCTTGATGAGTAATTACTCCAAAAGATTTATGCGTTCTGGGAAATATAACTTTTTTATAGTTTTTGTAAAATAGAATAGTTAAAAGTGACTGATCCCATCTATGATTTTTTTTTCCTGCACCTTTTGGAAGTATTAATTCTTTATTTAAAGATAGATCGCTCCATTTCTTAACTAGGTATTGAGTTTTCTTATTTTGGGGATCTAAGCCAATTATTGCAGCATTTAACATTCTCTTTTTATGAATAGTACTTTGGACGTTAAGCTCGTTAAGGGTGGTTGTATGTGTCCATTGCTTTACATAACCGTTACTTAGAGGAGAGTAGAAACCAAATTGTTTTATTATGCTTCTTATTTTTTTAAGATCTGATGTCAGTACGTTGCCTGCGTCCATCCAAATAACTAAATTGTCTGATTCTTTAAGTTCAGAACTGATTATTTGAGGCTTCCATGCATATGCTCCAGCATCAGGTTCAGAAAGCTTCATAAACGATGGATATTTATCAAATTCAAACTTCTTATAATCTAAACCCAGAGTCATAATCTCCTTTAATTCCGAGCCGGACAAACCTAGATCATAAAAAATTATGTTTATACCTTTTTCATATTTTTGAATTGACAATATTAGTTGTTTGCTTGTTTGAAAATGAGAGGAGTCGGCAGCAGTAATAATATTTATTTTTTTTTGACGATTTTTTTTACTGACAAACAAATAACTTAGAATATAGATGAAAAAGTCTTGAGTTATATAAAAAAGATTCGCAAAATTTCGAACAAAAAGTATTCTTCTAGAGGAATTTTTGAATCTTTCAATCACAAACTTATTTTTATCATTTAATTATTATTTTGTATTTCTTCATGGTATTCTCCGTCAACATTAACTTGCCATACGTCAAATTCACCAAGTCCTAAATAATTTTTGGCTGCAAGTTGGCCTGTAGCCATTGCATGATCTTGATTGTTATATTTAAACATTCCGGATCTGCCAATAGGAACTAAGTCATCAAATTGTTCTATCCACTTCCTAATATTATCAAGTTCTTTCTCATAGCCTGTTTGAATTACGGGATAGGCTTTGCTATTTTTTGTTACCGCAGAATGTACAACATTAAAATCTTTTTCAAATATTTTTTTTAATTCTTTTATTCCCTTATCAATTATTTTGTCTTCATGATCTATCCATATCTGCTCTTCTTCAAAACAAAAATATTCTAAGGTTAAGGGGTAAAGCCCTTTTGTAGACATGCTTGTTGAAAAATTTGTAAAATCAGATATTCTTGCCATATCAATATCTGGAGAATGTATGTAAATCCAGTTGTCATCAAAAAGTTTTTTGTCAATCGTTAAATGTACACTTATATGATTTCTATATCTTAATTTATTTCTTGATTCAATAATTTCTTTTGGTTTATTCGCATCAAAAATATCGACAAAATCTAAAAGTGGATTGCTAAAAAACAATGACTCTGAAGAAAATTCTTCAATATCACCTTCAGAATTTGTACATTGAATTATAAATTTATTATTTTCTTTTTTAACTTTTGTCACAAATATGGATTTTTTTATTGTTGCATTATTTGAGTATTTTTTGATTACGATACTTTCTAGTTTTTCCCATAACATACCAGCGCCTAATTTTGGATAATAAAATTTATCAACTAAAGATTTTGGTCTTTTTTTGCTATTTGGAAATAAAGCAAATTTTATAGCAGTCATTAGACTTAATCCTTTTATTCTTTGAGCTGCCCAATCTTTACCAATATCTTTACAGTCTATACCCCACACTTTTTCGGTATAATTTTTAAAAAAATTTGAAAAAAGCTTCTTACCGAATCTATCTATAACCCAATCTTCAAAATTTTCAATGTTTGAAATTTTTAATCTACTTTTTAATCTTGCGTATATGTATGAAAACCCAACGGTAATAGATTCAAATATTCCAAGGCCAAATAAAGCATTTATTGGTGTTAATGGATAATCAAAGTATTTACCTTTAAAAAGGATTCTTGTTTTTCTATTTACAGCTACGGCATCTTCTCCAAGAATTTCCATGAATAATTTGTTAATTTCTTTATTTTTTGTAAAAAATCTGTGAGGTCCTATATCATATCTGTAGTCGCCAAAAATCTTTGTTTCTGCCAATCCACCGACATTACTTTTTTTTTCAATTAATAAGACTTTTTTGTTGTTTTTGGAAAGTTCATACGTTGCTGTTAGCCCTGCTGGACCAGCTCCAATTACAATTACATCAAACATACATCAATTGTAAACTGTTAAAAAATCTTTCTAGTTGAAGTAGTATAAAAAATAATGAAGGTTTTTTCTGAAAATAGGTCTAATAAATTTTTAATTTTTCTTTTAGTCGCTTCTCATTTATCAATCTATATAAGTAATACATTTTTTTATGTATCATTATTTTTCCTAATATTTTTCTTCTATAAAGTAAATTTTGTTTTCTCTAATAAAAAAGATTTTCTTATACGACTGCTGCCTATTCATTTTTATATATATAAATTTATAGATTCATTTTTAAAAAAAGATCTCTTGCTATGGGATAATCAATATTTATTTAACTATTTCAAATGTAAGACAGATACAACCCCTCATTTGACTCAACTTGCGGAGATTATAAATTTTTGTCAAGATACTTTAGGATTCGGTCCTGCTGCTGATTTAATATCGTTTAAAAATGATCCCTGGATTTCTTCGATTATTATATTTTTTATTATTTGCATTTATATGATCTATATACTCTTTTCTTTGAATAAAAAATATATATTTGTATTTGTTATATTTTTATTAAGCCCTGGTTTTAGATTCTTAATAAATTCATTAAATTCAGATATTTTCATTTTATGTTTTTGTATATATCTTTACAGAAAGAATAAATTTTCTTTAAATATTTTTGATCTGGTGGTTTTATCCTTATTGACCCAATTAAAAGTTTATCCAATTGGTTTAATTGCAGGCTTTATTTTAATAAAATTTCTGTCTAAAAGCTTTAAAGAATTGTACTTAGGTATGATTTTTTTAATTCCTAATTTATTTTTTTTAATAAACCATTACTTAAAAATAAGTAGCTTAGAAACTTTCTCTAATCAATTTGTTGGAGTCCCAGTTGTATATGCACCAATTTACTCTTTTGGTTTATTTGCAGATTACAAAGCCTATTGGGAAGTTCAGCTTACAATTTTTGAAAGAGGTAATGTAATTTTTACATTAGGTTTTGTTATATTATTAATTTTCTCAATGATTGCCTTAGTAAAACTTAGAGAAAAATTTTTTTTATTCAAGCTAGATTATCAAGACTATATTAGATTTATAACATTTCTGCCTATGATTTTATTGATAAACTTATATGGCAACTTTGGATATAAATATCCTTTAAACTTTTTTTTAATATTTTTAGTTTTGAAATATTGTGATAAAAATTTTTCTTTTTTTATGTTATCTTCGGTGCTGGTGACACCAATGTTTTATTTACTAAATTTCGATTACTTTAATCAATTATTCTCTCCTACAATTTTAAATTCAGTGGTTTGGCTTTTTTCAAGATATACGTTTTATATGATAAATTTTATTTATTTGTTAATAGCAATTGACTTTATCAAATCTGCAATAAAAACTAAAGATTAAAATAATCTTCGACTTGCTTTTTCATTTCATCCAAAGCATTATTTTCTAAATTTTTCTTTTCCCAAGATACAATATTTTCTATTGATTTATCAATTGAGATTCTTGGTGTCCAAGATAGGGTTGCCATAGCTTTTGAAGAATCCAATCTAAGCTCAGAACTTTCAATTAAAATATTATCTTTTAGAATTTCAATCTCGATTTCAGATTGCCAAGTATCAATATACTTTTGGACTAAAGTTTTTACATTATATTTATTATTTGGTTTAGAGTTTAAATTAAATATTTCAGATGTTTTTTCTAAGTGGGTAAATTCGGCTATGTCAAGATAACCCTTTATAGAGTCCCTTATGTCTTGCCAGGGTCTTATTCCGTCTGGATTTCTTAATATAAGTTTTTTTTCATTCAGAATTGCTGTCAACACATCTGTCAAGATTCTATCTTCTCCTCTATCTCCTCCACCAATTACATTTCCTGACCTTGCAACGCTTATGTTTAAATTGTCTCTTGAATATAAGTCTTTAAAATTTTTGATAACACCTTCACCACTTACTTTACTTAACGAGTAAAATTCATTTCCCCCTAGGGCGCCATCTTCATTATTCCATTCAGATGAATTCTTGTACACTTTGTCAGTTGTTGAAATAATCAGTGTTTGAATATCATTGTTTTGATTGCAAGAATCAAGAATATTAAACATTCCGATAATGTTTGTTTCTAAAGTTTCTTTGGGCTCTTTAAATGCATACGGTACCAAGCTTTGGGCTGCAAAATGAAATACAATATCCGGTTTAATTGAGTTCATATAATTTTTAATCTTTTTGTTATCTTTTGAAATATCTAAAAACTCTTCAGTTTTAAATAGGTTCCCCAATTTTGCATCTTCATAAACACCCTTTTTTTTTGCTCTTGACAAACCATGAATGTTTGAGCCCAAATGATTAAGAATGAATGACAGCCAAGAGCCTTTGAAGCCAGTATGTCCAGTAATAAGGACATTTTTATTTTTCCAAAAATCATTCATAATGATTAAATAATTTTTCTTTCATTTCTTTTTCAAGTAGTTCAAGTTCCCGAATTGTATCAACTGGCCTCCAATATCCCGAATGTTGAAATGCTTTTAGTTGATTCTTTAATGCTAACTGTTCAAGTGGTTTTTGTTCAAGTGGAGTTTCGTCAGATTCAATAAAGTCTTCTATTTCTTTATTTAAAATAAAAAAACCACCGTTTATCCATCCTTCTTTAGAGTTATTTTTCTCCCCAAATTTATTTACTAGATTGTTTACTCCTATTTCTAAACTTCCAAATCTTGCAGGTGGTCTTACAGCTGTAAGGGTTGCTATTGTTTCATTTTCAAAATGAAATTTTTCTAGTTTTTTTATGTCAACATCTGCAACTCCATCACCATAGGTCAGATGGAAGTGATCTTCTTTAATATGTTGTAAGGCTTTTTTTATTCGTCCACCAGTTTGTGTTTCAATCCCTGTATCTAGTATTTTTATTTGAACTCCTTGATCAGATTCAAACAGATCGTTTACAAAGTTGAATTGAGAATCATTTTTAAAGTAATTAAAAATAAAATCAGACTTATAACCGGTAAGTACAATAAATTTTTTCACACCTTGTCTGATGTAAATGTTCATTATATGAATTAATAAAGGCTTACCATTTGCCTCTATCATTGGTTTTGGTATAGTATCGGTATATTCTGAAAATCTAGTACCCTTCCCTCCAGCAAGAATAAGAGCTGTTTGAACTTTTATCATTTATTTTTTTATTATATATATTAAAAATGTCTTATTGAAGAAATAAAAAATCAAATATAATTTAATAATCGAGTTACAGGTAAAATTATTATTAACTATAAAGTTATGGAAAAAAAAGAAAACATTGAAGAAGCCAAAAAAATTATATTAGATAATGCTGATAAATATTTTGATTTAACACAAACTAACAATAATTTTGTACCTGGAATTTCTAAAATACCTGTATCTGGAAAAGTTTTAGATAAAGAAGACTTAAAAAATTTAATCTTATCATCTCTTGACTTATGGTTAACTGCTGGTGAATTTACTGATAAATTTGAAGATAAATTAAGAAAAACACTTGATATGAGACACTGTTTATTTGTAAATAGTGGATCTTCGGCAAATTTAGTAGCAATGTCTTCATTAAAAGAGCTTTATAAGTTAGAAGAAGGGGATGAAATTATAACGTCAGCGGTTAATTTCCCAACAACAATGAATCCAATCATTCAAAATGGGTTAAGACCTATATTTGTTGATGCTGAGAATGAAACTTACAATATTAATGCTGATTTAATCGAAGAAAAAATAAATGGGAAAACTAAAGGAATTGTCCTTGCCCATACCCTAGGAAATCCAATTGATTTAGATAGGATTACTGATATATGTAAAAATTATAACTTATTTTTAATGGAAGATATGTGTGATGCTTTTGGAAGCAAATATAATGGTCAATTTGTTGGTAGCTTTGGTGATGTCGCAACACTTTCTTTTTATCCTGCTCACCATATTACGACAGGTGAAGGAGGTGCGGTCCTTACAAATAAACCAAAACTTAAGAAAATAATGGAATCAATGAGAGATTGGGGAAGGGATTGTTATTGTAAGCCCGGTGAAGATAATACTTGTAAAAAAAGATTTGATTGGCAATTAGGTGGCCTTCCTGCTGGTTATGATCATAAATATATTTATTCACATATAGGTTACAACTTAAAAGCAACTGATATGCAAGCTGCTGTAGGTTTATCTCAATTAAATAAACTTGATGGTTTTATTGAAAAAAGAAAAATTAATTTTAATTATTTAAAAGATAAATTTACACAATTTGATGTCTTTGACTTACCTCAACAGTCAAAAAACTCTGACCCAAGTTGGTTTGGATTTCCTCTAACAATTAATGAAAAAGCAAAGTTTGAAAGAACGGAATTACTAAGATTTTACGATGAACATCTAATAGGAACTAGGTTATTGTTTGCTGGCAATGTTTTACTTCAGCCTGCATACTACGATCTAAAATTTGATGATCCAAATAATTATCCAGTTGCAAATAACATTGCAAAAAATTCGTTTTGGTTGGGAGTATTCCCTGGACTTACTTTTGAAATGTTGGATTATGTTGTAGACACTACAAAAAAGTTTTTAGATGAAAAGAGTTGATAACAAAATTCAATTAAGAATTATTTACTTATTACTTTTAACAACTTTTATGTCACTTTTTACCTTGTTTTTTGTACAAGAACTAAATTTTTCTCAAAGTTTAAATTTTACTGATATAGAGAAGAACGAAAACTTAACAATAAAAACTTGTAATGATATTTCTATAGAAAATATTAAATATACACAGGTTGATTATACGTTTTCATACAAGTTTGTAGACATTTATCCTGAGATAGAAAATATGAGATGTTTAGGGAAAGTTGTCGATATATGGACAAATGAAGAGAATTTAAATTCTATACACTTTTTATATGGTTCAAATCAGAAGCTTTACGATTATTTAAATTTTATAGGCAACGGGTTTTTTCTTTTGATTATCTTATTCCTTAAAAAATTTAATTTCACTTCATCAAATTTAAAATTTTTAAATATTACAAATATCATAGTTTTCAATTTTTTATTGAATTATTTATTCAAAAAAACACCAGGGTCAATATTTCAATTTTTAGATTTAAACATATTGATTATTTTATTTACTTTCTTGTTTATGTTTTTATCAATTGACTTGAAAAATTTAAAATTATTTTTAATAGGTTTATTGTTTTTTATAACTTTTAACTACGATTTTTTTGGAGTTTATGTACTAAGTTTCTTATTATCACATAAATTTAAAGTTGATATAAATGAGAAGGATTTTAAATATGTTATTTTATTTCCTCCAATTTTTTATTTACAAAGATTCATTGGTGCCTTATCAGAAGAATTTAATATGTTTTGGTCTGGATTGTTTCAAAATTTTTACTTTGGTTTTTCGAGATTTGTAGATTTACAAGCTGATTTTCACATTCTTAATTGTCATACTGATCAAGCGTCACCATATAATATAAACTTTACTGAAATAGTCAACTACTGTTCAGATACTATTGGATACGGGCCAATAAGAAAGCTAATTCCGTTGTATGGCGATATTTGGATGACAGTTTTGTTTGCATTATTTATTCTTTTTATAATTATACTTTATCAATACAAACAAATTGTATTGAAGTACCCTACTGAAATTCTTATTTCAACTTTGTTTTTAATTAGTCCATCAGTAAATTTATTAATACACTTATCCAATCCTGATATCTTTTACTTTGCATTCATTTACTTTTTTTTGAAAAATTATGAAAGTAAACCATTAGTGTATTCTGGAATCATTTATATCTTTACTTTGTGGAAGATACATGCAGTAGGAATTCTTTTTGGTCTTTTGTTTTGTGCTTTAGTTAAAAAGAATCAAAGAATAATAAAGACAAATGTTTTTTTTATATTTTTAACCCTAGTCACATATGTTGTAGATGTAACATTTACTGAGCCACTAACAATACCTGGATCTCCTGATGAAAGACTTGCATATGGAATATTGCATGATGCGTTACAACTTACAAAATTTACGAATTATGGAAATACACTGCAGTATGTTGTTTTTACATTTATTTTGTCGGTAATTATTTTATTTACATCAAAAAATTTAACAAAACTCTATGGGAATGAAGATATAAAGAGGTTCAGTACCTACGAATTTTACGGATATTCGTATTGGTTCTTTTTGACATTTATATTCCAAAATCAAAGTTACAGATTGCCATTGTTTATGATTTTATTTATCTATTTATTTAAGAACTCAGGAAATTTTTTAAAAATATCTCTTTCATTAGCTATATTCTTAAACCCTGTATTCTCTAATGAATACTTAATTTTTGAAAAAATCTCACTGATTGGAAATAGATTTGGAATTTACATTGTTTTTAGTGCATTATTTACGATTTTCTTTTCTGACTTTTATTCAAATTTTGTATCACGCTTTATCAAAATAAAATTTTTAGAGAATTTTAAAATATGAAAGTTTATTTAATTTATAATCTTCCTAAACGAATTTAGAATTATGAATTTTGAAAAAAAACTTTTTACAAAATCAGCAATTGCTGGTGTAATTATTTACCTATATTCAATTGCAGTTGCTAATCTAAATCAATTTTATATATTACTTTTCTTAGATGAACTTATAAGAACAGATATTAATATTTTAATTACTTTTACTTCTGCAGTATTTTTAAATTTTATATTGCATAATAAATATGTTTTTAAAATCAATTTTGATATCTATAAATTAGTCCAATTTTATGGAACTAATATTTTAAATTTTTTATTACCGTTTATCTTTTGGAACGTATATGAAAGATTTTTTGGATCACCATCAATTTTTGAATTTAACTTATTTAGTGTATTGTTAGTTGTTATATTGATCCCGATAAAGTTTTTATTTTATAAAAAAATTTTTAAAAATTAATATATCTCATCAATAATATAAAGAGGCCTAGATTTTGTCTCTTCAAAAATTAAACCAATGTATTGACCAAGTACAGATAGAACACCAAACAACAAAGATGAAAATAGTAGTACTAGTCCCACAATTGTTCCAAATCCATCAAAAGGTACTCCAAAAATAAACCATCTATAAATTTGTGTAGAAAGGACAATAATCGATAAGAATGAAAATGCCATTGCAAAAAACGTTGAGATTTTCAATGGAAGATTTGAAAATGCAAATATTCCTCTTAAAGCAAATCCTAAAACTTTTCCAGTTTTTGCCTTTGATTTACCCGAGAACCTTGTCTGTCTTAAAAATTCTACACCAACACTCTTGAAACCAACCCAAGAGAAAAATCCTCGATAAAATCGATTAGATTCTCTAATTTGATTCAATGCCTTTATTACCTTTTTGTCAATTAGTCTGAAGTCACTTACATCTTTTGGGATTAATCCTTTAGTTGTTTTTGAGAGTATTTTGTAATAAATTCTTGAATTTATTTTTCTTAAAATTGATTTGCCAGGTCTTGATTTAACAATTCCATAGACCATTTCAAATCCTTCTTCCCATTTTTCGATAAATGTTGGAATGACTTTTGGATCATCTTGCAAATTTGCCGTCATGACTATAGCTGCATCGCACTGAACTTTATCCAAGCCAGCAGTAATGCCACCATCAAAACCAAAGTTTCTTGATAGTTTTATTATTTTTACTCTATCATCCTTTTCCTTAAGTCCCATTAAGTTTTTAAAAGTGTTATCAATACTTCCATTTTCAATATATAAAAACTCAAATTCATAATTTGGAAGTTCTTTAGTAAGGGTATTTATTTGATCATATAATTCAATAACGTTATCTTCTTCATTAAAGGCAGTAATAATACAACTTATTTTTTTCATTCATTCCTCTTAATTATTTAAATCTTGTTACTTAAAGAATATCAAATGTATTATTTTTATTTTCAGTAATTTTAATAATTTCTTTAATTTTTTCTTCAATATCTAATAAGCTGTCATCGAATTCATTTTTAAAAGAATAATCCTTGCTTATGTATTCATCTTTTTGAATAGAATCAAAATAGTTTTCATTTACAATTAGTTCAGAGTTAGTAATTTTGGAAATTATTTTTCCTAATTCATATATATCTAAATTTATATTCCAGGCATCAAAAACATTAATCGGATCTTTCAAAAAGTAATCAATTAATCTGTCAAATACTAAATACGATCTTATAACTTTTGTATTTGAATCTATTTTTATAATTTTATTTTTTTGGGATTGAGCAATAAAACTTGAAAATGCATATTTATAATCTACATTATAAAAATTCGATATTAGACCAAAGATTCTTGCAATAGAATATTCGATATTGTTGTTTTCACAAATTTCAATAAATAATCTTTCCTGCTTTAATTTTTGCGATGAATAAATGTTTTCTTTTTTTGTATCTGCCCAATAGATTGCTCCACTTGAAGATAGGAGTGCTTTTTTAACATTATTATTTTCCAAAAAGATATTACCATTTTCAATAATTTCATCTGTGATAGCAACATATTCTTTAGGCTTGATTTTTGAAACGCTATTTCCAGTCAAAAAACTGTAATTAAAAAAAATATCAAATTCTTCATTTTTTATATTATTCATATCATCGGGATTAAGAACATCAAATTTCTTATTTTGAAATAATAGTTTTTTTCTTTTTGATGCAATTAAGATCAAATCCACATCTTTGTTTATATTTAATAAATAATTTATTGTAGATTTACCGAGCCAGCCTGTTGCTCCGTATATAACAACTTTCATTATTTTTAAATTTAAAACCAATCAAAAATGTCATCAGATTTATCATCAATATAATAGTCGGCATATGGCTTCCTAAGTATTAGCTTATGATACTTTGCATTCCAATCTGATAGTTGTTTAGTAGTTAAGTCTTTCCAGTCTATATCTGTAGTAGATCCCCTGGCGGTAAAATATATGATCTGGTTACCATTTTCGTATAGATCATTTACTTGTTGTATTCTGTCAAAGTAAGGTTTTGCTTTTTCGTAATCACCATCCGTATTTGTGCAAATGGTACCGTCAATATCAAAGCAATAAACTTTCACCAATATCTTAATTTTTCAGCAATTTTCTGTTCTTCTTCAGTAATTTTTTTAACTCCATCCCCATGTACTAAATTAAACATCCTTATTTTTTCAGTCATGTTTTTGAAACCTAATGGCTCTAGTGATGCAGATTGATCTGAGCCATACATTGCTCTGTCCATAGTAATGTGCCTCTCAACAGCGACAGCTCCCATTGCTACAGCAAATGTTGATGGTGTAACAGATGATTCATGACCTGAATAGCCTACATTTAATGAAAATGTTTCTCTGAGTGTTTTAATAGATTGTAAATTAAGGTTATTTATATCTGCAGGATATTCTGAGCAAGTATGCATTAGTACAAGTGGACACTGTTCCTTATCAAATATACCAACAGCCTGCTCAATTTCTTCCATTGTACACATTCCAGTTGATAGAAAAGTTGGAATTTTTTCTTTTGCAACAACTTTTATAAAATCAAGATTTGTAGTCATTGCTGAAGCAACTTTGTTGTATTTAAGTTTATAATTTTTAAGAAAATTTTGACTTTCAATATCCCATGCTGATGCAAACCAGTCAATTTCAAGTTCTTTACAAAATAAATTAATTTCATCGTAATCTTTTTTGTCAAACTCAAGCCCTTCTTTTTGGTCACGTTGTGTTGTACCCCAAGGAGATTCCCTTGATTCGTTCAGATAATCTTGAGTGTATACAATATCTATGGTTCTTTTTTGGAATTTAACCGCGTCAGCACCACTATCTTTACTTGCAGAAATTAATTCTTTAGCTAAATTTATATCTCCGTTGTGATTTATTCCTATTTCTGCAATTACAAAAACTGCTGATTTACCAGGTTCAAAATTACTAAAGCAATCCATAATACAATGTTATATAATACTAATAGATTTGATTGAAAATTTTGCAAAAAGCACATGAATTACATTGATAAATATTTAAAAGAATCAGCTGAAGTTGCAAACATGCAAATTGAGCTCAAAAAAGAATTTTTAGTTATCGCTGAAGCCATTAGGCAAAAAACTGAAAAAGATGGTTGTGTCTTTTTTTGTGGAAATGGTGGATCTGCCGCTGACTCTCAGCATCTAGCTGCTGAATTAGTTGGTAGGTTTAAAAAAAATAGAAGAGCATTAAAGTCAATAGCATTAACTACTGATACGAGTATTATCACTTCGATTGGAAATGATTATTCATATGATGATATTTTTTCGAGACAATTGGAAGCTATGGCTTCAGAAAATGATGTTTTAATTGCTATTTCTACTAGTGGAGAAAGTCAAAATGTTTTGAAAGCTGTTAAATATGCTAATTCTAAAAATATGTTAACTGTAGGATTCACAAACAAAAACCAAAATTCACTATCAAAATTATCAAAATATTCTTTAAATATTCCATCTGAAGAAACAGGAATAGTTCAACAAGGGCATATTACTTTTGGACAATTACTTTGTTTTTATTTGGAGGAGAACATAGCCTAAGTGTTAATTTCTGAAAGAGTGTCTAGTTTTTTATCCAATAAAGGTTCCGAAACTGTATTCATGGTGACTGGTGGTGCAGCTATGTTTTTAAATGACAGCTTTACTAGAAATAGTGATCTCAAGACCACATTTTTTCATCACGAACAGGCTTGTGCAATGGCTGCTGAGGGTTACGCGCGAATTTCAGGACGTATGCCAATTCTTTCTCTTACAGCAGGTCCTGGTGGAATAAATTCATTAAATGGAATTTTTGGGGCCTTCAATGATTCACTCCCTGTATTTGTAGTTTCAGGACAGGTAAGAACAGAGACTTTAAATAGAAATAAGCAACTGAGGCAACTTGGAGACCAAGAGGCACCAATAGTTGACATTGTTAAGTCAATTACAAAATACTCAAAAACAATAGATGATCCAAGCCAAATTGACTTTGAGCTCAATAAGGCATATTACCTTGCTACCAAAGGAAGGCCCGGTCCAGTTTGGCTTGATATACCTATAAATATTCAAAGCGAAGCTTATGTGTTAAGAAATCAAGTAAAAACAAACGATCTTAAAACGGTATCAAATGTTGGGAATAAAGAAATTAAGTTTCATCAATTATATGAAAAAATAACTAAATCAAAAAGGCCAGTAATAATTGCAGGAAGCGGTATCAGATTAGCAAATCAAGCTAGTGAGTTCTATCAATTCATTGAGAAATTTAATATACCTGTTGTAACCGGGTTTAACGGTCATGACTTAATGTGGGAATCTAATCCAAACTATTGCGGAAAAGCAGGAACAATTGGGAACAGAAGTGGAAATTTGGTTGTTGAATGTTCAGATTTATTAATTATTTTAGGATCAAGATTAAATATTAGGCAAATTGGATATAATTTTGAGTCTTTTGCTAAAGACAAATTTGCATGTTACATAGATATTGATAAGAATGAATTGAATAAACATACTGTTAAAAATATTGACTTAAAAATTAATTCAGATTTACAAACATTTTTTAATTATTTTAATTCCAAAAAAAAATATATTAATTTACCTGAACATAAAAGTTTTTTATCATGGGCTAAAAAGATACATAAAAAATATGGTCCTGACTATGAGATTTTTCCTCAAACGAAAAAAATAAACCCCTATAAATTTGTTAAATCAATCAGTAAAAGCTTAAACAATACTGATGTAATAACTTTCTCAAATGCCACAGCAGGAGTTGTTCCAAATCAAGCTATAAGGTTAAAAAAGGGCCAGAGATTTTTCGGCAGCTCTGGATCTGGATCAATGGGTTTTGGTCTCCCAGCTTCAATTGGTGCTTCAATTGGTTCAAAAAAGAGAGTAATTTGTTTTGAAGGAGATGGAAGTATTCAGATGAATATCCAAGAGTTGGCTACTGTTTCACATAACAATTTGAACATCAAAATTATTATTTTCTCCAACAATGGATATCACTCCATAAGACAAACTCAAAGAAATTATTTCAGCGATAATTTAGTAGGAATCGACTCATCAAATGGGTTGAGTTTTCCTGATTACAAAAAAATATCACAAGCTTATGGCATACCTTACTTAAAAATTAGTAATGAATCACAAGTTGATAAAAAACTAGATCAGGTTTTAGGTAAGCCTGGACCAATTATTTGTGAAGTAATGATAGATGATAAAATAAATTACCAACCAAAGGTTTCTTCAAAGAGAGATTCTGAAGGAAAAATTATCAGTGCTGAACTTTATGATATGTCACCCTTTATTAGTGATGAGGATTTACAGATGATTTTGGATATTAAAAATCAATAATGATATCTGTTGGTAAATTGTCATTAATGCAAGGGAGGCTCACAAAACCTATTAGAAAACCCATTCAGGAATTTCCGATTGAAAATTGGGAAAATGAACTTGGCCTAATAAATAAACTTAATTTTCAAGCTATTGAGTGGATTATTGATAAGTATAGTTATAAAAAAAACCCTATATTAACAAATAGAGGTTTCGTAAATGATATATTAAAAAAAAATAAAATAAAGATTAGTGCTATTTCAAATGATTATTTTTTAGATTTAGGAAATCAACTTGGACAGGTTTCTTTTAAGCAAATGTGTGAAATTGTTAAACGACAAGAAGAATTAATATTTAAACTTGGAAATAGTCAAAAAAATATTTTAGTAATGCCTTTTATCGAATCCTGTACTTTAAAAGAGTTTACCAAGAAAGAAATAGATAAAATATTTACACTTCTTTTGAATTTAGAATACTCAGAAAATTTAGATTTTGCTCTTGAACTTGACATGAACTGTCATGAAATTAAAGAAAAATTGGATGACATTCTGGAATCAAATATATTCATCAATTTAGATATGGGAAATACGACTAGTTATGGATTTAATATAGATGAAGAAATTGAAAAGTATTCAAATCAAATAATAAATGTTCATATAAAAGACAGAAAAATTAACGGCCCCACAGTTCCTTTGGGAAAAGGGGATACTAATGTTGAAGACATAATTAATAGATTATATTCATGTGGATATGAAGGGTCGTTTACCTTACAGCTAGCAAGAGATGGTAAAGATGAAGAAAAAACGATAGGAGATTATCTTAAGAAAATTGAAAATTATGAGTAAAAAAAACTATACATTAATTCTTGGAGGTTCAAAAGGCATCGGACTTGAAACAAGAAAATATTTAAATTCCAAAAAAAATAACACAATTTCAATAAGTAGGACCATGAGTGACTCGCCATCGAAAAGAAATATAGAAATAACTTTTGATTTATTAAATTTTGATGAATACGCAAATTTATTTTTACAGTTAAATAAATATAATATTGAAAATATTATATTTAATCTCGGTGATGGGTCTATAAAGTTCAAAAACTTAAAAGAACAAATGGATTATTCTGAAAAAATTAACTTTTTATATGCAAAAGAATTTGTTGAAGTTGGTAACTTATTAAATTACAAGAATTTAAAAAACGTTATTTTTTTGAATTCAATTTGTAGATTTGAAGAGGTTGGATGTAGGGAAGACTACAAAAGAAGTAAAGAAAAGTTATACGATTACTTTAAGAATCGTGTAAAAATATTTGGTGAAAAGAATATTCGGATTAATTCGATTACTTTAGGGGATGTATATCACCAAAACTCAATTTGGAAAACTAAATTTGAAAATAAAGAAGATGAAATAAATTATCTAAAAACTACAAAGCTTACAAATAAGTTTGTAGATGTCATCGATGTGGCAAAAACAATAGAATTTATTATTAATAACCAATCTTTGATTGGTCAAGACATAGTTGTAGATGGTGGCCATACTTATCAATTAAATGACTGACCTACCTCCATCAACAATTAAATTATGACCTGTTGTAAATGTATTTTCTGGATTACATAAAAATTTAATTGGCTCGATAAGTTCCTCCCTAGTCATTACTCTTTTAAGAGGGGTTAAGCTGGATAGCTTTTTTATAAAGTCTTCACTCATATTTTCCTGATAAATTCCGCTTGGAGAAAGTGAGTTTGTAATAATATCTGGACCAAATGTTGCAGAAAAATATTTTGTTAAACCTACCACAGCATGTTTTACAACACTATAGTGGGCAGGTTTAAATTTTGATATGGCTTCATTTTCATTGTAAATCCTGTGATCAGGAGCAATCACTGATAAGTCTGATGCGATATTTAAGATTTTTCCATAAGTTTGGCTTTTTTTATGATTGATCACAAAGAATTTAGAAGTATAAAAATAACTTGATATTCCTTGAACCAAAGCGTTATTAAATGAGGTACCGTCTTGATTGGCTAAATTTTTAAAACCTTCCTCTTCAGTCCCAACTTTTGAATCTACACCTAAAGCGTTTATTAACAAATTTGGAGATTTATAATCACTAAATATTTTATTCATGGTGGTCATAACATTGTCTTCGTCTGTGGCATCACATAACTTATATTCAATCAAATTATTATATTTATTAAATAATTCTTTCTCTTGTTTTATGTCAATGCCTATGATTCTGAAATTTAATTCTGATATGGCCTCTATAGCAATTTGGCCGATTAAGCCTAATCCAAAAATTATTGCGATATTTTCATTTTCTTTTTTCATGATGATATTAAATTCCTTTAGAAGTCCAGCCTCCATCAACGTTCAAGGTTTGACCATTTATGTAAGAAGATTCATTAGATAAAAGAAACCTAATTACACTGGCAACTTCTTCTTGTTCTCCCCACCTGTTTAATAAAGTTCTTCCTGATATTTCCCTTCTTCTGTGGTCTTCATCGAAGCTTTTTTTTGTCATGTTGGTTTTTATATATCCCGGTACAATACAATTCACCCTTACATTTGGAGCAAGATCAACTGATAAACTTTTAGTGTATTGTATTATTGCAGCTTTGCTTATTTGATATGATGGGTTATTCTCAAATCCAAGCTGACCTCCAATACTGCTTATTAGAACTAGCGATCCGTCCTTGCTAATATTTGTTTTTAAAGAGCTTACTATTTTTGATACTGAGAAAAAATTTATCTTTATTGTTTCTTCCCAGTTTTTAAAATCTAACTCATCTTTATCAGGAACAGTTACGCCTGCAGAAAAAACCATCCCATCATATTTATTTTCTTTAGATTTTATTAGATTGATAAACTTATCAATCTCAGAATCATCGTTTAAATTACATTCGTAGTAAGTTTTATTTTTTTTATTTTTATTTTTTTTTGAACTTAGGATGTCAAAATTCACATTTTCTAAACTATCAACTAGGGTTTTGCCAATCCCCGAAGTTCCACCTGTTATTAGTATGTTTTTCAATTCAAGTTAATGATAATTCATAATCTGAAATTGAAAATTTAAATTTATTTTTTTTGTGTCTAAATTTTGTTAATATTAAATACCATGGGATTCTTGATACAAAGTTTAAAAGAACTGTTTGTTGATTTCCTTTATTTTATTTCAAAAATAAAGTATTTTTCAAATCAAAAGTCTATTTTTCAGCTTTATGAAGAAAAAGAAAAACTTATTTGTTATGAGCATTTTTACGAAGAATTCAAGACATCCGTCTTTTTAGAAAATAGAAAGCAAACAAGAGTCTACTCAATCGAAAAAGCAATAAAGAATGATGAAAAAAAAGAAAAGTACTATTTAGAATTTGGAGTGTATAAAGGGACTTCACTTAATTTATTTTCAAAATATGTAAATAAAGTTTATGGTTTTGATAGTTTTGAGGGGCTTCGCGAAGATTGGGCTGGATATCTTTGGCCTGAAGGACACTTCGATTTAAAGAAAAAAGTACCACGATTAAGAAAAAATGCCACACCATTAGTGGGCTGGGTCCAAGATACATTACCAGAATTTCTTAAAGAACACACTCCAGAAATTAATTTTGTACATATGGATTTAGATACATATGAATCATCAAAGTTTGTTTTACAAGAAATTAAACCTTACTTGTTGGATAAATCAATTATTTTATTTGATGAACTCTATAATTTTCCAGGTTGGGATGTTGGAGAATACAAAGCATTGATTGAAGTTTTTGACACCAAAGAATATAAATTTATTGCTTTTTCTAAAAAGGATAAACAGGTAGCTATTCAAATAATTAAAGATTAGATTTTAACAAAATATTTATTAAATTTGTCCTCGATTTGAAGTTCATAATGATTATTTAGATTTTTCATATCTAATGAGTCTTTTTCTATAACTAAAATATCAAATTTGTAATCATTAAATTCGAAAGAATTAAGAACATCTCCGCTAGAGCCTTCGATGTCAATTGATAAAATATGAATTTTTTTATTTTGATCATAATATTCATAAAAAATATCTTCTAAAGTTTTAGATGGAACATCGAGTATTCCAATCAACTTTGCGTTTAGATCTTCTATGGCATATTGAAACCATTTTTCGTTTGTTGTACTAAGTTCCCAAGGTTCAAGTTTATAATATTTTAAATTCACTGATTTTTCTTTAGATATACCTGAAAAAATAGATGTGTCACCAGGTCTAATTTTCTTGTAAATATTTATTAAATCTTCATTGGCGTCTACAGCAATTACTCTCGACCCTTTTTTGTGTAATTTATAAGTATTTGAATGAATTTTTGGATGACCAGCGCCAATATCAAATATCTGTATATCATTAAATTCAATACCTGGATAATTTTTCTTTATTAGTCTAATTAATTTAACATCTTCATATTCCAGACTATTTGTAGGTAATAAAAAATATAGTAATTTAAAAAAGTTGTTTCTTACTTTTAGATTGTATTTGTATGGAATAAAACTAAAAATTTTTTTTATTATCCTGGATTGTGTGAGTTTGTATATCATAATTTAATATAGGTATTTGAAATTTAACATAAATTAATTATATAATATGACCTTAAAATTTTTTTCTAATCGACGGTTTTCCAAAGATGTAAACATGCAATTGAACGATATGGGTACCATTTCTCAGCATATTCGTCATATGTTTCCCATTTAGCATTTGCCTTTACCATAGAAGAGTTATTCATTGCTAGTCTTAACCCTGCATCTTTAGAAGAAAAAACATCTAATTTTCCAATACAAAAAATCTCAATCATATTCACTGACCATGGACCTATTCCAAAAATAGATAATAATTTATTATTAAGACTTTCATCATTCAACTTTGTTAAATCACCAATGCTTCGATTTAAATATAGCTGTGAAAGATTTTTTATTGTTTTTGCTTTATTAGTACTTAAGCCTAATTTTTTAATATCGTTAATTGTTAATTTCTGAAAATGCATTTCTTTTAAATTGTCTACATCGAAATGTGCTTTAATTTTTTGATATATAGAATTAGAAGCTTTCGTAGAAATAAATTGTGAAATCACAATGCCTACCAAACTATCAAATTGATTATCCGTTTTTGGTTTAAATACAATATGACCATTTGTATCAATTATATTTTTTAATTTTGGATCTTTTTGTCTAAGGTATTCTTCTTTTATTGAAAGTTTCAATTTTATTGAAATGGATGTTTAATATTTAGAATTCTAAAAACTCGAAATACTATAAATATAATTATTGCAAAAATAGCCCAAGCCAAAACTGTTGTACCTAATCCAATGCCTGAAGCGTTAGCCCCCCCTAGGCCCGCTCCCAAAGATCCTGCACTCCAACTTATCGTCCTATATAATTCAATTTTTTGTTTTTTATCTAATTTGTTAAACCATTTACGCATAAAGTTTTTAACTTTCTTTCAAACATTTTACCTAAAGATAATTAAAATTTTAATAAGAAGATTGAGCTTTTTTTATATATTCATAATTTTTATCACTATATAATTTTTAAAAATTTTAAAGCTCGAATGGAAAAATATATTATTAAAAAAAGTATGATTACAGCAAAAATAATATCTCTAATACTTACATCTGATGGTAAATGAATGGCACCATACCCTAAAGCAATTGCACTCCCCAAAGCTATTTGGATCCATTGTTTTTTTCTTTCATTTGGATCTTCTGTTTCTTTAAGTTTTTTCAGATTTTGCTTAATATAGGCAGCGATAAGTTGAAAAAAATTCATTAACCAAATTATAATTCAAAAAAAACTTTTTTAAAGAAAGTGG
>MDSV01084264.1_pt1 | contig 23527 bp, 15 predicted proteins | sample 810851 | NCBI WGS metagenome assembly MDSV01 (sample SAMN05326640, study PRJNA326480) | marine metagenome | isolation source: seawater | place: Atlantic Ocean: North East | collected 2012 | reverse complement strand
CCGATGTTCATCGTGTTTTCGTTCCTGAACACCGTCGCCATCGCGTACAGAAGTACCGCCGCGCTTCCCTTCGGCACCATCTGCGTCATCTTTATCATCTGGGCGTTGGTCACCGCGCCGCTCACCGTGCTGGGGGGCATCGCCGGGAAAAACGCTAAGAGCGAGTTCAACGCGCCGTGTCGCACGACCAAGTATCCGCGCGAGATCCCGGCGTCGCCGTGGTACCGCGGCGCGTTGCCGCAGATGTGCATGGCGGGCTTTCTGCCCTTCTCCGCCATCTACATCGAGCTGTACTACATCTTCGCCAGCGTCTGGGGGCACAAGGTGTACACCATCTACTCCATCCTGTTCATCGTGTTCATCATCTTGATCATCGTCACCGCGTTCATCACCATCGCGCTGACGTACTTCCAGCTCGCCGTGGAGGACCACGAGTGGTGGTGGCGCGCGGTGCTGTGCGGCGGGTCGACGGGCGTCTTCATCTACGGGTATTGCTTCTACTACTACTACGCGCGGAGCGACATGAGCGGCTTCATGCAGACCTCCTTCTTCTTCGGGTACATGTGGACCATCTGCTACGGCTTCTTTTTGATGCTGGGGAACGTCGGGTTCCGCGCGTCCAAGCTCTTCGTGATGCACATCTACAAGGCAATCAAGTGCGAGTGAGGCGAACGAGCGAGGCTTTCGCGAGACGCGAAAGCGTCGTTTTGGGAACGGAAACGACAGTTTGGTAGCGTTCTGTTGTGACACGCGCTATAGAGAAGCGCAGAGACGAGACTGTAGAGACGCGCGAACGCGTTCCGTTCGAAAGAGCGTCGAAAGCGCTCTTGTTTCATCCGTCCTAAAGGACGCGGCGCGCACGCGTCGCTCTCGCTCGCTCACGCGGTTTTGGGTTTCTTCGCGACGGTGATGGGGTAGTTGCCGAGGCTCGTCCCGGCGAAGAAAAGGGACGCGAAGCACGTCACGAAGCTGGGCAGGCGCGCGGGCGCGGGCCAGCCCGTGCACGAGGCGGTGACCGCCTCGTCCGCGAACTTGCCCATGTAGAAGAACATGCCGTACACCCAGGCTCGGAGCATTCGGTAGTTGGTGTCCGCGGAGCCGGGCTCCGCCGCGCAGACGAGGGCGGCGGTGAGAATGTTCACGAGCATCATCAACCCCGCGTTGCCGATCATCATCAGGATCGCGGCTTTGGGTCCGGCGGCGAACTTCCCGAGCAGCCCGGGCACGAACTGCTCGACGAAGGGCTCGGTGAAGAACGCGCATCCCACCCCGAAGCCGGCGAGGTTGGCCATCAAAACCAGCATCGGGGTCGCCAGGGGACCCGTGGGGACCAGGCTCTTGATCTCGGGAACGGGCATGCCCGCGGCGATCCAGGCGTTGACGTTCATGGACGCGAGGAGCAGAAACAGCACGCAGTTCGCGGCGATGGGTTCCTTGGGGAAGTTGGGGGGAAGCGTGTCGGTGATAACCTTCGAGCCGTCGGCGACGGCGAAGACGAGCCAGGACGCGGCGTTGGCCAACGCGCACGCGGCGGCGGCTTTGTCAGACGCCGCAGGCGTTTGCATTGTCGCGCACACCAGCATCCACTGCATCACCTGCACGCCCATGAGGCCCATCGCGAAGAACATCATCGTCTGGCTCTCGCCGGAGAACTTGAGCATCTTGTACCCGTCCATCATCGCCGAGGGGAAGAAGCACATGCCTGGACGATTCGAACGACGAGTGACGACGCGCGCGGTGGTTTCGAAGAAACGTTTTCGTTTTTCGAGAGGGAACGCGCCGCGAGGAGGGACGAGCGTCGGTCAGCCGACGCGCCGGTGAGGGCGCGGACCCGACGACGCGATCCCAGATCACGCCGCGGCGTGTTTTTGCTCGCTATCGTGACGGGTCACGCAACAGCGCGACGCGCCCCGCGCGCGGCGAGGATCACAGATGTACGGTCGACGGGTCGAACGACGAGAAGAACAACTAACAACGAGTGCGAGAGCGCCCGTCGAACAGAGACGCACCGATGGTGAAGAGCATGCAAACCATCTGGTTGACGCGCACGGCGGTCTTCACGGCGAAGGCCATGGCGTTTACTTGGGAGTACACGAGAGCGGTGCGAAGCGCGCACGTGACGAAGTAGTGACGGAAGCCCCCGGCGCGTCGTCGCGCTTGGATCAGCGTCGTTCGATTGTCACGAGAAACAATAACGTTATGCGAAGGAGCGGTGTCGACAATGTCAGCGTGTGCAGACACACTTGTGAGAAAAGTGAGGATATTTTTCGTGTTACTCAATCGCCGCGTACGCGTGATAGTCGCGTCGACCGGGCACTCTTCCATGGACTGTACATCGCGAGGGTTCGAAACCTCGCGCGCGCGCGCGCGCAGTACTCGTTCGTTCCGCCATAAAGCGCCTCCTTCGTCGCGACGCGAGTACGCTTCGACGTGTCGGGCGGATTTCGGTTTAGGCGGATTTCGTCTTGCGCACGGTGATGTTCACCGCCCCCAGCTGCGTGGCGCAGAAGAGCGTGATTCCGACCATCTGGACGGTGTTCTGCACCGCGAGGGGCATAGCCCAGCCGGTGGCGGCGCGGATGACGTTGTCGCGGCTCACGAACCCGAGGAACATGAAGTTGCGGTACACGAACGAGCGCGCGACGCGGTAGTTGGTGTCGGCGTCGCCCGGCACGGCGGAGGTGACGAGCACCGTGAGGATGATCGAAGTGACGACGCTCCAGCCGATGCGCTCGATGATACACCAGATCATGGCCTTCGCGGCGCCGGACTTGGCGATGACACCGGGCAGGTACATGTCGAACATCTTTGCGGGCGCGAGGACGGTGCCCGCGCCCCAGAAGAGCGCGTCCGCGAGCAGGATCTTCAGGGGAAGCGCCATCACGCCCTGGGGGAGCGCGACGTTGGGCTTGGGCGAGCCCGCGTCCTTCCAGCCGAGCACGTTGATCGCGACGATGGCGGAGAAGAGGACGAGGTTGGCCTTGATGCCCTCCGAGGGCATGGCATTGGGGAGCGCGTTGGTGAAGCCGGGAATGGGCAGGTTGAAAGCCATGACGGAGTCGATGAAGAGGAAAATTCCCCAGCCGATGGCGTTGCCGAGGCAGGTGGCGCCTCGCGCGGTGGCGTTGGCGGAATCGAGGCGCATGGTTGCGTTCATCATCGCGCCGTGCGCCATGAGGATGCCCAACATGCCAAAGACGTAAAGAAACATGGTCTTCCCGTCGCCGGTAAACGGAGCACCCTTGTAGGCCTCCATCATCTTCTCGGGGAAGAAGCACATGCCTGCGAAGACGGGGGGAGGGAGGCGCGTGAGAAAAGGCGCGAAAATTAGCGAAATGGCGGAAATGCGAAAGACAGACGCGCGGGAACGCACCGATACCGAACATCATGCTGATAGCCTGCGTGATGGCGCAGGCTTTTTGGGCGGTGATCTGGACCATGATGAGCGAAGCGTTTGTGCGAAGGTGTATGAGAGGTGGTGCGCGGGTAGCAGTGAGATGCGATCTTTGTTTCAAACGCCTTTGCCTCGTCAGCGTGTTCTTTTTGGCGCGTGTCGCGTCGGACGAATCGAACGGTTTCCCGGTTCATCGAACCCCCGACCCACAATCGAAAAACGAATTTTCGACGAATTTTCGATGGAATCGAATCGTACACCGGAAAGCGGTTTCGGCCAGCTCACCGTCGGTCTCGCGCAGGCGGCCTTTTTCCACTCGGCTCTTCCCGAGCGTCTTTGAGTCTGCCGCAGTCCGCCGCACGCATGCGCGACCTGCTCCCCGAGTTCCTGGAGGACGTCGCGCGCGATGACGCGGCGGCGCAGGCGGCCGAGGCGGCCGGCGGCGCCGGCGAAGCCCCCCGGGGGTTGCTGGCGCGCGCTCTTTCCCTCGGACAGAGCGGGTCGAGACGAGGCCGCGACGCTCCGCGAGCGCCGCGCGACGACCGCCTTTCCGCTCGCTTTCTGGCCGAGGCGTCCGCCGCGACCGCCGCGATCGAGGCCTGGCGACGCGACCTCGCGGACCTCAGACGGACGCACGCGGCGGCGGCGGACGCGGCGTCCACGCGCGCGTTGGCCGAAACAAAAGGCGCGCTCTACGAAAAGACCAGAAGGGCGAGCGAGACGTCTGCGCGTCTCCGCGAGACGATCGATCGTCTCGAGCGGGGCGGCGAGACGTTCTCGACGGCGACGTCAACGGTGACGCCGTCAGCATCAACAACCTCTTCAACGGTACCCTCCGATGAAGCGTCCGATGAAGCGTTTCACACGCACGAGCGACTCGTGCGAACGGTCGCCGCGGGCGCGCGCGCCAAGTTCCTCGACGCCGCGCGCGCGTTCGGCGCCATCCAGGCGGACGCGCGTCGCCGCCGCGAAGAGACGCTGCGCACGCGGCACTTCGCGCGCCACGCCGGGGTCCCCGCGGAGGACGCCGTGCGCCGCGCCGCGGAGGCGGAGGCGGAGGATGTCGGGAGCGCCGCGCCGGGCGAGGGTGCTGCGGGCGGGGGAAGCGTCGGGTCCGCGCCGACGACGCCCGCGCGGCCTCGACCGCTGCGAGTCGAGACGCAGACGGAGACGCGCGACGGGTCGGCGAGGGTTCCGACGGCGCGCGGCGCGACCGACGGACCTCAAACCGATGGGCTTCAGACGCTACGGGACGCGCGAACAACGCGTCTGGATGACGATCGCTCTATGCTCTCCCGCTCTACGCTCTCCCGCGACGACGCGCTCGCGTCGGAAAAACGGAAACTGGAAACCGCCGTCGAGCTCGAACGCGGCGCGCACCAGCTGCGCGCCGCGTTCGTGGACATGGCGACGCTCGCCGACAGCCAGGGCGAGCGCGTGGACTCCGTCGAGGCGCACGTCGCCGCCGCCGCTGTCGCCGCGACGCGCGGCGCGGAAACCCTGCGACGCGCCAGAGAGTATCAGAAACAGAGGAACAGACGTTTGCGTCGCGCGGGTTTCGTGGCGTTGGTCGTCGCGCTCGCGGCGGCGGCGTTCGTCGCGGCGGGGTTCGGGGCGGCGTTCTGAAGGTCGAAAGCGTGCTCCGTGCGGGTCGCCGTCGTCCGCGTAGGCGAGCGGGCGCGTAGCGAGACACAGACGACCTTCGATTCGAGAAACGGTTTTCCACGGACGAGTCACGACTGCTACTATACGCGTTTCTCCACGGACGAGATCCGATCGCGCGCGCGTGCCACTCTCGCGCGCGCGTGCGGGTCCAGACCGACACCCCGAATCGCGGTCGCCGCGCCGCGCGTCATGCGGCCGCGCCGCATCGCGCGCGCGGCGCGCGCGCTCGCGCTGGTGTGCGCGCTGGCGTGTCTCGGTGTCGCGCGAGGCGATCTCGACGCGTCCGACCCGGAGACGCGCGCGCCCCCCTCCCGCGCTCCGCAGCCGGAGCCGCCCTCGCCCCCCTTCCCGACCGAGGCGGACGCGGCGTTCGCCGCGTGGCTCGCGTCGAAGGGCGGCGCGTTCACCGGCGCGGGCGTCTGGTCGCACGTGGAGACGGGAAGATCTTCCGGCGACGCGGCGACCGTCACCGTCGAAAACCGCGGCGTTTTCGCGAAGGACGCGGCGGTGGAGAACGGCGACGTCGTGTTCGAGGCGAACCTGGACGCGGCGTTGATGGTCCCCAGCGAACGCGCGGGCCCCATTCTGAACAAAGTCGCGCTCACGGTGGACCCCGAGTGGGCGCTGGCGCTTTTGCTCCTCCGCGAGTCGAGCCTCGGAGCGTCCGGTCCGTACGCGCCTTTCCTGCGGATGGCGCTGGCGGACGAATCATCGTACGTATCGTCCGACGACGACGACGCGGTACCGACGGAGGCGTCGGAAAGTGCTCCTTTCCGCGCGACGGCGCTCACGGACGACGCGGTGCGCGCTTTGAACGGGACGTTCGCGGGGGCGTACCACGACGCGATGACGCGCAAAGACGACGCGACTTTTTTGCGGGTGCGGGCGATGACCGTCGGAACGTTCCCGGCGGCGTTTCCGGAACGGCTCTTCGGCCGTCGCGCAAACGTCGCGCGCGCGCTCGCCGCGGTGCGCGCGCGAGGCGCGCGGTTCCCCGTGGCGCGGGTGCGGGACCAGGACCCGTCTGGGAGAGACGACGAGGCGTACGAAGAAGAGCGGTTCCAGACCGCCGCGGCGCTCGTGCCGGTCGCGCACGCCTTGCCGCACGACGCGCGCGGCGCGGAGCCGTGCGTCGCCGTGAGAAACGCCGACGAAAAAAAAAACGCCGACGACTTTTCTGCCGCGACCCAACCGCGGCTCGTCGTGCGCGTCGCGGCGGGCGCGCCGGGGGAAGAGTTGCGGTGCCACCGCGGCGCGGCGGTGGCGGTTCCGGAGACGCCGGGGACGGGAAGAGGTTTAGGGTTTACGACGCATTCTGGTGACACTGATCGGCCGCGGAGCGGTTCCGCGTCGCCGCGACGCGCGTCGCGCGCTCGCGAGAGCTTTCGGTTCGCCTCCGCCACGGCGACGGGCGCTTTGACCGACGCGGAGGCGGCGTTTCGCTTCGGGGGCGTGGGCGTCGGTCGCAACGCGCGCGACGCGGTCGCGTTGACGCTCGCGGATCCACCAAAAAAGTCTGTCGCGGGCGCCGACGACGGCAGCCGTCTACGAACGTCTCGAGCGTCTCTCCTCGCGCGCTGCGGCCCCGAAAGCGCGCGGGCTCTGACGCGCGACGGGCCCTCGGACGCGTTGCGGTGCGCCGTGCGCGTCGCCACGGCGGACGACGTCGAGGTGACGGCGCTTGCGAGGAGGCTCGCGGAGGAGGACGCCTCCGCCGCCGCCGCGACGCTCCGCGCGCCGGTGAGCGACGCCGCGGAGGCGCGCGCGCTCGCCGCGCTGCTGGAGACGACCGCCGCGATCCTGGACGGGTACCCGACCAGCGACGCGCGCGACGAGGCGCTCTTGCGGGAGGGCGAGAGGGCGCTCTCGCACGAGAGCGATGAGGACGAGGACGAAGAGGCCGAGGAGGACGAGGAGGACGAGGACGCGCCGGCGTCGACGAGGCTCGCCGACGACGTCGCGGAGGCTGTTCGGTGTCGCCTGCGCGAGAAGCGGCTTTTGCTGGACGCGCTGAACAGCTTGCGACGCGAGGCGTCGGTGACGCTCCCCGCCACTGTACGGCTCGACGTCGTCGCTGGGGACGGGGCGAGCGCGCGCGTAGCCGCGGCGGATGCGGCGAAGTCGCCGCCGGGGGGCTTCGAGGTGAAGAAGGCGGCGTACGAAAAGGAGCTGTGATGAAGACGTTCGGCGGCGAAGAGAGCTCGTAAAATTGGCCGCGCGCGCGCGGGCGCGGGACCCGTCAGAAAAGTCCGCGCGGACGACCTCACCGGCGTATAGTATGAATACTACGTAACGATACCCCCACCTGCGTAGTGAGCCCTACTGCGTGGGTGAGCATCGCGTGGGCTCCGTGAGCTTGGTGTCGAACATCTGCACCATGGGCGCGATGTGTCCCACGCACGCGCGCCACGCCTGCGCGCCTCGCGCGGCTTCGCGCGCTGCGATGTGGTTTTGCGCCGAGTCGTATCGCCACACCTCCACGAACCGGTTCAGACGACCGACGTCGCTGTAGAACATGCCGATCAACGCGCCTTGCTCGTCGGGGTCGCTGGCGAGCTTACTCGGCAACCCGTCCGCCATGTGCGCGATGAGCTTCGGAATCGGATTGTACCCCAGCTCGAGCTGGTACGCGCGGAGCTCGAACACGCCGGGCCGCGCCGACGCGCGCGACGCGTCTCGCGAGACGTCGCGCCATCGCCGCGCGGCGTCCGCTTCGGACGGAGCCTTCGCGATCGCTTCCAGGCACTTCGTCGCGGGGAGGTACATCTCGCTCGTTTGCGTTTCGAGCATCTCGTTCGTTCGCTCCACGAATCGACACCAATCCGGGTCCGCGCGCGCCGCCGCCGAAGCGGCGTCGCGCGCGTCGTAATCGGCGTGGTGGATCACCTGCGTGATCTCGTTCAGCTCGCCGCCGGTGCTCGTCCGGAAGGAACCCAGGAACCCGGGCTCGACCCGCGCGCGCGTCTCCGCGTGCGACGCGCACGCGGCGAGGTACGCGTCCATCGTGCCGGGCTTAACGGCGCACACGCGAAATTCGAACAGCCCGGGGCTCGCGGATGAGCACGCGCCCGCGGAGGAGGAGAAGGATGCCGAAAGGCCTCGCGTCCCGACCGTCGAGATGGGACGAGACGCTGACGTGGCCCGGCGGGCCGAGAGACCCACGCCGCGCGCCACCGCGCGACGCATCGAAGAAGACGCGGCGGACATCGCGACCCGTGAGGCCGAGAACGAGGCGTGTCGCGTGCGCCCGAACGAACCGAGACGCGCGCGTGGTGGTGTGGGGAGCGGGACGACGCGGGTGTCGTCCGATGGACGGGTGCCGAGAAGAGGCGTTCGACAGAAACGTACGTACTATTTATCCGGCGTCCATCCGCGCCGCGACGCGCGCTCACGGCGACCCGAGCGCGTTGTTGATTTCCCCGATGATGTGCACGGTCCTCCCCTTGTACATCGCGGAGATGGCCTGCTCCGCGAACCGCTTCACCTCGCCGAGCGCCTTCCCGACCGCCTCCGAACGCCTCGCCTCTCTCTGCAAGAGCCGGCGCGTCTCGGCTTGTCGTTCCCGCGCCTCGTCGGCGAGCGCGAGAAGCTTGCCCTCCAGGCGGCTGGCCGCGAACAAATCGCTCGCCAGGCGCGCGCGGGACCGCTCGCTCGCGCTGAGCAGCAGCAGCCGTCGCGCGCCGTCCTCGCTCAACACCAGCGCGGGCGCCTCGCACGCCGCCGCCAGCCGCCTCAGCTCCTGCGGGTCGGCGCCCGCGCTTCTGAGCTCGGCGGGCGCGGACGAGAGCAGCGAAGCGGACTCGCCGGAGGACGCGTCCGAGGCGCGCTGCGCGAGAAACGCGCGGAGCTCGAGCAGGTCGTCCAGGACGCGCGCGCGAAAGTCGCGGTCCGCGAGAGCGCGCCCCAGCGATGCCGCCTCGGAGCGACTCGTGTCGTCCGCGTCCTCCGCGTCCTCCGCGCGAGCGGAAGCCTTCGCTCGCGTCTCTGACGCGGAAACCGAATCCGCCGGGCTCGGCGAGCGGTCCGCGCCGGCGTCCTCGACGACGACATCGCCCACGTCCCAGTCGATCTCGACCGCGGTCTCGACCGCGCCGGCCGCCTCCACCTCGACGACATCGCCCACGTCCCAGTCGATCTCGACCGCGGTCTCGACCGCGGACGCGTCGACGTCCCAATCTATGCCGCCCGCGGGGGGCTCGGCGTTCGCGCTCGCCTCCTCCGCCGCGCCGCCGAGGTCCCAGTCGATCTCGATCGACGGAGGCGTCTGACGCGCGGAGCCAGGCTCCGTGGCGTCGACGTCCCGATCCATGCCGCCCGCGGAGTGCGGCGGGAGCGCCGCGACGTCGCTGGCCGACGCTCCGGTTGGCGAAACGCGCCCGAGCGCCGCGGCTTCCGACGGCAACATCGACCGCAGACGCGCCAAGTGCGGCGTCAGGGACTCGACCGTCAGGGACTCGTCGCTGTTTTCCGCGACGCCCCCGCCGCCTCGGATCCGCTCCCCGTGCGCCCACTCGGTCCAGCGCGCGTAGTGCTCGGCGGCTTCGCCGACCGCGTCGTCCCTCGCCGCGGCGACGGCGGCGTCGAAAACCGAATCCAGCTTCGCGACGAGTCCGTCGACTCGCGTTCGGAACCCCGCCAAGTTCGAGTTCGCGGCGGGGGTCTCGTCGTCGGAAACCGTCCGACTTCGTCCTCCGTCGCCTTCGGAGAGACTCTCTTTTCCGAACACGTCGAGACACGTTCGCGCGAACTTCTCCTTCGCCGCGACGGCGCCGCGTCTGTGCTCGGTCTCGCGCCGTTCGGCGTCGCCGAGCTGCTTGGCGAGTTTCGCACTCTCCCGCCGCCGAAACGGCGTCTCGATATCCGTCGCCCGCGTCATCGTCGCGCCGCACTCCGGCAGATGAAGCGCGTCCTTCTCGTAGGCGCGCACGACGTCGTCCCACGCCTTGGCTTTCCCCGCGAGCCGGCCGAACAGACCGCGCGTCTTTTCGTTCGCCTTCTTCGTCGAGTCGTCCGCGGATTCGGCGTCGAGGCCTTCGGGATCGAGCCCGGAGCTTTCCTCCTCGCGATCGTCGGCATCCCCCCTCAGATCCGCGCCGGCGACGATTCGGTCGCGCACGAGCACGGCCCGGAAGTAGTCCCAGCGGGGGGGCTCGCCCACGGCGTCCACGAGGCTGGAGTCGGGGACGCCGAGGCCGTGTGCGCGGGTCAGCGCGCCGGGCAGCTCGCGGGCGAGCTCGGAAAGCTTGGCGTGCACGCCGGCGAGTTTCTTGCGCCAGTCCTTCGACACCTTTTTCCGATCGACCAGCCAGTCGATGAGCTTGTCGTAGTGCACGTCGATGGGGAGATCGTCATCAGCCATGGTGCTGGGCGCCGAAAACCTTCGACCGCCGAGGCACCGGGCCGCGCCGAAACGTCACGCCGCGGATCTTGCGCGCGTTCCAGAATGAGAGACACGCCCTCTGCTCACCGAGGGATCACGAGGAAACTTGACGCGGCTGCTCCGATCGCGCCCTCCGAGACGAAGAACTAAAGCTTCGAGGCGTTTGACGGTTGACGCAGACTCGCGGGCCCGGCGGCGCGCGCGGCGCGGAGCGCTCCCGCGGGTCGCGAGAGTCTCGGCGCGCGTATCGGGACGCCGCTTCGTCGAACCAAGCGCTGTTCGTCGTGATGGCGGACGCGGCGTGGGCTTTGTTCGGGGACGATGACGACGCGGCCGTCGCGGCCTCCGACGAAAAAGCGCCCCCGCCGCCTCGCGCTTCGGCGCACCCGTTCTTCGTCGCAACCAGAGACTGCTGGACCCTCGAGCCGTCAGACGACGCGCGGTCTCCTTCGTTGTCCAAGGAAGCCACGCGCGCCAGCCTGGACCTCGAGGGGCGCGTCCCGGCGCTCGCGGCGAGTCTGCGCGGACGCGGCATGCACGATCCCGCCGACGCGCTCTCCGGTCTGGTCGAGACGCCATCCGCCGAGCGCGCTTCCGACGTCATCGCCGCGTCCGTTCGAGCGCTCGCGTCCGCGTCCGTGGACGACATCGCCGCGTCGCGGCTGAACGCCGCGATCCTGCTCGCCAGGGCGGTCAAGGCGGACAGGGCGCTGGACGCCGCGAACGAAGCGACGCCGAGCGCGGGAGACGAGCGACGGCCGCCGGACCCCGCCGCCGCCGCCGAGGCGCGTCGGCTCGCCATGGCCGCCGCCGAAGCCGCCGTGCTCCTCGCGGAGTGCGCGCTGCTCGTGGACGACCCCGAGTCTACCGGCGCGGGCGGCGACGCCGTTTCTAAGAACGACGGGCACGGCTCGATGAAGGCGAACCGGAGATGGATCGGCGCGCGGGTCGTCGCGGCGAGCGAGGCGGCGGCGCGCGCCGAGCGCGAGTGCGAAAAAAACGAAAAACCAACGCGCGCGGATCCGTCGGACGCCGCCGGCGCGTCTTTTCGTCTGCGACGGCTCGCGACGACGACGGACGACGCCACGCGCGCGGTCATTGCCGATCTACGTCTCGCGGCGGTGGCGGAGGGCATGCGCCACTGGGACGACGCCGACCGCGTGGACCGCGCGAACGAAAACGTGAACGCGGCTTGGTTTTACAACGCGCACGTCGGTCCGAACCGCCCTGTCGTTTTCAAAAACTTTCTGGCGCGCGACGGATGGCGCGCCGCGGAGACCTTCGCCGATCTGCGCTGGCTCTGCGAGACGTACGGGGACACGCCCGTGCCCGTGGAGGTGGGTGTGGGAACCAACGGGCGAGTTGGGACCCGCGCCGCGCCTCGATGGGCCACCCTTCGCTCGTTCCTCGAGACGTACTTCGCGAAGGAGCGGCTTCCGCGCGGAGACGATTCCGTCTCCGCCGCGACGGCGCGCGACGCGGCGCCCGCGGGCCCCGCGACTAAAAACGCATATGTGTCGCAGCACTCGCTCCTGCACCAGCTTCCCGAGCTGCAGGACCACTTCTCCGTCCCGGACCTGTGCCTCGGGCGCCTGCGCGCGGCGAACGCGTGGCTGGGCACGGCCGACACCACGACGCACCTGCACACGGACGACGCCGAGAACGTGCTCTGCCAAGTCGCCGGGCACAAGCTCGTGCGCCTGTTCCCGCCGTCGTGCGACGCGCGCGTGTATAAACGCGCGTCCGACGGAAAAGGGAACGGCTCGGTGAACGCCTTCTCCCCGATCGACTGCGAAAACGTAGACGTAACCGCGTTCCCGGCGTTCGCGGAGGCGCGGAAAGAAGGCACGCAGGTTATTCTCGGGCCGGGCGAAGCGCTGTTCGTGCCGCGCGGGTGGTGGCACTACGCGCGCGCGCTCGAACCGAGCTTCTCGGTCAATTTCTGGTTTTAAGGTGGAGAAGGAGCGAGACGGGGAAACCGTTGTTAAACCGAACCCCATCTATGGGTGCTAGTAGATACCGGCACGCGCGCATCGCCGCGACCCTAGTAGGATCGCTGTCGTTCGTTCGTGGCGATCGTGGGTCTCGATCCCGTCCGACTCCCATCCTCTCGGAAGTCGTACGAAACGCGTCACTCCGCTTCTTCTTCGTCTTTTTCGCCGCCCTCCTTCTCGGTGATCATCGCGTTGAGCACGGAGACGTCGTCCGACCCCGACCCGAGCGCGGTAATCCGCAGCTTCTCGTAGTCCTCGTCCGTCGCGCCGAAGATCTCCTTGAGCTTCTGCTGCACCTCCGCGCCCTGCTCGCGCGGCACGAACTCTTCCAAGTCGGCGAGGTACATCACCTTGGCGAACATCGAGCACCCGTCGAGTTTTCGCTGCACGCCGCTCGAGCCCATCTCGGAGACGTCGCGCATCAGGATGCCGTACTTCTTGACGATCCGCTCGCCCGTTTCGATTAGCACCGTCTTCATCGTCTCGCCGTCCAGATCACACGCCTGTTTCAACGCCAGGACGTCCGCCACGAAGTCGTTCGTGAACGGCTCCTCGTTGAGCTTGTATCGCGCGTACTTGCGGAAGATCTCCTCCGGCTTAAAACCGGTTTTCCCCTGCAAGCCGCGAATGTGCCCTTTGTTCAGGGAATCCCGGTTTGCAGGGAAGAAGTCCCGAAGGCGCTCCACCACCACCACGTTCTTGTTCACCTGGCGCTTCCGCTTGGACTTGTTGCTGTTGTACCGCATGTACACGTTGTACGCGGAGAGCGCGAAGGACCCGGCGAGCACGGAGAAACCAAGGATGCCCAGATTCCGCACCGCGGGGTTCGCCACCGCGTCCCGCGCGTACCCGACCGCCGCGCCGAACGCGGAAGCCTCCTCCTCCTCCACGACGGCGCCCTTGGTTTTCTTCTTGGAGGATTTCTTAGAAGACGCGGCGCCGGTGGATTTGGGAGGCATGAGCTCCGAGGCGTCGCCCTGCTGCTCCTCGCCGTACTCCTCCTCCTCGCCATCCTCCTCGCCATCCGCCGGGGAGGATTCCGTCTCATCCGCCTCCTCGTCATCGTCCTCGTCCTCGTCGTAACCAACCTCTTCGTCATCCTCGTCGTCCTCGTCGTCCTCATACACGGGCTCGGGCGCCGCCTTCTTGCCCTTCTTGGCGGAGGCGGCGACGAGCGCGCCGCGGGGCGAGCGGAGCGCCAGCCCGCGAGGCGCGGAGGTGCCGAGAACGCCCCCGACGCGATCGGCGCGGGTCCGACGCATCGCGCATCGCGGGACCGCGCCGGCGACCGCCGCGGCGGATCCAGAAGCGCGCACTTTGCCCGCGACGCGCGCGGAAGCGCGGAGGGGGGAGACCGTGGTCATGGCGAAGACCATCTGCCGAACGGGGGGCGCGCGAGGGCGTCCGCGCGTGTCCGAGTGGAGAGGATCGGCGCGACGATCGCCGGCGGCGTGCTGCAAAGATAACCACAGAAGATCGGGAAAGCTGACTGGAAAAGTGTGCGCGCGGATGCGTGAATCGGCGGAATCGAGGGTCTGTGACTGGACGATTTCTTCGGTACCAACGAAAAACAGGTTTTGCGGCACGGCACGATGTTCGAGCGCATTCCGCCCGGCGCCCCAACAAGGCGCGTAGGCAGTCTCCCCCCCCGCTTTCGCCATGTCGTTCATGGACGCGCGTGAGCACGGGAGCAAGGTGGGTAGCGCCGGCGTGGCCTCTGCGCAGAACGAGGCCATCGACCGGCGCGAGCGTCTGCGGCGCCTGGCGCTGGAGACCATCGACCTGGCGAAGGATCCGTACTTCATGCGCAACCACGTCGGGTCGTACGAGTGCAAGCTGTGTTTGACCGTGCACGGGAACGAAGGGAACTACCTGGCGCACACGCAGGGCAAGAGACACCAGCAGAACTTAGCCCGGCGCGCTTTAAGGGATGCGCGCGACCACCCGAGCGGCCCGGTGGCGAATCTCTCGACCACTCGACGCGCGAAGATCCAACCGAGAAAAACCGCGAAGATCGGCCGGCCGGGGTATCGGGTGACGAAGCAGTTCGAACGACGAGGCGAACGGCGGAGCCTTCTGTTCCAGGTGGATTACCCGGAGATCGAGGAGGGTTTGAAACCGCGCCACCGGTTCATGAGCGCGTACGAACAGAAAGTCGAGCCGTGGGACAAGAGGTACCAGTATTTGCTCGTCGCCGCCGAACCGTACGAGACGGTGGCGTTTAAGATCCCCAACGCCGACGTGGAGAAGCGCGACGCGGGCGATTTCGTCGCGCACTGGGAACCGGACAAGAAGACGTTCACCGTGCAGCTCTTCTTCAAGAAGAACGCGTTCGTTGACAAAAACGCGCCGACGCGGGTCGGGGGGTATGCGGTGGCGCCGCCGCCGCCGGGCGCGCTGCCGCCGGGGTTCCCGCCGAGCGGGATGCCTCCGCCGCCGCCGCCGCCGAGGTACGGGTGACGAATCGATCGATTCGGGAGGCGGCGAAACGCGCGAGCGACCGAGCGACCGAGCGACCACGCGTCGCGGGTCTCGTCGAGCGCGCGTGTCACGTCGCGCGCGTCTCGAACGCGAAAAAGACGACGCGTCAAAGGCGACGCGAGCGAAGCGTCGTCGAGCGCGTTACTATTACGACGACGACGTGAAAACACCGTAGACTACATATACCTCGCGCGATGAGAGAACTACCATCGTCACGGCGCTTCCGTCCACGATCGCTCCACCACCTCCTGCACTTTCTTGTTGTACTCGCGCTTGCACTCGGAGAAGAGCCGCGCGGCTTCGGAGTTGGCGGGCGAGTTCGGGTTCGGGTCGCACAGCAGCGACTGGATGGACGTGAGCACCGCCGAGACGTCGTAGATGGGGCTCCACTGGTTCTGCAGGATGTCGAGGCAGATGGCGCCGTCCGCGTAGATGTTGGGGTGGAACATCTTGCTCTCGAACTTCACCACCGGCGCTTTGTTCGGGTAGTCCTCGGAGAACGCCAGGTTCAGCTTGAACGTGCCCCCCTCCCAGGGCGTGTCCTCGGGGCCGAAGATCACGGCGTGCCACATCATGATGTTCGCCTCGGTGGGCGTCCCGCTGATGCCCGCGGGCGGGTCTTTCTGAAGCCGCTTGAAGTCGCGCATCAGGCGCTTACGCGCGGGGGTGCTCATCTTCGATCGTCGCGCGGTGCGCGTAAGCGTGCGCTCCGCGGTCGCCGTGAGCTCTCCGCTCCGCGCCGGCGCTCGAGGGAAGAGGACACGCGCGCGCGAAGACGACGCCACCGGGGTGCCCGAGTTGCGAGCCTCGAGAGACAGAGCACCGGCGACGGGGAAGCGCGCGCGTTGCTGCGAGCCTTCGCGCGGGGGTCGATGCGGGACTCGGGGATGGACGGCGTGTGCGTTGCCGAGTGCGGTGTGTGCCGGCGTGCGGCGGACGCGCGCGGAACTGCGCGCGGTCCAGATCCCGCGGCGAGGACGCACCAAAAGGGTTTGTTTTTCCTCCAACGCGGGCTGCCTAACAACTGCCGACCGGAAAAACGTCGACGTCGATCAGGCTGTCACAGGAGACGCACCACGCGCGACGCGTCGGTGAAATATATCATGGGTGACAAAAGACGCCGATTCCCACTGGCGACGGCGATCGCGCGTCACCTGTACCACACGTCCCACATGGACGGCTCCCTCGCCTTCGCCCGAGCTTTCGTCGCGGGCTCAGACGCGCCGGATTCGCTCAACGACGCCGCTCCGCGTTTCTTCGTTTCTTCGCACACCGCCCTCGTTTCCGTCGTCGCCGCGAGCGCCGTCGCCGTCGCCACCGAATCCGCCGCCGGCTCTCGACATCCGGCGCTCTCGACGACCGCCGCCGCGCTCCTCGTGACGTCGGCGCTTTTCTGTTCGCTCAACCCGGGAATGTGCGGGACCGCTTCGAACAGCATGTGCTCAGCTTCGTGCACGAGCTCCTCCGCCTGCTGCGCCAGCTTCGCGGCGGCAGCCTCGTGTAGCGCCACCAGCTCGGCGACGTTGGCGCCTCGCAGCGGGTTCAGGCGCGAACGCGCGTGCGCGGCGGCTTCCACCGTTCGCGTCGCCAACAGAGACAATGCCGAAGGCGGACCATCTCTCACGGAATCCGTCCCGTTCGCTTTCTTTGCGTTTCCGTGAGGCGCGGTTCCCGCGAGGCAGCCGCGCGAGCGCGCGGTGGCGGCCGTCGCGACGGTCGCGTTCGAAGCGCCGCCGGCCAAGGCGCGCGCGGAGGGTTTAGGCTCGTCGGAGGGAAGCGAAGACGAAACGGAGCCGCGACCGAGCGTCCGCGTCGCGTCGCGGAAACCCGGCGCCGCGAAAGCGTCGCGCGTCGCGGCGACGTTCTTCGGTTCTGCCGAAGCACGCAACTTACCCCTCGTCGCGTCCACGGTGAGCCCGATCTTGGCCATGCGCGCGTACCCCCCCAGCGCCTCCCGCCGGCGCGCTTCCTCCTCCCGCGCCTCCGCGCGAACCTCCGCCTCGACGATCGGACGCAGGGACTTGCGCAGCTCCTTGATCACCTCCGCTTTCAAGGACGCGCGCAGCTCCTCGCGTATCTCCTCGCGCAACGCGTCAGTCATCGAAGCGCGAACACCCGGCTCGAATTCCGTCGTCGCAGCGACGGCGATTCGGTTCCCTCGAGCCGAGACCTCCGCTTTTCCTTCGGCGGCGGATTCCACGGTGATCCTCCTCATCTTCCGCCGCGCCGCCGACGCCTCGGCGCGCGCGGTCGCCGCCTTGGCCGAGAAACGCCACTGCGCCGCGACGCGCTCGCGGGTCGCCGCGCCGAGAGCCTCGGTCAGAAGCTCGACGGTCGCGTCGCGATCGGTCAACTCGCGCGCCAACGCCTCGTTCCGCGACAGCGCGCCTCGCAGCTCCTCCTTCCTCGACCTCTTGTCCGCGTCGAAGTCGCGCGCTTGGTCCCGGAGCATCTCGGTCAGCGTCGCCGTCTTCGCCGCCGTCTCCGCGCGCGCCTTCTGAGTCGCCAGCGCGAGGCGCCACCGCCCGAGCGACATCGACGCGCGCGCCGCCGCGGCCGCCTCTTTTTCGGTCCGGATCGCCTCGCGAAGTTCGCGTTCGCGCGCCGAGACGTCTCCGCTCGTCTCCGAGTCGCGGAGGAACGAAAACGACTCGGGCGACTTCGCGGCTTCGAGCGCGGGTTCGGAAACGGGCTCGTTCGCGGCTTTGCGTTTCCCCGATGACTGTTTCGCGCCACCGTCGCCATTGGTACGGACCGCCGCGACGAACGCGGGCGAGTCGGGTTCGGGTTCGAGTCGTTCGTTCGCGTCGAGTCGCGCCGCGCCGCGATTCGTCCGAATCTGAATCTTCGGCGGCGCTCGCGGCGCGCGCGCCGCTCTCCGCGCGCCATCCGCCGCGCCGGCGCGTTCGCGATTCTCGCGATTATTCTCGCGATTATTCTCGCGGTTCTCGCGATCCGCGAGGTCGTCCTCGTCGCGACGCAGCAGCTTCTTCAGCGGCGCGGGCGTACACCCGCGCTTCCGAACGGGGAAAGGGTTCGCGGCGTCGGAGAATCGCGGGCGCGCCGCGGGGGCGTCGTCGTCTCGAGCGACGCCGCGCCCGCGGTTCGCCATCGAGTCGGCGCGGCGCAGGGGCGATCGCAGCTGCGCCAGCGGCGCGTTCGGCGCGTGCATCAGGTCGCGAAGCGTGAGCCGCGAGTGCACAGAGCTCGCGCGCTGCGACCGCGAGGGGCTCTTCGAAGTCGCGACGCCGCCGTCGCCGCGTTCGCGATGGCTCGCCTTCGCGTCGTCGCGGAGGTGGGCGGCGCGGCCGGCGTCGAGCCGGGACGAGCGCGCGTGCCTCCGCGTCTGCGGGAGGACGTGCGCGCCCATGTCGCGCATCAGCGCGTACCAGCGACGGAAACGCGCGCGCGCGCGCGTACTCGACCGACGACGGACTTCGGGCGCGCCCGCCCCGGGAGGTTCCGATCGAACGTCTCGGACGAGTCGCGGAAACGCTCGGCGCGCGTCTCGAACGAGGCGTCGACGGTGACGATCTCGACGAACGCCGACGTCAACCCGAGCTCGGCTGGTTCGCCCCGGCGAGGTCCGCGGGGATGCGGTCGCGTGTCACTGCGCGCCGGTCGTGCCGGCCGCGTGGGCGCTACGCGCGCGTGCTTCGGAGGCGCGGCGCGAAGTGCCACCCACGCGCGCCGGAAGCCTCGAAGAAGTGTCGTTGGTTCCCCCGAAACCCGAAACGCCGAGAAAACAAGACGCATCACGATTGGTGCGACATCGCGGGAAAAACTTTCAAGATGGGTGACATCTGTGTCCTCTTCGGCGACGACTGTGTACATACACTCCTCGATGCGCCTGGCGGTGAGGCTCAAGGCTCTCCCCCAGATCGTTTCGAGCGCGTCCCTCACGACCCCCGCGGTCCGCGAGCGTTTCCGCCCGCCGCGACCCGTCGCGTGCGCGTCCCGAAGCCACGACAGATCGGCGCGTTCGTGTTCGTTCCGTCCGCGCGCGCACGGGGACGTCCGCGCCCGACCGCCCCGGGTAGGCGCGGCCGCCGAGCACGCGCCCGCGGCGCACCGCCGAGCGCGCACCGCGCCGATGGCCGCGACGGAGACGAACGCCGGTTCGCGCGCCTCGACGTCGCCCGACATCGAGGACCTCTTCGCGAAACACCCGGACGTGCGATCGGTGATCGAGCGCGCGCCCGAAACGCGTCGGGCTCTGCTCGAGTGGTACGACGAGAACCACCGCGTGTTGCCGTGGCGTCGAAACGCCCACTCCAAGCACTGCAAGCCCATCGACGCGATCGGCACGGGAACGACGGCGCGTGCCGATGCGCTCGAAGACGATCACGCGGATAAAACGCGGTCGAACCAACTCGCGAAGCTGTATTGGCGCGTCGACGATCACACCTGCGCGACGCGCGGCGCCGCGCGCGACGTTCCGGCGGAGCAGTACGCGTACGGCGTGTGGGTTTCCGAGATCATGTCGCAGCAGACGCAGATCGACCGCGTCGCGACGTACTGGCGCCGGTGGATGGCGAAGTGGCCCACCGTGCACGCGCTCGCGGAAGCCACGCAGGAGGAGGTGAACGAGATGTGGGCGGGCCTGGGGTACTACCGTCGCGCGCGGTTCCTGCTGGAGGGGGCGCGACGCGTCGTCGCCGTGGAGATGAACGACTCCGACAGAAAAGACGGAAAAGACGTCTCGTTCCCGCGCACGTCCAAAGCGCTCGGCGGCATTCCCGGCGTCGGGCCGTACACGGCCGCCGCGGTGGCGTCCATCGCGTTCGGCGAGCCCGTCGCCGCGGTGGACGGCAACGTGATCCGCGTCGCGACGCGGCTCGCCGCCGCGCGGGGGGGGGGCGACGCCGCCAAAAGCGGCACGAGCTCGGCGGCGGCGGTGCGCGCCGTCGCCGACGCTCTGCTTTCCCGCGAGCGCCCCGGGGACTTCAACCAGGCCATGATGGAGCTCGGCGCGACCGTCTGCGCGCCGCGCGCGCCGCGGTGCGAGGCGTGCCCCGTCGCGGCGCACTGCGCGGGCCTCGCGCTGCAAACCGCCGAGACGGAGGCGTACGCCGCGTGCCAGCGCTACGAAAAACCGTTTCTCGTCACGGATTTGCCCGAGAAGGAGAAGAAAGCCCCGAAACGCGTGGAAAACGTGTGCGTGCGCGTCCTCGAGGCGCGGGTCTCCGTGTCGCGCGAGAGCGGAAACGAGAGCGGAGACGAGGAGGAACACGTCGGGTACCTGTTGACGAAGCGCCCGGAGGGCGGTCTGCTCGGCGGACTGTGGGAGTTCCCCTCGGCGACGGCGGCGGATTCGGACGACGCGATGGACGAAACCGGTCAGTTGGCGTCGTTTTGCTTGGAGGTCGCGGAGACGACCGCGCGCGCGACGACGGGCGCTCGATCGGTGGACGCAAAAGACGCGGTCGATTGGACGTGCATCGGCGCGGTGACCCACGTCTTCTCGCACGTGCGGCAGATCATGCACGTGAACACGAGCGCGGTTCGCGTCGCGCTCGCGCCGGGATCGGACCCGGGCGAGTTCTTCCGAAGCGGAGGCGCCGGCCCCGGCGGGACGGAGTGGCGCTGGGTCCGCGCGGGCGACGTGAAGAGCGCGGGGCTTTCCAGCGGGGTGCTCAAGGTGCACGCGCTGGTCTCGAACCCGCCCGCACCGAAGGTTCTTCCGCTGTTTAGGGCCCCACCAGAGAAACCGGCCAAAAGGGACACTGCCGTCGGAAAGCTGTTCGCGGCGGCGGCGAAAAAAAGAAAAACCGAGCCGTGACGAAAAGACGTTTCGGACGTCGGTCGCAAACGGTACGTAGCAGCGCCGATACTTTACGAGGGTGTTATGATACATGGTCTACGTGAGCAACGCGCGCGCGTGTACGACGCGGCGCGCGCGACGGCGTGCGAACACGCGCGTCGATGCGTTTGGGTGTCCATCAATACACAGTCACAGCTTCACAGCTGCTCGTCGTACCGGCGGAGCACGTTTTCCGTCGCCTCCTCGATGGCGCGCGTGAACCCGTCGTGTTCGGTCTGCGCCTCGAGTATTCGCGCCTGGACCGCCTTCGCCTCCGCGAACCGCTCGAGCGCGAGCTTCGCCTCGAGGTCCCTGCGCAGGCCGAACAGCGTCTGCTCCACCCGGAACCGCTCGTGGCGGAACCGCGTGACCTCGTCGGAGACGTAGTCGCCGACGCTCACGCGCGAGCGCTGCAGCCTGAGCTGCTTGAGCGTGCGCGAGCGACGCTTCAAAGACTCGTGGAATTTGACCGCTTCCTCCGAGGACGCGCGTTCCTCGGAGCCGTCGCCTTTCGAGCGCGCGGACGCGCGCGCGAGGGTGGACGCGCGGCGGCGCGCGAGCCTGACCCGCGGCGCGACGGCCGCGACGGGCGCGCGCGTCAGCATCGAGGCGTGGGCGACGAAGCGCCCTGACGAATGCGGACGCTGGTGAGGTGGGCACACCCGTTTTCAGTTTTCGCGCGAAAAGGCGTGGTGTCGAGAAACGTCGATATTTTTTTTCACGTCTCCTCTTGGCCTTTTCCGGGAAACCCTGGGAGGGGCGACGGCGGCGACCGCCACTCTCGTCCGCGCCGGACGACGATCCGGGCCGTTCCTACGTCCCCCACCGTTCTGCCGCACGCCATGGCATCCGCGCTCCACGCCTCGGCCGTGGGCCTCGCCTCCGCCCCTAACGCGCTTCGCCGCCGCGGCGCGACGCGCTCGACGTCGCGATCGGTGGCTGGCCGAGCGCGCGTCTCGCGCGCGGAGGCCATCGCCGATCCCGCGGCTGGCGTCGACGCCGAGACCGTGTGGAAGGACGAGAGCGAGTGCATCCTCGGGACGTACGGTCGCGGCCCCACGCCCGTGTTCACGCACGGCAAGGGCTGCGTCATCTGGGACACCGAGGGGCGCGAGTACCTGGACTTCACCGCGGGAATCGCCGTGAACTGCCTCGGGCACTCCGACCCGGACTGGGTCGCCGCGGTGACCGAGCAGGCGGGCAAGCTGTGCCACGTCTCCAACCTGTACCACACCGAGCCCGGCGCGACGCTCGCGCGCAAGCTCACCGACGACTGCTTCGCCGACCGCGTCTTCTACTGCAACTCGGGCGCGGAGGCGAACGAGGGCGCCATCAAATTCGCGCGCAAGCTTCAGATGCAACGGGCGCGCGACGCCGGCGAGACCGAGTGGGCCACGGAGACGGTTTCCTTCTCCAACTCCTTCCACGGCCGAACGTTGGGCGCGCTGAACCTGACGTGGAAGGAGGCGTACCGCACGCCCTTCGAGCCGTTGTCGCCGGGGCACACCTTCGCCACGTACGGCGACCTCGAGTCGGCGAAGAAGGCGATCGCGAAGGGCAAAACCGCCGCCGTCTTCGTCGAGCCCGTGCAGGGCGAGGGCGGCATCTTCCCGGCGGACGAGGCGTTCCTGCGCGGCCTCCGCGAGATCTGCGACGAGGCCGGCGCCGTGCTGGTGTTCGATGAGGTGCAGTGCGGTCTCGGGCGCACCGGGTACCTGTGGGGGCACCAGTCCGTGGGCGTGGAGCCCGACATCATGACCGTCGCGAAGCCGCTGGCGGGCGGTCTGCCCATCGGCGCCGTGCTCGTCACGGAGACGGTGGCGGCGGCGATGGCCCCGGGCGACCACGGCTCGACCTTCGCGGGCGGACCGCTGGTGTGCCACGCCGCGAACGCGGTGTACGACAAGGTGAACACGCCCGCGTTCATGCGGAACGTCGTGGAGCGGGGGGAGCAACTTCGAAACGGGTTGCGGGAAGCGTTGGCTTTGGACGCGCGCGTCACGGAAGTGCGCGGTTCCGGACTGCTGGTGGGCGTGCAGCTCTCCGTGCCCGCGGGCCCGCTCGTCGGGATCTGCCGCGACTTGGGCCTGCTGGTGATCACCGCCGGCGCGGGAGACGTGTTGCGGCTCCTGCCGCCGCTCGTCGTGAGCGAGGCGGAGGTGGACAAAGCCGTGGCGGTCATCGCGGAGGCCATGGGGAAGATGGAGTAGAAAGTATTGTATCGTAGTCGCCACGACGACGCGCGCGTTTCGCGCGACGTTTTCGGACGGTTCGTTTCAATCGCCTCGACCATATGGTGCTCGCTAGCTAGCTAGTCGCCGATCCCGAAGTAGCCGCGGATGGTGAACGGCTCCTGCTTGATCTCGGGCTCGGGCTTGACCTCGGGCTCGGGCTTGACCTCGGGCGGAGCCGGATGACCCGCGCGAGCCGCTTTGCAGGCCGCGCACTTGTACTTGTGCTTCTCGTGCGGGCAGAGGTTGCAGTCCTTGCAGCTGCGTTTCAGCTTGCCATGCGGGCACGGGTTGCAGTCCGCGCAGTAGCTTTTCAGCTTACCATGCGGGCACGGGTTGCAGTCCGCGCACTTGCGTTTCAGCTTGCCTTGCGGGCAGGGGTTGCAGTCCGCGCACTCGTACTTCAGCTTGCCGTGAGAGCAGCCGCTGCAGTCCGTGCACTTGCGTTTGAGCTTGCCGTGCGGGCAGCCGCTGCAGTCCACGCAGTTGCACTCCAGCTTGCCGTGCGGGCAGGGGTTGCAGTCCGCGCAGAAGCGCTTCAGCTTGCCGTGAGAGCAGCCGCTGCAGTCCGCGCAGTTG
>MDSV01001786.1_pt1 | contig 23529 bp, 35 predicted proteins | sample 810851 | NCBI WGS metagenome assembly MDSV01 (sample SAMN05326640, study PRJNA326480) | marine metagenome | isolation source: seawater | place: Atlantic Ocean: North East | collected 2012 | reverse complement strand
TCTAAAGGCCTTCCCCAAGTACCAGGAGCTTTAGTTAAAAATGAATTAACTCTAGCATAACCCCACTGTTCTTGGCCGGCACCAGGTCTATGTCCACTTTTCCATGCGGCCATACCTCTTCTCATTACCAATCTTAATAAGGGTAATGCTACACCAGTCTGTTCGGATTTCTTTTTAAGACCAGTTTCTATTCCTTTTCCTTTAATAGGACCACGATCACCACTTGCCTTTTCTTCAAGACCTTCACCTAAACCTTCTTCATAAAGATCTTTTAACCAAGAATCCATATCTTTATTAGGTTTAACCTTATCACTAAACTCTTCATAAAACATTTTTCTAAACTGATTAAAGTTTTTAGCCTCCTCCATCATTACATGTAATTCACTCATTACACTTTCATTAGTAACCATTTCTTCTAAGGCTTCATCAGCATATAAATCATCAAATGCTTTAGTGTGTTTAGATTTCTTTAAAAGTTTTTTACCTTTAGTATCACCTGGCATTTCTTTATAAGCATCTGGATTATCATCAGACATCTGAGATTGCTTTTTCATTTGATCCACCTTTTGACGAGCGGTTGATGTAGATATGCCTTTATAATATCCATCACCTTCAATTTTATCTTCAAAGGATTCCTTCTCCTTTTTCTTTTCTAATAAAAATTCTGTATATTTTTTAATAAAGTTCTTTTCGTTAACTACAGATTCTGCAAATGCTTCAATATCCCATTGAATTCTTTGTATTGGATCTTCACCTCTAAATTCTTTCTTAGCCCATTGTAATAGACCTGGTTCGTGCTTAGCGTTTTGAGCCATATCGAATGCATTTCTCCAACCATCGTTTGACGCGACATCTTCTAACCATTGGTCATATTTCTTTCTATTCCATTTTACTTTAGCAACAGCTTTCTTGTGTGGGCCATCACCTAATTTAGAAGTAGCAGCCATATAACTGCCAGGTTTAAATACATCAAGATCTTTACCAGTCTTATCATATTTAATCTCTTTTCTAAATCTTCTTAATGAATAATTACCGCCTTCAATTTGTTTACGCCTTATAACTTCTCCTTGAGATGCACCGATAGCTATTTTCATTTCTTCTGCTTTTTTAGGATCTGTTTCAAAATGTAGATCTCTAACTGCATTTTCAAGAACAGGATCATTTACATCCATAGCTTCAGTAACTTCTTCAGATTCAAATGCCATCTTAGCAAGCTTTTTCATATCTCTACTTTTAAGACCATAACTCTGTAACCTATCTTCATCACCATACTCAATAAAGAATTTTTCCATATCCTTAGGTCCTTCTTGGTTTAATATTTCCATGTATCTCTCCATTGCATCTGGATCTTCTGGTAACCATTCATCCATTTTATTTAAAGCAATGTCAAATTTATTTTCATTAACTTCTTCATCTACAGGAACACAATTATTAACTCTTTTACCAGTTTTAGAAGATATCTTTGTTTTAGGAGATCCTATTTTATAACCATCCCAACAAGGGCCTGACTTTTCACATAAGAATTGCTCGTACTCTTTTATATGTTTCATAATTACCAAGCGTAATTTTTAGCCTTTACTTTTTTAGCATAATCAGTAAGTCTTTTAGCATAAGCTTTAACTTCTCTTGCATAATAGTTATCTTCTCTACCATCAGCCTTTGCATCTTTATCTTGTCTTTCGTAATCCTTATATCTTTGATAATCATCTAACATATTTCGGATGGCATTTGCACCGTCTTTAATTGATACAGATCCACCTCTAGGACTTTTGCCAATAACAAAGTTTCCGTATTGATCCATTTCACCTTTATCTAAAGCATCAGAGATATGTTGATTTAGCATTTCAATTGAATCTCTAACTGCTTTATCAATATCAGTCATTGCTGCTTTATCTTGCAAGATAGCAGTATACCTTTTACGGTTTTCATCTTTAATTTCTTTAGCAGTTTTTAAGGCAGTTGCACCCATTTTAGAATTTGCACGATCTGATTTTAATCCACTTACATCGTATTTGTCTCTTAAACTATTTAAATCTAAAACATATACACGAGTTGCGGCATCAATAAGATTCTTTCTTGTTACTTTAGGAGCAGGAGCACCGTCCCATCCATTATACAAAGAACGAGTTTCATAATCTTTTGCAAGAACTCCATATCTATCATCCGCACCTTTTCTGTGTCGGCTATAAGTTGATCCTCTATCCATTGCAAAACCGGACCACATACCAACTCCACCTCTAACAACAGAAAGTACAACTCCATATTTAGAAATGTTCTTTAAATCTAATGCACCTGGCAAATATTTTTTGTTTGCTTTTGCCCACTTAATGAAATTCTTGTCATCATCAACAAAGAATCCTACTTTATTAGGATCTTTAGCATCAGGACCTTTCCAATAAGCTGCTGGTGTGGTTGTAGTAAAATCTGAATCTGAAATTTTATCAATAGCAAGATTAGCAAATTTTTGCATGTCCTTTGCTAAATTACCGCTCCATCTTGATTTTAACCCATCTTGAGAAGCAAAATCTCTAAGAATAGATGAACTAAATCTTTCGGTAATTAAATCAATTTGTAGAGACTCTTTAAATAATTTATAGTCTTTAATATGTTCCATGTTAAATAGTTTGTTTTCTTTATTTATTCAACAAGGAAGAAGTTATTTTTTAACTACAGGAGTTCCGTATTCTTGTCTGATTAATTTGAATATTTCCTCGTCTTGTCGAACTGTACCCATTTGAGTCCATTCATCATCTGAAATAACATGACCGACCCGTGAAGCCAGGCCGGTTTCTGTTATTAATGCATCTACACCTTTTGTGTACCACTCACGTATTCTATTAATTCCACCGTCTTCATAAAGCCTTAAAACTTGTTCATTATCAATATGTCTTTTGTGGAATCCCATATTTACACGTTTTCTACTACTGGATCAACTTCATCCATCAATTCATGTAACTCTTCTTCCATTTTTTGATACTCATCAATTGCAACATCAAGAATAACATCTGGATGATTAACTTCTTGATCTAATTTAGCCATTTCTGCATGATTTTCTCGAAGAGCCTGGTTATCTTCATGTACCTTTCCAACAACTTTAGAAAGATCTGAACCAAATGCAGCCATCATTTCTACAAAATCACGAGCAGCAAAAAATCCTTTACCTTTCATTGAAGTAATCATTGACCAAAAGATAGTAATACTTGTACCTCTTAGTTTAATATTTCCATCCCAGTCCTTTTCTCTAGTTACTGGTTGTTGTTCTTTCATGTTAGAGTATAACATAATCAAACCTGTTGCAGTAGTATGACCCCAATCAGCCTCCTTTTCTAAAAACTTCATTATTTGTTTATAAAGTTTTGCAGAACCTACAGGAATATCATACTCATTAGTTTGAAGATCTCTTAATAAATCTTCATTCTTTTTTAATGCAGCTCTTTTATCAGCAATGATTTCACTCATCTTTCTTGGAGGAAGCTCATTAGCTAATTCTTGCTGTCCTTCTTTAGTATCATGCGGATGTACCGCATTTTCCATTTTAATTGTTTTTGCCATCTTTATTTGTTTTTGTTTTTGTTTTAGGCGGTGCAGCCTGAAATTCTTTATTAATATTTAAACATTTACTACATTCCATTGTATCCAAAGGTAATAATCTATCTTGGCCATCAGGTGAAATAAACCTACTAACTTTTCTTAAAAAGAAAGCTGGCCTAAATACATTATGACCGCATTCATCACATACAATTTCTGTAGTAGAATCCAAATCAATATTCATCTGTTTACCTTCCATTGCCATTATTTAATTATATGGATTTTTTCTTTTTTGTTTTAATTTTGTTAATTTCATTTAACTTATATTCTGAATCAATCCAATTATTATTTACATAATCCCATAAAGAATAACTTGGATGATCTGGAAATTTAGGGTGGGGTTGATTTTTAGCCCACCTTTTTGCTTTCTTAAATTCTTTAGGTGACCAACCAAAAGCTCCTTGGTGTTCAGGGAGAAGACCAAAAGGATTAAGAAAGAAACCTCTAATCCAATTTTTTATTTTATATAAAGTTTTCATAAAGGAATTACAAAGGGAGATTTATTATTTCTTAAAGAGTTACCATAAGCTAATTTTTCAATAGGACTTAAACCTTCATACCAACTATGAAAATCTCCACCTTTAATAGTTCTAGATTCTTTTAAGATTCTTTGATTAATTTCTTTCATATCTATTTATTATTATATGTAATTTTAAAGAATTGTTTAAAGATATCCTTTAGCTATTTTTCCTAAATAACCACTATGGTGCCTCTTAGCATATTCTGCTTTTGTAAATTTAATTTTTTTCATTAATTCAACAACTAAGATATCACCTATCACTGTCATAAGAGTTGTAGATATAGTTGGTGTTAATCCTAAAGGACAAATTTCTTCAGCATCTCCTATATGTAAAATGATATCTGATTTCATTGCTAATGGACTTTCCTTATTACCTGTAATAGAAATAATACTAATATCAGAATACATTTGTTTAGATAATTCTACTAATTCTAAAATTTCTCGTGTTTTTCCAGAGTTAGATAATAAAATAAGTACATCGTTCTTTTGAAGTATTCCTAGATCACCATGTTGAGCTTCGGTAGGATGCAAGTAAAATGCTGGAGTTCCTGTAGAACTAAAAGTTGTAGCAATGTTTAAAGCAATTTGGCCAGCTTTACCTATTCCTGATAATATTACCTTTCCATTAGGACCTAAGCTATGAACTTTATTTCTAATTCTATTAATAGCCAATTCAAAAGAAAAGTCAATAGGGATATTTTTTATTGCCTCTATTTCCTTTTCAATTAATTCCTTAATGTCTTCTTTCATTATCTTAAGGATTCCTTGCCTTGTAAAACATCCATCCAATGATCACACATTTCATGCATCATAGATTCAAAAGTATATTCTGGTTTCCATCCTAAAGTTTCTCTAATTTTTGTAGAGTCACCTTTAAGATATGGTAATTCTTCAGGTCTTAAAAATTTAGGATTTTGTACTACATAGTCCTTATAATCTAAATCTAAATATTTAAATACTAATTCACACATTTCTCTAACAGAATGAGTTTCCATTGTTGATACTACAAAATCATCTGCTTCATCATGATTTAAAATAGCATGCATTGCTCTTACATAATCTTTTGAATGTCCCCAATCTCTATAAGAATCCATATTACCTAATTCTAATTTATCTTGTAAACCTAATTTAATAGAACATGCAGCTTTTACAACTTTATTAGTTACAAAATTACTTCCTCTTCTTGGAGATTCGTGGTTAAATAAAATTCCGTTAACTGCATGAAGTTTATGAGCTCTTCGGTAATGTCTTACAATATTATAACCAAATACTTTAGAACATCCATAAGGTGATACAGGATTCATTATACTCGTTTCTCTTTGGAAGCCATCATCTTCAACAGTTAAACCAAACATTTCAGAAGAAGATGCTTGATAAAATTTAGCTGTAGGACAGGCTCTTCGGTATGCTTCTAATATATTTAATACACCTAATGCATTTGTTTGAACGGTATATTGAGGAACATCAAAACTAACTCTAACATGACTTTGTGCAGCTATGTTATAAATTTCATCAGGTTGTATTTCTCCAAGTAATCTTTCTAAACTACCTTGATCGGATAAGTCTCCATAATGAGTTGTTAATTGGCCACTCTCATAAGCTGTAGTTAACCTGGCTGATTGATTTTCAGATGTTGAATTTCTTCTTACAATACCATGTACTTCATAACCTAGACCTAGTAGGTATTCTGATAAGTATGATCCATCTTGACCATTAATTCCTGTTATAAATGCTTTTTTCATTTTCTTTTTAATTTTATTTAATTATCTAGTTTGAAGATATGGATCTATACCTTCTTCTTTTTTATTAAAGACTGCCATCTTAGTTAAATCTGGCCAATCTGTTATTACCCATTGTTTAGGTTTTGATTTAACCGCGTCATCAAATTTATCCAATCCTAACTGAGCAGTTTCAGGTGTCATATAATAATGATACCCATAAGATTCAATATCTTGATCCCTCCAAGGAATTTCAGGTAGTCTTCCATCATATGACATTTTCTTCAAGGCAATTGCATCTTCTTCATTATCACAAAGTATAGCACCACCTCGACCTAAAGATAAGTGCTTTTGAAATTGAAAACTTAAACACATAAACGATCCTGGAATATAACTATCTTTTTTCCATAATACCGCTGCATCATAAATAGGTTTAAAATGTTCATTAACTTTATAATAATCTTGCCACTCTTCATCTCTCCAATTTAGTTTTATATTTAATTTGTTAGCCAAAAAAGGAACGGAGATATAAGTTCTTTTAGGAACTGAAATATAAGAAAGATTTTGAAGTCTTAAACATAATTCAATTCCATGAGTGCATGCATCAAGGCATACAACATAAGGTGCTCCAAAAAATTCACCTAATCTTTTTTCTAATTGTGTTACGGATTTAAAACTCATAATCTATATTATTATATTATATATTTATATTGTTGGAAGTATAAATTGTTTAAAAATAAAGTCTTCAGCATGCAAAAGTTTTTTAGCTTTTTTATAATTTTCTAATACAGCTTTTTCTTTACTCTTATATAAATCAATATCTAAATCATTTATATCAAAATTTTCATCCATGATAATAATACCATCCAAATTAAAAAAATCACCGATGTTTGGTATTCCATAATAAACAGGAATTGTACCAGTCATAAAGCAATCGGTTAATTTTTCTGTAAACATATTTGAATACGTAGCATTTTCCATTGCAATAGAAAAGTAATAATTTTTTAAACCTTCAGCCTTATCTTCAATTTCATGATAACCTCTACCATAATGATCAACTCCAAAGTTAGTATATTTTTTAATCATTTCTTGTCTATATTCATGAGCTTCACATAATACTTTATCCGAGGCAATCATAGATATAAGTTTATCTTTTTTAGGAAACTTTCCATTTTTAAAATACTTATCTTCTAAAAAAGATTTACCTGAACACAATGTAAGCTGAAATATATCATCCATCTCAGCAAGCTTTTTATCATGAGTAAATACTTTAATAAATTTCTTCTTTAATTCTTCTATATTATTTTCACACCATTCATATATAGAATATCTTTCTTTTATTTCTTCCTTTGCATAATAAGGCAATCTTTTAGTATGCCATTTATAATAAAAAGAAACAGGCCTAGCTTCACATAACCAACCATAATTTTTACCTTTACTATAAAAAGAAGAATATCTTCCAATTAATGCATCATCAATATGAATAGTAATCTTCGCCGTGGCTAATCCTTGTACCCAATCTACATATTTAGTAGGACTACCCGTTGAAGATATGGTATGCTGAAAGCCACCACCACTCATATTAATTTTTGTTTTCTTAATTGCCATCAGCCATTAATTGTTTTGCATTTTCTTTAATCTTACTTCCGTCAATTACCTTTACTAATTTAGCAGGATTTCCTTTATAAACACCCCAAGGTTCAGTATCACCTATTAATAAACTCCCAGCTGCCAATAATACACCTTCTCTTAAAATAGATCCTGGTAAGACAATAGAATTAGTTCCTATATTAGAAAATTTTTCCATAATTACTGGTTCTATAATTTGCTTTCCTTTTAGATCTTTTGGTATTAATGCTCCAAATAATCCGCTGTCATCAAACCTATCAGAACCACAAATTATTCTGGCACCTGCCATAATATTATTAAAACCTTTACATTCAAATTGACCAGTCTTACCACCTATGATTGTTGTATAAGGTGAGATGTGAGTATAACTCCCAATCTTAGCATTCACCGTACAATAAACGCCTTTATCAATTGCTATATGATCTCCTAATTTTGGTTTAATTTTAAACTCTGCATCGGAATGTATAAAAATATCTCTATCTTCAAAATAACATTTTACATAATCTGTTAAATGAGAATAGTCTGATGATATTAAATCATCCATAAAATATTTTTGTTCATCTGTAAATACTTTAGAATGAAATATGCTTTGGCCTGCTGGTGATTGAGAACCACCTAATGGCTTATATAAAACTTTACATTCATTAGATCTTTCTTCATATGTATCTAAAAATGCATCTATTAATGTAATGTCACCATCTAAAAAATTAATTAACTTTATAAGTGATTCTTTAATAGTTTCTTTATTAATTAAATCTTCATAATAAAGTAATAATTTTTCTCCTTCGTAATTATGATAATCATTTAATAGAGATAAGTAATGAATAAGATCTAATGAATTTCCATCATTGGCTTCATTAAATATCAACTCAAGATTTGTTAATTTACCTATATCTTTAAAGTTATTATCATAAATTTCAAATGGATAAGCTACATTAATATGTCTTGGTATACATTCTTTATAATTACGTAATATTAAGATATGCTTTCCTTTGGCTTTTTTAAGCATCTTATTAACCTTAGGTTCATGTCCATGAGTATTCCACAATGTATCATTATCTTTTGTATCTTTATTTTCACTATTAATACTAGGAGATAAAAGATGTAAAGGTTTTCTCATAGGAGTATTAGCTGGTTCACAAACGGTTTCATACTTTGTAAAATATTCTACCAAGTATCTTAACCAATTGTTTCCACTTCTAGGATAACCTATTATAGAACCTTTACATGTATATGTTTTTTCCATCTTTTACTTTGTTTCTATAAATGTTTTATCTAACTTTTGACCTTCATACGGTCCTGTCTTATATTCATAAACAACAGTATCATCCTCTAAGATAACATAATTATGACCACCTTCTAAAGTAAAAGATGCATCACCTGGTTTTAATATAGGAGTTGCTAAAACGGTATCATCAAGATCATAAAATATACATTTCACACTACCATGAACTACTATCCAAGACTCTTGAGCAATTACATCTCTGGTTCTATTTTTCCAAATATGTTTATGTGGCTTAAATGTTTTTCCTTGATCCATTTTTAAAGTAGAACATTGAATAAATTGTTCTTCAGGAATAAGATCTTCTCTAGGTTCAACAATTTCTGAAAATCTTTGTACTATATGTAATAGTTTTGTAGGATCTACTTTTGAATAAATTTTTTCCATAATGTTTATTTTTTTATTATATTGTAATTTTTTATGATTGTATCAGAAAAGACTAAAGCAGCATTAGCTACATTACTAGTCCTATGTAAAAGATACTTACATTTACTTAGCATCATCATATCTAAAAATGAATGCTCCCAAAATTCTTTCTTGTGATAATTTTCCAATTGTAATTTATAGGAATCCCCTGATTCAGTTTCACACCTATTTAAATTATTAATAAATTTAATTCTATCTTTATACCTACGGACTAGTTTATTAATAGATTCATTATTATCAGAAGCTACAAATATTGTATTAATCTCTGGGTGTTCTTCTAATATTAAATTAATATTTTTTGCAAAATCATTAAAATTAACTTCACCGTGCTCAGGATGAATCCCATTCATATCAGTTAATCTAATATGAACACCTAATGAATTTTTAAAATCTATTTTACTTTCTTCATTTTTGATAAGCTTTTTTATTCTCTTATTGAAATTTAATTTTCTAGCTAATTTTCTTAAAAACAAAATATCCGGTTGATTTGCTTTAACTAATAAATTAAGTTCACAATTTTCAGTACTACCAGGACCTCTATAGTCTTCTTGGCGATTATAATCTTTAGTTCTCTTAGGTTGATCAAAAATAAAATTAATCATATTTAAATCTTTAGGATTATAAGAAGATTCCATTTTATCAATTTTAATATATTCTTTCTTTTTCTTATCGTAAGTCCATTCTTTATTTTGTTGAAAAAATAGATTTTTAATATTTTCTCCAGCAGTTTCACGTACACCTTCCAGCCATTTCATATTGTATATCATTCCCATCACTAAAGAAAATATACCACCACCTGCTACATAAATATGTTTTTTATTTACATCTTCCCATTCAGGTAATATACCATTCCAATATTCTAGATCTTTATAAGAATCATAATTTATACTAATTTCATTATCTTCTAAATTTGTAAATTCTAAAAACTTTTCTTTAAATAAAGGCCATACTTTTGGTGAAAGATGATAACCGTCTATATAATTATCATTGCTAGGATTATCTAATAATTCATCTAAGATAGAAACATATTTAAATCCTGAAAACATTAGCATTTCATTAAATCTTTTAGTTATTTCTACTACTTGTTCATTTCTAGTATGCCACATTGCAATATGTGGACCAATTACTCCTACATTATAACCTTGTGCTTTAATCGAAGCTAAATAAGTAACATATTTTCTAACACATACTTCAACGGCTTTATTTATAGATGTCTTCTCTGCTTGCTGAGGGAGATGGCCACTACAATCTATTTCTCCTAAATTAAAAAATATCCAATCATTTTCTTTATCAATATTTTCTAATGATAAAATATCATGTACCCATTGTGAAGCATTCTTTTCAAAGTTATATGCTGTTAAAGGACCTAATCTATATTGACGAACCCCTTTAATATAAGATGCTCTTATGCTAGTTCCACCTTTACCATCCACATAACCAGGCCATGTAGGTTGCATATATGTTGTTCCACTAAAAAATGAAACGTGACTATCTCCAATAATGTGTATCATATTAATCTTTTAAGTGCTGTGTATTAGTTTCAAATTTACTTATCATCCAACTATAATCAATAACTTGGTTATGTATATCACTAAAACTATTTTCTTGTATAGCTGTTATAGGATATGAACAAAAACAATTCCCTTTTGCTTGTCCATTTTCGGATAGCCAAACATCAATTATTTCAATTTCTTTTTTATCAAAAGCATCTATTACTTTATCATAAAATCTTTCATGGTATGCAACAGCATGGGTAGCAAAGCCTTCTTTTAGTTCTAATAGATTTTCACTAACTTTATTTAAAGGTGTATGTGTATTAGAACCTAAATAAAATAAATTCCATTCCGTGTCTTTAAGTTGTTCTATTGAAGCATTAATATATTCTTGGTTTATAAATTTAACATCATCTTCTAAAACTAAAACAGATTTCCATCCCATCTGTTTTGCCATTTTTACAATAAGTACATGAGATGAAATACAACCGTATTCACCTAACTTAATTTGTTTACCATCACTTACATACCAATCAAACTCTTTTTGAGGCGGAGGTACTGCACGAAACCTTTCTACAATATTATCTACACCATATTCTTTAAATGCTTTATAGCGGGCTTCTAATCTGTCTGGTCTTTTATCCAAATTAATTAAAAATACTTTGTCAAAATATTCAAATCCTTTTTTCATTACTTTATTGTTTTAAAATTTTTAGCTATGTGATTAATAAATGCTAACTTGTCATTAGGTAACATATTCCTAAAAGTATCCCATATCTCTTCCATCTTCGGTTTCTCTGGATTGGATCCACCCATAAATGGATGCCACATATGATATGCTTCTATAATAGGATCATTACAACCTTCTACCCCAACCATTAATTGTAATTTATGAAAAAAGAACGCATCTTCTGGAGAATAGCTATGAAAAAATTCTGGATCATAACCACCTACATTCTTAAAGCTATCATTATGTATAAAAATAGATCCTCCTGGTGCCCCTGGATTAGAATGAGGAGGATTAACTCCAGGGTGTAATTCTTCTAATGTAATCTGGTGATTTAAAACTTGCTTACTTAATGCTTTGCTCATTACTAATATTCTTCTATGAGCGAATGTTTGTAATGCACAATATGGATTTACTCTTTTTAGGTTTTGGAAAATGTCCTTAAAATAATTTTTGTCCATTAATAAATCAATATCATGAAAAAGATAATATTCACTTTCAGTAGACCATAAAGAACCTACATTCATTGCTAAACATTTATTAAAAGGTTCATATACATCCTTTCTTATCCAAATATAATTACTGTTACTTATTTGACTTAATGATCTATGTTTAGGAATGTCACTATGCTCAACAAAAGTTATACAATAAGTTTTTTCTGGAAAATTATTCATTGCCTTTTTAAGATGTTCTACTAAAGGATGATGAAAGCTTTCTCTATTCATTACAGGAATAATAACAGATACATCTACACGATCTGTATTAGGTAATGAAAACTCACAAGCACTTTTTACAATGTCATAATCGGTTTGCTTAGATCTAAAAAGATTTATTAAACTGTTATCCATGATTGAGGTATTATATTATTTCTTTTTGTATTACTAAACCATTGCTTAGGTCCAACAATTTTTCTGTTTTCTTTATTATTTAAATAGGCTCCCCACCATGAAAAAGAAGAGCTTGAAATTATATTGTGATTACATTTTGATTGTAAAAATAATTCTACATAATCTTTTTCTTGTTCTATGAAAATAAACTTATCACCAACAAATTGAGTTTTACACCATTCTATATCATCACTAAATACTAAATATTTATCCACACTACCAACAGCAGCCATTGCTCTGTTAAAATAATCCATTTCTCTAGCAACATGCAAATCATATTTTAAATAATCACCTCTCCTAACATGAATAGAACACGTAGTACCTTTTAATATATGTTCATATTTTTGTAATTTAAGATTAACGAAAGGTGATGGTAAAAATAAATTTAAAATGAAATTCCTATTAGGAAAATAATTTTCTGATTGAAAGAAACCGTCATACATCACATTATCTTGAACTTTAAATGTTTCATAATGAAAAGGTACATCTATTTTTGCTTTAGGAGGATTACTTATTCTTGGCCATTGAAATTTATTAAATATGTTTAAATAATCAAAAGCATGTTGTAATCCTGGATTATGATGAACATTACCATTTAAATGATTTAAGTTTTGTTCTACATTCCAATATCCTGTTTGGAATTTATTCATCTTACCTTCATATTCAATAAAAGCAATCTGAAACATCATATTTCCTAAGCCACCTTTTAATCTACAAGTTATCATTTTACATTATTATTTTTCATCATTACTGAATAGTCTCTATGCCCATTTACAATATCACTAAAGCATGCACGTTGCCAAGCTAAAGGTGGATGAAATGCATAAGTATTACATTGTGATTGTATATAAGCTCCTAAATATCCATCAACTGCTGTATGGAACCAAGGTTCATCAGCAAGAACTGTATTAATAGCTAAATCATAACATGTATTCTTTATTGCATAACATGTTGTAGTTATCATTCTTTTTGCTTTTACAAGATGTTGTGATATTTTTTCTGGTTTATAAACACCACCACGAGTTTCATGAATTCCTCCTAGATATAACAAATCCCAGTCTGAAGGAACTTGTTTTATTCTTTCATTAAATTCATTTTGTAATTCAGGTATAAAGTCGCAATCATCTTCAATAATTAAAACATTTTTCCAATTATTTTCTTTTGCCATTTTCCAAATGTTAACATGACTAGCCATGCACCCGGCCACACCTCTAAAGACTGTATCTTTAGATCCTAATGGATTATTTTTATTTCTTACATGATTCCATTCCATAGGATTACCATCGATAGCAGAATACCTTTCTACCTTCAATCCTATTTTTCTAAATTGTTTTGAAGAATGATTCCACCTATCTTTCCTCCTATCTAAATTTATACAAATTATCTTATCAAAATAAGTATTTAAATCCATTATACAATATTTTTATCTCTCATCATTTTTGAATAATCCCTATTCCCATTTTGAACATCACTAAAACTGGATCTTTGCCAAACTAAAGGAGGATGAAAACAATATGAATTAGTATTAGGTTGAATTCTTGCAGCTAAATAAGCATCTACTGCTGTATAAAATTCAGGTTCTTTTTCTAAAATTGTATTGATAGCATAATCATAACAGGTATTTTTAATTGCATAACATGTCGTGGTAACTAATCTCTTACATCTTAATACATTAGGTGCAACATGTTTAGGAACAAATAAACCTTTACGAGTTTCATGAACTCCACCAAAATATAAAATATCCCAATCAGCTGGTACATTTTTTATTTGCTCATTAAAAAGATTCTGTACATTACCAATAAAATCACAATCATCTTCAACAATTAAAACATTTTTCCAATTGTTTTCTTTTGCCAATTTCCAAATGTTAACATGGCTTGCCATACATCCAGCTGCACCATCCCATGATTGCGGTTTAATTTGATTTAATGTCTTTCCATCAGGTACATACTTCCATCCCATTGGATTACCATCAATAGCATAATATCTCTGAACATTAGTTATCCCAGCCTTTGCAAATTCTTGTGTTACTTGTTTCCATCTATCAGGCCTTTTGGCTAGATTTATACAAATAATTTTATCAAAATAATCTTGTATCATTTTATTTAGTATTTACATCGTGTTTAAATCTTCGGCTTGCTTGAAAATGTTCAATAACAGGTTTAGCATTAGGATACATTTTTTTCATACTATCAAATATAAATGTATATTCTGGAGGTAAATTATTTACTTTAAAACTAGGATCTTCTTTTTGTATTTGTTGAATAACCGTATCTAAATTCCATTGTTCCATCCTATTAGTTTGATTACCTTCCTTTATATTGACATCTCTCCATAACCTACATAACCTTTGTGTCTTATGATTATTAGCCATATAAATAGTTCCACTTAAACATTCATTTTTTCTCCATCTAAAATCTTGCCATCTTACTGCAATATCACAATCATAATTTTTAAATAAAATTGGAACACGGTGCATAACAGCATCACAATCAATATAAAGTAATCTATGATTAGGGTATTTTAATAACATATCTAACATAAAACCTGCTTTAAATCTTGTATTAGCTTGCCAATTACCTAAACTATTTACACCTACTATATCTTTAGCCATTCCTAATTTTGTTAAAGAATGTATTAAATTTAAAGCTTCTTCTTCATAAGGAGTATTAACTGTATAATAACCTACAACCATAAGATCAGCAAATGTATTAGGTGTAATAACTTTATCTCTAGGATGCTCACCGTTCTCTATCATAACATCTTGAAATGATTGAGTTTTTATATGAGGGCATGTTGCTAAGATACTATCTGTTGAAAGATTTATTATTTGTTGAGGTCCTGCATATTGAGCTAAAGATGTTGTTAAAGTATTAGCATATAAAGATACTGCTCTCCTAAAAGAAATTTGATCACCTTGAGAATATCCTTGATGGAAATGAGTATGTGCCCCATCTTTTAAATCAAAACCTAATAAATAGATTTTTTTATAACCTAAGAGTAAAGCTAATTGTATACCACAATGCCCACTGTTTGAACCAGATGAAAATGTAGAAACAGTATCACCAAATCCTTCAGTCTCTACGGAGTTAATAACCCCATTGCATAAATGTAAATCTGTATAAGGTATACCTCGAGTATCCATAACCATTCCATTTTCAAAACTCATATAAGGATGAGCCATATTAGCTACAAAATATGTATAATTACATTTTTGTCTAATAGTAGATAAAGGCAAACTACCTTTTTCAAAGAATGTATAATCAGTAGTAATAAAATAAGTAGGATTATTAATAAACTCTACAGCTTTATTTACTGCTATAGTATCATACCCATCTAATTGATTAAAATCAAACCCACTTAAAGAAGGGCCTCCACCTATGACAAAACATATATCTTTTGAAGGTTTAGGTAAATGATGGTTTTGCATAAAAACTATAGGAGCTGCTGGTATTGGAGGTCTTTTATTGAATCTTCTAATCTGCCTCCCTTGGGGAACAACAGCATTAGCTCTATTAGGTCTTATGGTTACTCTAGGAAAATGTTTTTCAGGATTATCGTTAGTTTGTCGAGTAGGTGTAACGATTTTCTTAATGTTTCTTCTCGCCATTATCTTTTAATTGTTATTCTAGGAATATTTCCAACATAAGTTGTTCGAGTGCTAAGAATATGAAAAGTATTTTTTAGAGGATCTAAACTTTCTTTAACATAGGCTTTTTCCTTTTCTCCATTATGATCTGTTACTAACATATGACCTAATTCATTTTTTCTAATATTAGAAGTTTCAAAAAAATCAAATCCAATTAAATCTAATTTTTTATAATCCATCATTTTATGAAAAAAGTTAAATGTACTTATTCCTGTTGAAGGTTTAGTTCCACCTAAGTCTTCTTTAAGTTTATGATAAAGAGAAGGTTCTATATTATGTGCATTAGGATAAGGTAATTTATCACTATAAATAATAGGACTTAAAATGTAACTTACTTTATTAGAACCTATAACTTGAGATGCTTGTAAAGCTGACTTAATCCCTATAGAAACTATATCTGTTTTATTACCTATTTTTTCTGCTAAAGAATTATCTAATTTATAACCACGATTAATTCTTACTACAATATCATAACTGTCTACCATTCTCCCGTTGTTATGTCCTAACATTTGAGAAGAGTTTCCAACTATTATAATACTTTTGTTTTTACAAAAATCTTGTAATTCAGATAATGTGGTCATTGAGCTAATTTTAGATTATATATTAAACTAAAAAGGGACCCATTTCTGGATCCCTTTTTTAAAATGTAAATAAGGGATTACTCTCCAACCTTAGTCATTACTGGTTCTGCTGGAGTTTCATCTTCATTTACAACTGGATCTGTTTCACTCCCTTGCTCTTCAGCAGGTGTTGGAGGAACAAATACCTTAATTGCTTTAGATATCATTTCAGCATCCTCTAATGTATATGCTCCTTTTTGTTGAGCAATCCTTACAGCTTGTATTAAAACATTTAATGCTTGCTGACCGTTTAGTTGAACAGCCTCAGCTGCTTCACTTTGTGGATTTTCTTGAGTATTTTCTTCTTTGTTCATGTTAACGTTAATTTTTAAATATATTTAATATTTATATACTTAACTATTAGATTTGTTTTACTTTACATCAATAAAATTTTCAGTTTCTTCTTTTACTGGTAAGTTTAAAGTTAACACTCCATTTTCTACTTTTGCTTTAATTTTTTTAGTGTTAATTTCTTCAGGTAAAGTAAAGCGTTTATCAAAAGATCCTAACCAAATATTATCTTCATTAGTAGAAGCAATACTTAATTCGCCTTTAATCATTTTTACTTTTAAATCTTCTTTAGTTAATCCAGGTATGGCAATTTCTAATACCCAGTTTTTATCTTCTTTAATACAATGCCACCCTTTTGATGGTTTTGTAAAAAAGTTTTCAAATTCATCCCAGAAAGGATCTTTTAATAAAGTATCAATATTTTCATTGATCTTTCTTGCTTGTGTTACTGGCTTAAAGCCGTTAATAAATGTGTACATTGTTTTTCTTTTTTTAATTTTAAACAAGGATTAGTTCCTTATTATAATTAATATACTGAAAAAACCGTGCCAGAGTGATATTTCTGACACAATGTCCACTTTTTCTTTTTCTCTATGTCAGGATGTCCGTTTTTTACCTCCATGATACTCATATCCATGACCTTCTGTAATTAAGGTTTGATTTACATCCCATTGCTTACCTTCTGCATCCATTATAAAAATTTGACCTAATACTCTACCATATTTACCTACACCCTCAGACTTAATCCTAAAGAATCCTGGTTTACTACTGACTCCATTTAATAAACCTTTTAATCTCGCTTTAGCCGCTAATCCTTTTTTCTTTACTTCTAAATCTCGAGTTCTACTTTCCCAAGCATCCATTCCTGAAAACCTAATTCTCTTTTTTATCCAAATATCAAATCCTACATCAATCATAGCATCAATAGTATCACCATCAACAACTCTAACTAATTTACCTCTATAAATATACTTATCCATTTTATTCTTTTTTCTTTCCTGCAAATTTTTCTAATCCTGCTATTCCAAAGCAACCTAGTACTACTAAAGTAAAAGAATCATAAACAAACTCATTAATCACTAAGTCCTTTCCAAACCAACCTGTTACCAAGTCGGCTATCATAATAAGACACATTACTAGAAAAGCAATAAAACCTACAATGGCTTTTTCATTCCAGTTATTGTCATCTTTAAAAATGTTCCACATAATTTCCGTTTATTTTGTAAAAAGAAAGTTAATGGATAAGATAATAAGACCTGATAGTAATAATTTCATAACAGGATCATTCTCTCCACTAACTACTTCTGTTTTTGTTTTGCAACATTTATCAGCAGCTGGTTTTGTTGACCCACAACTACTTGTTAAAAGTAATGTAGCAAACATTAAAGCTGTAATTTTCCTTTTCATAATTTCCGTTTTTTTTATTTTTATAAGGATACTAACATATCCATTAATTCAGGCTGAGGAAACATATCTACTTTATCTTTACGAACATTAGTATGAGTCCACACACCTTTTAATTTACCAGCTTTAACATCTGGAATATATTCAAATGCATCAGCTCCAATTGATTGTATTAATTTTGGTAATCCTTCGCAAATATCAATACCATCTCTTTCACCTATCCACAAGATCCAGTCTCTTAATACTTCTATTTGTTTATCAGAATACCTTTGCCATGTTTTATATCCTCTAAAAGGTTTATCTAATGTAACAATTTGAGATTCAGCTGCTCTTGTACCTGCATAAGTTTTACCATCCTTAATCCACCCAAAATTATTTACTTCAATTCCTACTGAATGTTGGTGCATATGACTTCTTCCTGTTCCTAAGTGCCAGCCCCAACCACCTTCAGGTGTACATTGAACTAAAACACCATCATACTTATCATCATTACCTTTTATAGATTGACCTCCTAATACAAACTCTGTAGCAACCTTTCCTCTATCATCTCTACCCCAATGATCTACAGTTCTAAATGGATTATGCCATCCTGCAGTATGATGTAAGAAAACATATTCAGGTTTACTTCCTGTCATATATTCACCTTGAGGTAACATGTGACGATATACAGTTAATCCATTTGGCGTCTCATATTGCGTTTCCGAATTATCAGTACTAGCCAAACCCATAGCATCCCAAGTGGCAGGGCCAACAATACCATCAGCAACGAGCTTATTATCGGCTTGCCATATTTTAACTGCTTTTTCAGTTCCTGGACCAAAATGTCCATCTGAATGTATACATAAAAATTCTTGTAACTCTTGAACTTTTTTACCTTTTGATCCATATCTTAATATCATTATCTAACTTTATTTTACTAATTCAATTAATTGGTCTAAATTCTGTAAACCAATCTTTTTGTTTTTTATTTCTCCATCTTCAATAACAATAAAGCATGGAATACCACGTATCCCATACTTCTTTGCTATTTCTGATTCTTTATCTACATCTACTTTTATTAAAGGAACATCAGAAGATTCTTTAAATTTTTCTAATGTTGGATGCATTGCTCTGCATGGACCACACCAATCAGCGTAAAAGTCCACTAAGAATTTTCCTTTTTCTGGAATCATATCATTAATATTTTTTATTATTTATTTTTTAGATCTTTTATATTTCTCGTCTTCATAAATTTCTAAGAGATCGTCTACTATAGGATCCCTATGATTTTGTAATAAAGTGATAGATTCTAATTTTTTAACTTTAAATGCCTGGTTGTATAAAAATCTAAAACCTGAATCTCCTCTACCCTTTAAATCTACTTGACCATCATCTCCACATATTATCATTTTAGATCTTAAACCAATACGAGTAACAATCATTTCCATTTGTTCATTTGTTACATTTTGTGCTTCATCTACTATTACACAACTATCCACAAAGGTTCTTCCTCTCATAAATGAAACAGGCACAATTTCTATTTGTCCATTATCGATAAAAGGTTGAACTCTTTCTTTTCCATAAAGGCTATACATATTTTGGTAAATAGGTTGGACCCATGGATCCATTTTCTGATGAAGATCACCAGGTAAGAATCCTATATCTTCTTTAGAAACAGTAGGCCTTGTAATTATGATCTTTTCATAATGTCTTCTAAATAAACCATCTAATGCAACTTGGCATGCTAATAATGTTTTACCAGAACCGGCTTTTCCTGCTAATAAAGTTATTGTATTCAATAAAATTAATTCTTTAGCTAGCTTTTGTTCTTCGTTTAATTTTAACTTAAATGTGATTGGGTTTTTGACCTTTCTCTTTTCGCGAAAGACTTCGTCATTGTATGTTCGTGCAGGCATATTAATATTACTTTTTTTAAACCTTCCGAAATGTAACCGAAAGATTATGGTTTAGATGGAACTGATGGAGATCTGACAAAACCTCTTGACCCTTCATTGTTCTTAGGTTCTTGTCTTCTCTGTGTTTCAGGTTCCGTTGGGATAACTATAGGATCTCCAACTGGTGTAATATTCGCCTCGGCTATTGGCTCTTCTGATTCAACGCTTCCTGCATTCTCAGTATCTTTATTTACTGTCTCAGGTGCAATGATCACTTCTCCAATCTCCGCTGGGATAGTTGCTTTGTTAGCATCGCGAGAATATGAATCTTCTTCCGGTTCCTTCTCGCTGGTATCCGGGATTATTTCTTCTATAACTGGTTCAGCTGAACCGGCAACAGGTGTTTCAATTTCTTCATAATGAATTCCATCATTTCCATTTTGTCCTACTATATTCATTCTTTCATCATCTTCAGGATATAAAGGTTGAGGTGGTGTTGGTAATTCTGTTTCTTTTTCAGGTCTAATGTAATCTACTAAAGATTTAATGAAACCTAATGCTACAACAGGAAGTATAGCACCACTTACGATTGATAAAACTCTTTTTTGGAATATAGGTTCTTCTTCTTCCAAACCAAACAATTCAATCCATCCCATATAATCTTCTAAATTAATAAATGCATGAAATGAATTAGCCATCATTTGAAAAGCTGTTAATAAAATAAATAAACTCCAAACCATTGTTCGGTTAGTTTTATCTAAAATAATGATAGCAGCTAAAGAGGCAGCTGCACCTAATTCAAATCCTATAGCCAAAGCCCAGTTCATTAAACCATCATGAGCCAAATCAAAAAAGGCTACAGAATTAATCATTGAAATTGTCGCTACTAAAAAGTATAAACTTAAAAATATTCCAATGATTCCTAAATGTACTATTTTATTCTTTTCCATATTAAATATTTTTTAACTGCAACCATCATCACAACCATTCTCATATATTCTTGATGCAATAATTTTTGCCACTTGTAAACAAGGTATGCCTGAAGTTTCAGCTGTACCACCTGTCATTGCTTCTGTTAAAAGAATTTCTGCAAAGATAGCACTTGGGCTTGTTTTAGTACAGGCAGGATCTAAACAAATCCTTACTTTACCTTTATTATGAACTACACCTTTTGAATCAGTGTATTGTAGTATGGTCATTAAAAAACCTTTACACCCTGTAGGTACATCTGGCCACCAAAAATTGGCAACCGTACAATCAAATTCATTATAGAGCATAATTTGTAAAGATGTATACCTTGTTAAATCTAAAGGCTTTCCATCTTTTCCAAAAAATTGTAAATCAATACAGCCATCAGTCCCTTGCATTATTACAATAATACAATCAACTTGTGCAATAATTTTACCACATAAGGTTAATGCACACTTAGGATCTCCACTGATAGGAGTAGGTACTCCAGGTATAATAGGTGTATTGGCCACATTTAATCTTCTTTTTCCTCTAATGCATTAATAGAAATTCTTTCTTTATCAGAAATTTCTTCAATTCTTAGGGTTTTCCAGGCAGGAACTGTTTTGATTAAGAAAATCATTTCCTCCTCATTTACTATTTGAGATGAAAGAGTATCAATCTCATTAGTTAATATCCTTTGTTCTTTTTTGATTCTTTCTACTTCTGAATCAATGCCACATGATTTAAAATAACTTAATAGTACTAATACTAAAACTATTTTAATTCCATGATCTGCAAAAAATTTGTTAAATTTACTCATTGTTTTATTTTTTAAATTCTTGTTTTGGTTTTGCTTTCTTTTCAGTTCCTTTTGGAGCTCGGTGGTATACGTGAGTTGACCATGGGTCTTCTTCCTCACATTTACAAGCATCGATATGCTCTCCGCATCTCGGGCAGTCGTCTTCGACTTGTTCCAACTCATCTGCTATTCTTTTTTCGAGTTCTTTATCAGAACCGTCATTGTTTTCAAATTCTTTCTTTTCTTTATCTCCTGCATGTTTTACTGCTTTATCCCTAACCTCTAAAAGAAATTCATTGTACTTTTTAATAAACATTAAGTTTAGATTTTTTTTATATATTCAATCAAAGAGGATACATATTATGAAATTCCTTTACCAGGTTTAAAAACATTTTACCATATTTAGTTATATCATTAAATGACATTTCAAATACTTGGGGAAAACCATCAGCTTCATTACTTATCCATATTTCTCCACCTTTAGGTTTTCTTTTATTCATTTCCCAATAAGCTAAAGAATATGCAGCAATTTGCATTTTATAATTTTCTATCCAATCTTCTTTTTTTGGTTTTTTGGAAGATTTAAAATCTAAGATCACTAGATGCCCTTTTTCATTTTCGTATATAATATCTACCCTACCAGCATACCCTCCCATTAGAGGTGAGAAAAGGGTATCTTCTATGGACACTACATTGCTAATACGATCAAAACATTTAGAATTATAGAAATTAAAGAAAAGTTTTCTACCTACAATAGTTTCTTCTTCAGTAAAACCATTTTCTTCTACAAAAGGTCCTATCTTTGTTTGTGCCTCAATTAACCTATCTCGCTGAGTTTCTTTATCAGAACCTAAAAAGTATTCACAAAGCTGATGCATAACAGTTCCTCTGTTGGCTGAAAATTTAGAAATAGCATCTGCCTTTTCTTCACCTATTCTTTTTCTCCATTTATCAATACCTGACTTGTCTGTCATGGCACCTAAGATAGTAGTTACTGAAGGATACTTTATCCCTTCACCAAGGTTATAGTATCTTTTTCCGTTTATTGTTTCAGTTGTTGCTAAAGACTCTGCTGTTGCCATTATATAGATCTATTTCTTCGTTTACCATCCCAGGCAACTTTTTTAGTTTTTCCTAGAATTGCTAACTTTTCTATTTTATTGTTAAATTGTTTTCTGGTATCATTAGTATGTGGATGGCCAGTTCCATGTTCTGTACTACTCATTAATAATTTGTTTATTTTTATATGCAAAAAATTAATAAAGTTTAAGACAAAAAAACCAGTAACATTGCTGCTACTGGTTTAATATGAATTAGTTTAAGTATTATTTTTTATCAAATACCGACCAAAGGATTAATAAAGCAACTAAGCCGATGAAACCACCGTCACCTAATACTTTAACAATCTCCATCACGTTTGTTACTACAGACGTTCCGAAAATACCTAAACCGAAAATAACTTCAGCTAAGATACTTAATGAAACAAATGATAACAAAATTGTTGTAAGACCTCCTAAGAAGTCACCTATTTTTGAAAATATATCTTTCATAATTTTGATTTTTTTTGTTTTTAATTAAAGGAAACCAGATCTAATGACCTGGTCTCCTTATACTTTTGGTTTTTATGTTATTAAAATTTCAATCCGAAACCTAACATCATGTTTGTTGTTT